>Ga0206127_1000031_pt1 | contig 158336 bp, 144 predicted proteins | sample Helgoland_Spring_6_FD_148646 | JGI IMG/M metagenome (GOLD analysis project Ga0206127, IMG submission 148646) | Pelagic subsurface seawater microbial communities from Kabeltonne, Helgoland, North Sea - Helgoland_Spring_Bloom_20160419_1 | ecosystem: Environmental > Aquatic > Marine > Epipelagic ...
ATCCGTCTCACTGCCAATGGCAGTGCCAGTGGCATCGAAGCCCCCGGCGCCATCATTGAGATACAGCTTGTTGGTTTGATTTTGATTTCCTGCCACCAGGTCAAGATCACCGTCACCATCCACATCGGCAAAAGCCACAGACCAAGTATTATCCGTGTCACCGCTGATGGCAGAGCCGGTGGCGGAAAAGCCCCCAGTGCCATCATTCAGATGCAGCTTGTTGGTTTGATTTTGATTTCCTGCCACCAGGTCAAGATCACCGTCACCATCCACGTCGGCAAAAGCCACAGACCGAGTATTATCCGTGTCACCGCCAATGGCAGTGCCAGTGGCATCGAAGCCCCCAGCGCCATCATTCAGATACAGCTTGTTGGTTTGATTGAGATTTCCTGCCACCAGGTCAAGATCACCGTCACCATCCACATCGGCAAAAGCCACAGACCGAGTATTATCCGTGTCACCGCTGATGGTAGCGCCAGTAGCATCGAAGCCCCCAGCGCCATCATTCAGATACAGCTTGTTGGTCTCACCACTATTTCCCGCCACCAAGTCAACATCACCGTCACCATCCACATCGGCAAAAGCCACAGACCAAGTATTATCCGTGTCACCGCTGATGGCAGCGCCAGTAGCATCGAAGTCCCCAGCGCCATCATTCAGATACAGCTTGTTGGTCTGGTTATAATTACCCACCACCAGGTCAAGATCACCGTCACCATCCACGTCGGCAAAAGCCACAGACCGAGTATTATCCGTGTCACCGCCAACGGCAGTGCCAGTGGCATCGAAGCCCCCAGCGCCATCATTCAGATGCAGCTTGTTGGTCTCACCACTATTTCCCGCCACCAAGTCAACATCACCATCACCATCCACATCGGCAAAAGCGACAGACCGAGTACGATCCGTGTCACTGCCGATGGCAGTGCCACTGGCATCGAAGCCCCCAGCGCCATCATTCAGATGCAGCTTGTTGGTCTCACCACTATTTCCTGCCACCAAGTCAAGATCACCGTCACCATCCACGTCGGCAAAAGCGACAGACCGAGTACGATCCGTCTCACTGCCGATGGCAGTGCCAGTAGCATCGAAGCCCCCGACGCCATCATTGAGATACAGCTTGTTGGTCTCACCATTATTTCCTGCCACCAGGTCAACATCACCGTCACCATCCACGTCGGCAAAAGCCACAGACCGAGTATTATCCGTGTCACCGCCAATGGCAGTGCCAGTAGCATCGAAGCCCCCGGCGCCATCATTGAGATACAGCTTGTTGGTTTGATTATAATTACCCGCCACCAGGTCAACATCACCGTCACCATCCACATCGGCAAAAGCCACAGACAACGTACTATCCGTGTCACCGCCAATGGCAGTGCCAGTAGCATCGAAGCCCCCGGCGCCATCATTGAGATACAGCTTGTTGGTTTGATTATAATTACCCGCCACCAGGTCAACATCACCGTCACCATCCACATCGGCAAAAGCCACAGACAACGTAGTATCCGTGTCACCGCCAATGGCAGTGCCATTAGCATCGAAGCCCCCAGCGCCATCATTGAGATACAGCTTGTTGGTCTCACCATCATTTCCTGCCACCAGGTCAACATCACCGTCACCATCCACATCGGCAAAAGCCACAGACCGAGTATTATCCGTGTCACTGCCGATGGCAGTGCCAGTGGCATCGAAGCCCCCAGCGCCATCATTGAGATACAGCTTGTTGGTCTCACCATTATTACCCGCCACCAGGTCAAGATCACCGTCACCATCCACGTCGGCAAAAGCGACAGACCGATTACGATCCGTCTCACTGCCGACAGGCGTGCCCGAGCTGTTACTATTTGGTAACCGGTGTGTTTGCCCATTCGACCACGTCAAATAAACAGCCTGATCTTCAGTGGAAACGTTGGCCGTTGTCAGAGTGAGATCAATAGAGCTGCTATCACTAAAGTTTTCGATGAAATCCTGTGCTAATAAGTCTGTAGCTGTAACAACCAGAAGCACCATATAAATAAAATTATTTAACGCGCGCCACAGGTAGCATCTAAGGTGGATTTTATTTATTAAAGCTTGACTCTCCAATTACACGACCTGCGCTCTTCGTTTTTAGTTCACAGCCTAGCTTAGGCAACTTAACTACCCCAGTAGAAAGTAAAAACTATATATAAGTGCATATAATAATTGAAAGTAAGCGACGTCACAAACATCGAAGAAATATCGACCAACCCACTGGTGATGAATAATCGACAAGAGGATGTATGAAAGGTCTGAGTTTAAAAAACCAACGCCTAACAGACTCATCAGTTAACGTTAGAACGAACTAAAAGTGCGCATAGAAGTTAAGATTTTATGTCAATAGGGCTTGTCGCCATCGATGACAATACGCTCTAGTCGTCGGTGGGCAGGAAAATAATCATTGATAGGTTTATGCTGGGTACTGCGGTTGTCCCATATAGCAATACAGTTTTCTTCCCAGGCGAAACGGCAGGTGAATTCAGGTGTTTTAATGTGCTCATAGAGAAAGCTGAGTATGCTGGCGCTTTCCGCAGGGCTTAACCCGACGATGTGTGTGGTAAACAGCGCATTGACAAAAATCACTTTTTTGCCACTCTCAGGGTGCGTGCATATCACCGGGTGTGTTACCGGCGGGTTATCTGCCACCGCTTGAGCGAGGCGTTCCCTACCACCCTCTTCCGCCAGGCTCTCGCGAAATCCATGGCAAAAATCATGCACCGCATGCAGTTCAGATAAAAAAGTCTTCATTGGCTGGGACAGCGCGTCATAGGCGCTGGTCATGCTAGACCAAAGAGTATCACCGCCTTTCTCTGGAATAACCTTTGAGCGCAACACGGTGCCTACGGGTGGGTGTTCACGAAAGGTCATGTCACTGTGCCAGCACTCAATCTTACTCGGTTTATCCGCAGTGCTTTCTAAAATGGTAATTTCTGGAAACCCCTCAACTGTGTCGTAGGCCGGATGAGTTTGCAAAGGGCCAAAGGAGGCCGCCAATGCATATTGTTGTGCTGCGGTGATATCTTGATTCCGAAAAAATAGCACCTCATGCTCCACCAGCAGCTGGCGGATATGATGATAGGTCCTGATGTCGGTCTGTTGGGTCAGATCAATTCCGAGAACCTCGGCACCCAAGGCACCCGCCATAAGTTTTACGTTCATTTTACTCATCCCACCCAAGAACAGTGCGTTAGTGTAATCTGCTTATCGAGACATCTGCAACCGCGTTGACGGGACAAAGCAGCTCAAATCGATATTGATCTAAACGTTCAGCAAAAGATGTTCCCGCTCCCAGGAAGAAATGACCTGATTAAACTCCTCAAATTCTACTAATTTCATCGAGGTATAGAGCTCGATAAATTTCTCACCGAATATCTCGACAATTTCCTCGTCTTCCTGCAAGCCCCGTAGGGCCTCCTCGAGAGTCCTGGGCACGTCAAACTCTTCGTCGTAGGCATTACCCTCGTGGGGCGCTGAGGGTTGAATCTTATTTTTAATACCCAGATAACCGCAGGCCAAGGTGGCCGCTATGGCAAGATAGGGATTGACGTCGGCGCCAGGAAAGCGATTTTCGATGCGATAATTCTTGGGAGAGGCATCTGGCACGCGAAGCCCCGTGGTGCGGTTGTCGAACCCCCAATGGAGATTGATTGGTGCAGAAATCTCGCGAGTAAAGCGGCGGTAAGAATTCACATTGGGGGCGTAGAGACTCATCACCAGTGGTGTATATTTTTGGAGACCACCGAGATAATGGAAGAATGTCTCACTATACTCACCGTCAACACTGGCGAATACGTTGTCACCTGTGTTGGAATCTAGAATACTTTGATGAATATGAGTGGCGGAACCCGGCTCCGAGGCCATGGGTTTTGCCATAAAGGTAGCGTAGATACCATCCTTCAGCGCAGCTTCGCGCACAGTGCGCTTAAAGATAAATACCTGATCAGCGAGATCAAGGGGTTCACCATGAATGAAGTTAACCTCTAGCTGAGCCGCACCAGACTCATGAATCAGGGTATCGATATCCAAGTTCATAGCATCACAATAACCGTACATTCCCTCAACGAATGACTCAAACTCATTAGCAGCGTCAATGCTGTAGGATTGTCGAGCGGTTTCTGGTCGCCCTGAGCGGCCTACTGGCGGCTTCAATGGCATACCAGGGTTGGGGTTTTTCTCCACCAGATAAAACTCCATCTCCGGCGCTATGACGGGTTTTAGCCCAGATTCTTCGTACAGTGCTAACACTCGCTTGAGCACGTTGCGGCTGGAGAATGGGTGTGGCTCTCCATCTTTGGTGAAGCAGTCATGAATAATTTGACCAGTGCTCTCGTTGGCCCAAGGCACTAGCCGCTTGGTATTTGGGTCAGGCTCCAGCAGCATATCACCGTCGATGGTATCCAAAAGCTCCCAAAAGTCCTCAGAGTACTCCCCGGTGACGGTTTGCGCCAAAATACCCTCTGGCAGACGACTGTCCTCTTTGAGAAACTTTTTCGCCGGAATAAATTTACCCCGAGCATTGCCAGTCATATCCGGAACCAAGCACTCCACTTCGGTGATTTTATTGTCGGTTAACCAGTTTTCTATGTCGCTGTGAGTTGCCATGGGCAGATAATCCTTTAACTAAAATTGAATAATAGTTCAAATATAGTTGAATTATTATTCAAAAAGAACATAATGTCAATTTAGGCATTAATTAAGGATTGAGCGATGGATTCCTACTATGCGGCGACTACCGCTTACCAGTTTGAATTTCCTCAGTTGACGGGCGAAGAAACTGCCGACATTTGTATCATCGGCGCTGGCTATACCGGTCTCTCATCAGCCCTCCATCTCGCGGAGCGTGGTTACCGTGTTATCCTGCTAGAGGCAGAGACGCCAGCCTTCGGGGCTTCTGGACGGAATGGCGGTCATGTTGGCATTGGCCAGAGGGCTGACCAAGAGGATTTGGAAGAACGCTTTGGCAAAGACGCGGCCACCCTACTCTGGGAGATGGGACTGGAGGCGGTTGGTACAGTGAAGTCGTTAATCCATCGCCATGACATTAAATGCGATTTGAAGCACGGCGATGTCCACTTAGCACATAAAAGGAAGCTCTGTGCAGACCTCGAACATGAGATAGAGTTTCTATCAAAACGCTATAACTTCGAAGAGATGGAATACATCAATGCAGACCGCTTAACTGATTTTGTCGGTAGCGATACTTTTTACGGTGGCCTTTGGGACAAAGTATCATGCCACTTGCATCCGTTGAACTACGCGCTGGGTTTGACCAAAGCCGCAGTTGATGCTGGGGTAAAAATCTATCAGCATTCCCGCGTTGAGTCCTATGGTGGTGCGCCTTTGAGGGTGAAGACAGCGCAGGGCTCAGTGGTTACCAGTGAGCTGATTTTGGCCTGCAATGCTTACATTGAACATTTGGAGCCTAGAATTAATGGCAATATCATGCCCATTAATAATTTTGTTATCGCCACAGAGCCTCTTTCGGCTGAGTTAGCGAAAAGTTTGATCCCAAAGGATACCTCCCTAGCTGACAGTCGCTTTGTGATTAATTATTGGCGTTTGTCTGCAGATAATCGACTTATCTTCGGTGGCGGTGAAAACTATCGACGCAATTTTCCCGCGGATATTAAAGGTTTTGTACGTAAGTATATGCTGGAGATTTACCCTCAGCTTGCAAATACGGCAATTGACTACGGCTGGGGCGGTACGCTAGCCATTACAATGAACAGATTGCCAGATTTCGGGCGCATACAGGACAATATATGGTATATGCAGGGATACTCAGGTCATGGCGTACCCACCGCAACCTTTGCTGGAAAGTTAGTAGCAGAGGCCATCTCAGGCAAACTTGAGCGGTTTGATCTGATGTCTCAACTGAGCAATTCTAAATTTCCCGGCGGCACACTGCTTCGTTGGCCGGGAATGGTGGCAGGCATGCTTTACTACTCTCTCCGGGACAGACTTTAAGGGTTCAATATGGGCACAGTGAGGAAACTGACACCACGAACAACCCCAGTACAGAAACGCGCTCAGGCTCGGCGGGAAGACATATTGCGGGTTACGGCTGAGTTACTCGACGACGTGGGGCAGGACGATTTAACGACTATTCTAGTGGCTAAGACTGTGGGCGTTTCGGTAGGTACCCTCTACCACTATTTCCCTAACAAATATGCAATTCTATATGCGCTGGCAGAACGCTGGCTGGGTGAAATGGATATAGGTCTTACAGAGCTTGAGAATTATTCTATTGAAAACTTTGGAATCAAAAAGTTTGTTGATATTGCCATTGATAGAATGTTGGTCACCTATCAGAATCAGGAGGGTCTTTTGCCCTTGGTTCAAGCGATGTCTGGCGTGCCTGAGCTCAAAACACTGGACTATCAGCATGATCAAAGCATTATTGCCGCCATGGCGCGAATGTTTAAACGTTTGGGTATTTCAGATAATCAAGCTGAATTAACGAGATTGGGGCGACAATGGTTGGAAATGACCCATGCACTCCTGCTGGTGGTTGTTCAAGACAAGCCAGAAGGCGCCTCAAAGAGTCTCGCCGACCTCAAGTTTCTCGGTCTGAGTTTATTAGAGCGGGCCAAAGGTCAGTTTTAATTTCGCGGTTGTCGCATGGTGACAAATTCTTCCGCTGCCGACGGATGAATGCCTATAGTGTCATCAAAATGTGCCTTGGTGGCGCCGGCCTTGATGGCAATACCGATGCCCTGAATAATTTCAGCGGCATGATCGCCCACCATGTGACAACCAATGACTTTGTCGGTGGATAGGTCAACAATCAGCTTCATACTGATGCGATCGCTACCGCCGCCGAGAGTTTGCAGCATCGGTTTAAAATCCGCTGTGTAGACACTGATACGTTCAAAGGCGGATCGAGCTGCTTCTTCGCTGAACCCTACGGTGGCAAATTCTGGCTGACAGAACACAGCGGTGGGTATGTTGTTGTAATCAATTGTCGCTGTGCCATCGCCATAGAGATGATCCACTAGCACCATTGCCTCTTGAATGGCGACTGGTGTTAGCTGAACACGATCAATAACGTCACCCAAGGCATAGACAGACGGTTCTTGAGTTTGAAATTGATCATTAACGGGAATAGAACCATCTCCACGAACGCTTATTGCCGTATTCTCTAATCCAAGATCGGCAGTATTTGCTGTTCGGCCAGTGGCGTAGAGCACCAGGTCTGCACTCATGGAGTCACCGGAAACAAAGTTAATGTTATAACCATCAAGCTCTGCTTGGATAGCTGAAATCTGGGTTTGTAAGTGAATTTTAACGCCTTTACGGGCCATACCTTCTACGATTTTGTCACTCATCTCTCTGTCAAATGTTTTAAGTAGCTGCTCACCCCGATAAACCAGATGGGTGTCCACACCAAGGCCGTTCAAAATCCCTGCAAACTCCACCGCAATGTAGCCCCCGCCTACCACTACAGCAGACTTTGGCAGCTCATCGAGATAGAACATTTCATTGGAGGTCACCACATATTCACTGCCTGGAAATTTAGGAACATAGGGCCATCCACCTGTGGCGATGAGAATTCTGTCCGCTGTGTACAGGACATCATTCACTAGTACCGTTTGCGCACTAACTAGGCTAGCTCGACCTGTCAGAACAGTAGCGCCGCTGTTATCCAGTAGCTTTTGATAAACACCATTAAGTCGCTCAATTTCCGCAGTTTTTCGATCTCGAAGGGTTGGCCAGTCAAGAGCTGGCGCCTTATCTACCAACCAACCAAAACCTTTACTCGCCTCAGACAACTCGGGAAACTGTGAGGCATAGACAAATAACTTCTTTGGCACACAACCGACATTGACGCAGGTACCTCCAAGATAACGATCCTCTGCAACGGCTACTGTTTTTCCAAAAGAGGCGGCCATGCGGGCGGCTCGAACACCGCCGGAACCCGCACCGATAACAAATAAATCAAAATGTTGATGATCAGACATAAGTATTTCTCATTAGACGCTATCGCTATCTTGAATTTAGGAGTTTATGGACTTAACACCATTCATGTAGGGCTGTAAAACCTGAGGTACCTCTATAGACCCGTCTTCACACTGATAGTTCTCCATAATTGCCAACAGTGTGCGACCAACAGCTAACCCTGAACCATTCAATGTATGCAGCAGTTCAGGTTTACCCTGCTCGTTTCTGTAACGGGCTTTCATCCGTCGGGCTTGAAAGTCACCAAAATTACTACAGGAGGAAATTTCGCGATATTTTTTCTGGGATGGCAGCCAAACTTCAATATCGTACGTTTTGCTCGCTGTAAACCCGAGATCGCCGCCGCACAGTATAACTGTTCTATAGGGAAGATTGAGTTTCTGCAAAATTGTCTCGGCGTGACCAACCAATTGCTCTAGGGCATCCCAGGATTCATTGGGTCTTACAAACTGCACCAACTCAACTTTCTCAAACTGATGCTGGCGGATCATACCTCGGGTATCGCGACCATAAGATCCAGCTTCACTGCGAAAACAGGGAGTATGAGCCACGTACTTTATTGGTAGATGATCAACAATTTCATCGCGATGGATATTGGTAACTGGTACTTCAGCGGTGGGAATAAGGTAGAAGCCTCGCTCATCTTCAAGTTTAAACAAGTCCTCTTCAAACTTGGGTAACTGCCCTGTGCCAAACAAGGACTCTCGATTGACGATGAAGGGAACATAGACCTCTTCGTAACCATGCTCGTGACTATGGGTGTTGAGCATGAATTGAATCAATGCACGATGTAGGCTCGCCAGCCCGCCACGGAGCTGAGAGAAACGCGTCCCGGTAATTTTTGCCGCACGATCAAAATCCATTGCATCCAGATCGGCACCAAGATCAACATGATCTTTGACTCTAAAGCCGAACTCTTTGACTTCGCCCCATCGGCGAATTTCCACATTATCATCCTCACTCTTCCCCTCTGGAACCGACTCATGAGGGATATTTGGGATCTCTTCGAGTAATGCTTGCATCTGATCTTGCACCAGAGCCAACGCCAGGTCAGCGTCGGCAGACGAATTTTTTAGCGTTTCACCTCGCTGTTTAAGTGGTGCAATATCATCACCACTGGCTTTTGCATCAGCGATTAATTTGCCCATAGATTTTGCGTAAGTGTTTCGCTCCTGTTGATATTTTTCAGCCACTTGCTGTAACCGCTTGCGCTCTGCTTCTAGAGTATTGAAGGCATCACAATCCAGATGATATCCTTTTACCTTTAGCTGACCAGCAATGGTGTCCAAATCTGAACGGAGGAGTTTGGGGTCAATCATAGTGTAATCCTTAAATCAATCGTGTTAGCCATACCGCAGATGTGACGGCCACTAAACACAAAAATAATGTCAAAAAGAGGTAGAGCAAGGCAGCCTGAATATGACCAGCTTGCCATAATAATAAAGCCTCGAGGGAGAATGCCGAAAAAGTGGTAAAAGCACCGAGAAATCCAATCATTAGCATATCTCTCGTTAGCACCGGCAACCCTCCTCTCTCAACCATAAACACATAGGCCACACCGACAAGGAAGCTCCCCAGCACATTCGCAAGAACAGTGGCTGTAGGGAACTCACCGCTGTTGCTGGGCGCTAAGTGAAGTGCTATCCCATATCGAGCTAAGGCGCCCAAAGCACCTCCCAGTGCAATCACGAGCCACTGCATAGAATCCCGCTCCATGAAAAAGTCGCAATTATATGCAATCCCCAGCGGCGAATATAGCGCTGATAGTATTTATCTTAATTACACAATTTCAGAAAACCGGTTCTAAGGAAAATATTGGTCTAAACCTTAGTTTTTCGCGGTTTGGTCTTTGCCTCTCAGGTAACGCAATTTTTCAGCAATTTTTTGTTCCAAGCCGCGTTCCACAGGAAAATAATAGTGTTTACCTCGCAATTCATCTGGAAAATAATTTTCGCCCACAGCATAGCCTTCGTCCTCATCGTGGGCATAGCGATAATCCCTTCCATGATCAAGCTTTTTCATTAGCTTTGTCGGCGCATTGCGTAAATGTTTCGGCACTTCATAACTAGGCAGAGATTTGACGTCCGCCATTGCTGTATTAAAAGCTTGATACACGGCATTGCTTTTGGCTGCTGCCGCCATATATAGCACTGTTTGGGCGAGCGCTAACTCACCCTCTGGACTGCCCAGACGTTCATGTACTTGCCATGCGTTCAATGCTAACTCAAGAGCTCTCGGGTCGGCATTACCAATATCTTCGTTTGCAATTCGCACTAAACGTCGCGCTAAATACAAAGGATCACAGCCACCATCTAACATCCGGCAGAGCCAATACAAGCTGGCATCTGTCGCTGACCCTCGAATAGATTTATGTAATGCAGAAATTTGGTCATAGAAATAATCGCCCTGCTTATCAAATCGTCGCATATTGCCTTGAACAACTTGTTCGATAATCTTGATGTTTACATTAGGCGTTTGATCAGACTCATCGAGCACATCAATGGCAATTTCAAGTAGGTTTAATGCTCGTCTTGCATCGCCATCTGCCGCTTTGACTAAGACATCTAAGGCATCAGTATCAATAACAATTTTTCGCTTCTCAGAACCTTGCTCATAACTCGCAAGGCCACGGATGACCACCTCGACAAGATCATCATATGACAATGATTTAAGCACATAGACCCGACATCTTGATAGCAACGCGTTGTTCAACTCAAAAGATGGATTCTCAGTAGTCGCGCCAACAAAAATAACCGTCCCATCTTCTACAAAAGGCAAAAATGCATCCTGTTGAGATTTGTTAAAGCGATGCACTTCGTCGACAAACAAAACTGTTTTACGTCCCTTTAGATCACGCTGTTCCTGTGCTTTAGCAATGGCCTTGCGGATATCGGCGACACCCGAAAGCACCGCTGAGAGATCCTCAAAATGCGCATCTACACCAGCCGCAAGTAATTTTGCCAGCGTGGTTTTACCAACTCCCGGTGGACCCCAAAAGATCATTGAATGGAGACTTCCCCGCTCGATTAGGTCACGCAGAGGTCTATCAGTCCCGACAAGGTGCTGCTGACCAAAAAACTCCTCCAGAGACCTGGGTCGTAAACGTGAAGCTAGAGGTTGGTATACATCCTGCGCAAATAGGTCAGCCGTCATTGCGAATCACGTCGATACCATTGGGAATGGAAAATTCGAAGGTTGAATCGTCGAGTGGAACATTCAAATCAAGGTCACTAAATTTAACATCTGTTTTTTGATTAAAACTGTCTATCAAAGAAATAGAGACTGGAGCTTCATCGATAAAGCGGATGACCATCACCTTAAAAAGTGCGCTCTGGTTCTTTGCAGTTAGGTGATACTCAATTGTTTCGGTAGACTTTGTGACCACCGTGTAGTGAGTATCTATCTGATCTGGGTTTTGAGTGAAAAGCCCCATCGGTGTGGAGTTGATCTTGCTAACCACAACGTCAACAACCACTTGATCTAAATCTGGATCATAAATCCAAAGCATAGAACCGTTCGATATTATCTTTTGCTCGATTGGCAAGCGCACATGCCATAGAAGCTTTGCAGTTTTTGCGACAGAAAAAGAACCCTCCGAAGCATCAAGTTCGACGCCCTCGGAGTCAAACGATTTCTGTACAAATTGTCCACTAATACTTTTAATGGAGGCTAAGCGCTGTTCTAGACTACTGTCTGTGTCTAAATCAGCTGCTATGGTGTCAGCCGTAAAAAAAGATATAGCAAGTAAAATGATCCACCGATTAACTCTAGAACTCATAAAGCCGTTTCTCAACTATTTTCTGGTACCAATATTTCACGACTACCATTAGAACTCATGGGGCTCACCACACCACTGGACTCCATCTGTTCGATTAACCTAGCAGCCCTGTTGTAACCCACGCGCAACTTACGTTGCACAGATGAAATAGATGCTTTTCGGCTCTCAAGCACAAAAGCAACCGCTTCGTCATACAGTGGATCAGACTCTGGATCGTCGCCGCCACTGTCATCCCCAGCGTCATAGCCCGGTACAGAGATACTTGCCACTGAGACTTCGTCAGTTATCTCGGATAAATAGTCGGGAGACCCGCGACGTTTCCAGTCCGCCACTACTTTGTGAACTTCATGATCGTCGACGAACGCACCGTGGATTCTCTCCGGCACGCTGGTCCCAGGCGGGAGATACAGCATATCACCATGACCAAGCAGCTGCTCAGCTCCGCCCTGATCGAGAATGGTACGAGAATCAATTTTTGAGGACACTTGAAAAGCGATCCGCGAGGGGACGTTAGCTTTAATCAGTCCAGTAATAACATCAACGGAGGGCCTTTGCGTGGCCAAAATGAGGTGTATTCCAGCCGCTCTTGCCTTTTGTGCTATTCGTGCAATGAGCTGCTCCACCTTCTTGCCGACGATCATCATCATGTCAGCAAACTCATCGATAACCACCACAATGTAGGGTAAGGTTTTAAGGATAGGCGCTTCTGGGGGTTCCTCTTGGTCATTCCAACCAACGGCGCTAGGATCAAATGTCCAAAGCGGATCAACAATAGGATTACCGGCCTTGTTGGCATCCTCAATTTTACGGTTATAACCTGCAATGTTACGCACACCCAAGGCAGCCATAAGCTTATAACGCCGCTCCATCTCGCCAACACACCAGCGTAAACCACTAGCGGCATCCTTCATATCAGTGATCACCGGCGTCAACAAATGCGGGATATCGTCATAAATGGACAATTCAAGCATCTTTGGGTCAATCAAGATCAGTTTCACTTGTTCGGGTGACGCCTTGAACAATAAGCTGAGCAACATAGCGTTGATGCCCACAGATTTTCCCGATCCAGTCGTACCAGCCACCAATAAGTGGGGCATGCGAGACAAATCGGCTACCGTAGGCACGCCAGCGATGTCGTTACCCAAGGCCAGTGTCAGCGGAGACTGTGACTGATCGTAGGCGTCAGAAGACAGTACTTCACTCAACCGAACCATCTCACGCTTTTCGTTGGGAATCTCTATCCCCACCACTGATTTTCCTGGAATCACCTCGACTACGCGAACACTGATAACTGCCATAGAACGCGCGAGATCCTTGGCCAAACCACTGATCCGACTGACCTTTACCCCGGGCGCTGGTTGGATTTCAAATCGAGTCACCACGGGGCCTGGGAGCACTTCAACCACTTCGACACTAATACCAAAATCCTGCAACTTGAGTTCTAACAATCGTGACAAATGTTCTAGAGATTCTGCGGAATAACCTTTTGTAGATTCCTGGTTGGCCGCATCGAGTAAGTTAATCGGCGGCAATGAACCAATCATCTGACTATCATCAAATAACTTTTGCTGCTTTTCTCTGAGCACCCTTGGGCTTTGTGGCTTGCTTGGCGCTGCTGTTTGAATTGGAGGCGGCACACGATTTTTTTGCTCTCGCACTGCGGCTTCTACTTTTTCTAAACGCTTTGATTGAGCATCTCTAGCTTTAGCTCGTTCTTTATTAATTAATAGACGTCGACTGTTCCAGTTGTCCAACGCCGACATTGCCCCCAACGTCAACGATCCCAATCGATCAATTAAAACGATCCAAGAAATGTCAGTAAACACGGTCAACCCAAATAGGAAAAGAGCTAGAAGTAGCAAGGTACTGCCGGTGAAACTAAAAACTGAGATTATTGCATTTCCAGCGTATTTCCCAAGAATACCACCCATTCCTTCCGGAAATTGATTGATAATATGCTGATACTGGATATCGGCTAAAGAGGTGGCACTGATCATAACTAGCAAGAATCCGATGACACGCAAAATCCAAGTCAGCGAGTCAAATTGATCTTCTTCACGCAGGAAGTAGGTTCGCAGAATTTGCAGTGCACGGATGCCTAAAAGAGCTGGTAGCAGATAAGCCATTACACCAAACACGGCAAACAGTATATCGGCTAACCAAGCGCCGGCCGGCCCGATAAGATTAGCGACCTGATCTCTGTTACCGGTATGAGACCAGCCTGGATCATCTGGCGAGTAGCTGAACAGGGCTAAAAACAGAACCACGCATAGAGCGAGGAGTCCGATCAGCGCACCTTCAGCCAGCAGAAGCCTTCCGCGAGCTTCATTTGCCGCCTGTCTGGAGTGACTTTTATGACTGGTACCCAAGGTGATAGACCTTATCAGTTGTTTGAGAGACTAATTGTAGCCGATTCTGATACAAACTACAGGCTTGCTCGATGACTTACTCAATGTATAGGTTAAAAACATGAAAAAGGCATTTGGCCTAGGACAGATGTTTTATTATCATAGCGACTCACAACCGAGTTAACCTCCGGTGTATCATTTTAATTTAATTCTCGCAAAGGTCCCTTATGCCTGATTTCCAACATCATCCGCTAATCATTCTCGGTTCTGGCCCAGCCGGGTGGACCGCGGCCGTTTACGCTGCTCGTGCAAATTTGTCTCCCGTGGTAATCACTGGTATACAACAAGGTGGGCAACTGACTACTACAACCGATGTGGATAATTGGCCAGGCGATGACCAGGGAGTCCAGGGGCCTGATTTGATGCAGCGTATGCAAAAGCATGCGGAGCGGTTTGATACTAAGACTATCTTTGATCACATCGATTCCGTGGATTTTTCTCAGACACCTTTCAAGTTATTTGGATCCAGTCACTACTCCTGTGATTCTCTAATCATTGCAACAGGAGCGTCTGCGCAATATCTGGGATTGCCAAGCGAAGAAGCTTATATGGGCCGCGGGGTTTCTGCCTGCGCCACCTGCGATGGGTTCTTTTATAGGAATCAAAAAGTTGCTGTTGTGGGCGGTGGTAATACAGCCGTTGAGGAAGCGCTTTATTTATCCAATATATGTTCTGAGGTTGTCTTGATACATAGGCGCGACAAACTGCGAGCTGAGAAGATGCTGCAAGATAAACTCTTTGAAAAGGAGAAGAATGGCAATATTAAGATAGTGTGGAATCAAAATCTCATGGAGGTTCTCGGTAATGATGCTGGCGTTACGGCGATTAAACTGGAGTCAACGGAGACAGCCGAATTATCTGAAATTGATGTCAGCGGAGTATTCATAGCAATCGGACACAAACCGAACACGGATATTTTTTCGGGTCAATTGGAAATGAAAGATGGCTATATTTCTATCACTGGTGGTCTTGATGGTAATGCGACAGAAACTAGCGTCAAAGGAGTGTTTGCGGCAGGAGATGTCGCAGACCATGTCTACCGACAGGCCGTAACCTCAGCAGGAAGTGGCTGTATGGCAGCACTTGATGCGGAACGCTATCTGGATGACTGATAAACAGATTTTTAAGCGCTAAGACACGCTTGGAGCTTCGATGAGACTGGAGATCCTCGATCCACGGAACCCACGCTTTCCTGACCCTTTAACTGCTATGAAGGAACCAGATGGCTTGCTGGCCGCAGGAGGTAATCTCGAGGTTGCCACCCTACTCAGCGCTTACTGCAAAGGAATTTTTCCCTGGTATCAGGAAGCCGAGCCTATTCTTTGGTGGTCACCGAGTGAGCGTTGCATTATCCGCACTGACAATTTTCACGTATCGAAAAGTTTGTCGCGTACACTTCGTCAAGGTCGCTATAAGATCACTCTAAACAAAGCATTTGCCGAGGTTATTCGGGCCTGCGCGGAACCCCGAGGTGATGGCGGGACCTGGATAACTGATGAAATGATTCATGCCTATGAGCGTCTTCACCATCAAAATCAGGCTCACTCTGTGGAGGTGTGGGAAGATAAAAATCTAGTCGGCGGTATTTATGGGGTAAGTATAGGTAAAGTATTTTGTGGTGAATCAATGTTTAGTCGAGTGAATAGTGGGTCGAAAATAGCGATTGCATATTTGATAAGTTTAATGCGCATCACAGATATGAAAGTACTTGATTGCCAACTAAGTAGTCGTCATCTTCACACATTAGGTGCTGTCGTAATATCTCGACAGGCGTTTATCACCGAGTTAACTAAATTGAGTAAGCAGGCTACAGATCTGCCCAAGACTATGGAATTTCCGGAATCATGGTGGACTGAGACCGTTAAAAGATCTCCGGTATGCAAATGATCCCGGGTAAGCAAATAAAGCTTTACCAGACCTCTCCGCACCCATGTAGTTACTTGAGCAATGAGCAAGCCGTAACTGCCTTTGTTGATCCAGAGACAATCATTTCTAGTGGCACCTACGAAAAATTGAGTTCTCTAGGCTTTCGGCGGAGTGGTTCTTATTTGTATAAACCTGTTTGTGAGGCTTGCAATGCCTGTGTTCCAGTGCGAATACCAACGGCAACTTTCGCGCCGTCTAAATCACAGAAACGGTGTATTAAGCGCAACAGAGACATTTCTGTTGAGCCCAAAAAATACATTGATTTAGAGCAGCATTATCCTCTCTATGCCCAGTACATCAATCTGCGACATGCAGACGGAGATATGTACCCACCCTCTGAGAGTCAGTTCTCTGAGTTCATTAATGACAAGAGAGAAGAAACTCAATTTTTGGAGTTTAGACAGAGTGGCAGACTCATTGGATGCGCGGTGACAGACGTATTACGTCGTTCACTGTCGGCCATTTATACATACTTTGATCCATTATTTTGTGACCGTAGCCTCGGTAAGTTTGCCATTCTTTATCAAATAGACTTAGCTCAACGAAAGGGATTAGACCATGTCTACCTCGGGTATTGGATAAAGCAGAGTCAAAAGATGAATTACAAAGCAGATTACCGCCCTATGGAAACTTTTGATAAAAATATATGGAATTTAGTCGAATGACTTTGCTATGCGGGGCGTTTTAAGGCAAACTGCCCGCTTTTTAGAGGTAGCTTCAACCCTATGGCCAAAGAAGATCATATAGAGTTCGACGGAGAAGTCATCGACACGCTCCCTAACACGACATTCAAGGTCAGGCTAGAAAACGATCATGTCATCATCGCTCACATTTCTGGGAAGATGCGCAAGCATTACATCCGCATTTTAACTGGAGATAAGGTCAAGGTGGAGATGACACCTTATGATCTTACCAAAGGCCGTATTACCTTCAGAGAACGTTAAGCAACGCTCGCCATTTAAGCGTTGCTCTTAGCCATGAAAACTAAACCGTGGCGTCCTCCATTGACGTGGAAATTGAGAGCTGGTCATCTTCCACATCAACATAAGCGGTGCCACCTCCATCAGCAAGATCGCCAAATAAGACTTCTTCCGCGAGAGGCTTTTTGATCTTTTCTTGTATCAAGCGATCCATAGGTCTTGCCCCCATCTTTGGGTCATAGCCGTGAGTGGCTAGCCAGACCCTTGCCGCATCGCTGACCTCAATGAAAACCTTTTTATCGTCAAGTTGCGACTGGAGTTGCACCAAAAATTTGTCAACCACTGTTTTGATTACGTCAATGCTTAGCTCTCCGAACTGCACAATACTGTCAAGGCGGTTACGGAACTCAGGTGTAAACATCTTTTTAATCGCTTCCATACCGTCGGAGCGATGATCTTGGGCGGAGAAACCAATGGACGCTCGACTCATCACTTCTGCGCCAGCATTGGTGGTCATGATTAAAATCACGTTTCTAAAGTCTGCCTTACGGCCGTTATTATCCGTCAGCGTGCCGTGATCCATGACCTGTAAAAGTAAGTTAAACACGTCAGGATGAGCTTTTTCAACCTCGTCGAGAAGGATCACTGAGTGTGGCTGCTTGGTAACAGCTTCCGTCAATAATCCACCTTGATCGTATCCGACATAACCTGGAGGAGCCCCAATTAACCGGGATACCGTATGGCGCTCCATGTACTCGGACATGTCAAAGCGGATCAGCTCAATGCCCAATATATTGGCTAACTGTTTGCTGACTTCGGTCTTTCCAACTCCGGTAGGCCCAGCGAAAAGAAAACTTCCAATGGGTTTACTACCCTCTCTAAGGCCTGCTCTGGCAAGTTTGATCGAAGTAGATAGAGCATCTATGGCCTTGTCCTGACCAAAGACAACCATTTTCAAGTTATTGGATAGATCCTTAAGCTGCATCTTATCTGACGCAGATACGCTTTTAGCAGGTATTCTTGCTATCTTTGAAATAACAAGCTCGATGTCACCCAAACCCACCGTTTTCTTTCGCTTGTATTCAGGTTGAAGCCTTTGAAAAGCACCGGCCTCATCTAACACGTCAATCGCCTTATCTGGAAGAAAACGATCAGTGATGTGGCGGCTGGCAAGCTCGGCGGCACCACGCAGAGCTGGATTGGTAAAGCGGAGTTCATGATGCTCTTCGAACCGCGATTTAAGTCCCTTCAAAATCTCGAAAGTCTCATCGATCGAGGGCTCGGGAACATCTATTTTTTGGAACCGTCTGGCTAGCGCATGGTCTTTTTCGAAAATTCCGCGATACTCTTGATAGGTTGTCGAACCCACGCACCGCAGCTGCCCCGAACTCAGTAATGGTTTGAGTAAGTTAGAGGCATCCATGACACCACCTGAGGCTGCTCCTGCACCAATGATAGTGTGGATTTCATCGATAAAAAGAATCGACTTTTCCTTCTTTTTCAGTTCTGAAACCAGTCCTTTAAAACGCTTCTCAAAATCACCGCGGTACTTGGTTCCGGCGAGCAGAGCGCCCATATCAAGCGAGTAAACGACGCTGCCCAGCATGGGCACAGGGACGTTATCTTCAACAATGAGCTTAGCCAATCCCTCTGCGATTGCGGTCTTGCCGACACCAGACTCACCGACGAGCAAAGGATTATTCTTCCGTCTGCGCATCAGTATCTGGCTGACACGCTCAATCTCATGATCACGCCCAATTAGCGGATCAATTAGCCCACGGCGTGCCTGTTCATTCAAGTTAACAGTAAACTGGCTCAACAGACTCTTTTCGCCGGTATCTGCTGCATCTTCCTCAGCATCCTGTTCTTCGTCACGCGCGCCACTATCATTATTCTCAGCAAACTTAGAAATCCCGTGAGAAATATAATTGACCACATCTATTCTTGCCACATCCTGTAACCGGAGAAAATAAACAGCTTGACTTTCTTGTTCGCTGAAGATGGCTACCACAACGTTTGCACCTACAACTTCACTGTGGTTGGCAGAGTTTACCTGAAACACTGCACGCTGCAGAACTCGCTGAAAACCATGAGTAGGCTGAGTCTCCTGTTCAAGTTTGGTTTCAGGTATGGTGGGTATGGTAGACTCAATAAATTCAGACAGATCTTCTCGCAAAGACGTAATATTCGCTCCACACGCTTTCAGCACAGCAATGGCGGAGGCGTCATCAAGCAGCGCCAGCAATAAATGCTCCACAGTCATAAACTCGTGTCTTCTCTCCCGCGCAGTCTTAAAGGCAAGATTTAGGGTAACCTCCAACTCTCTACTAATCATTACTGCTCCTCATCATTTGCTGGTTCAGCCTGACACAGCAGGGGATGTTCATGGTCCTGCGAATACTGGTTAACCATAGCTGCCTTAGTCTCTGCAATATCTTCAATGTAGACACCACAAACGCCCTTTCCCTCGGTGTGTATTTTCAACATGATTTGCGTCGCATTTTCTCTCGACTTGTGGAAGAACTGCTCTATGAGAGCAACCACAAACTCCATCGGAGTGTAATCATCGTTTAGGAGGACTACCTGATACATTTTTGGTTTCTGCAGCTTCGGTGGCACCTCTTGTGCAACCACGCCTGAATCGTCCTGCCAGTGATCTTGATTTTTATTGCTCATATGGTCCAAACTTATTAATTGCTGTTATAAGAATATGTGGTGCAACAGTTCAAATTTCAAGTGCGCAATACACATTGTGCCACTCTAGCCACTCACAACACCTAGACAATTACGTCTCGTATTCACAATCGGTGCACAAAATAGATACAAGTTTCACATCTTCAAACCGTTAGTTGCGGTTATCGATGAAGAATGTCACTACCAGACCACGCAATGATCCACCTATTGAGTCGAAAAACCACCATCAGCGATGAAAAATAGATACAACACCCGCCACACAGAATGTCAGCAAGGCTATTGCGGCTTCTGTGGAAAAACCAAAATAACAAATATTAAAACTACAGATGCCCAGACCAAGCGCGATCGTCAAACTTGATATTTTTTTCATAAATAGCCGTACTTTGATACGCTTCCTAGTAACTGTTAAGTCAAATGTAGGACATCGACACTGTTGTTTAGTTTCGAAATACTTGTTTCGTGAACACAACTATTCCAATACCGAGGTAAGAAAATGGGAATTAGTAAAAGATTGCTGGATTACTTTAACCGAGAGAAATCAAGTTCCACTGACAAAAATCATACACGGTATCGGAATGATATCTGTAACCATTGGGACTTAGATTATATGTCAATCGATGAAATTGATCGTCGGCTGCAGGACAGTGACGTTACAACCACGAAAGAGAGAATTAAACAGGATTTATGATCCGGACTTGAAGATTGGACCTCTCCTAACTTTACCAATTACAGTCCTTATACTGAGATTGATAACAGCGACTCGCGAGCTCCCGAGCTTCAATAACTTGATGACGTCTTATAACCCCGGTGGTTTCACGGACGAAGATCTTGGCTTGGTTAGATCCTTGCTTCTTAGCGAGAGTCCACCAAAGAAAAGCCTTGACGTCGCTCTGGGCAACACCTTCGCCGTTAAAATACATTTTACCCAGCATGGCTTGACTCTCGGCATGGCCCTGCAGAGAGGCCTCCTTGTACCATTTAAACGCTTGGCTGTTATCCTCACTGATTTCTTTACCATAATCGTACAAAGCACCCATACGAAATTGTGCCTCGGTGAGGCCCTGCTCCGCTGCCTCAGCATACCAGTGCACGGCTTTATCTATACTTTTGCTGATACCCTGACCGCTATGAAACATGAACCCCAATGAGAACTGTGCGACGGCATCGCCTGCCTCTGCCTCGGCTATTAAGTCGTCAGTGTATGAACCTGTCGAAGATAAACTATGTCCGCTCAGAATGCCTATTGAAACCATTAGGCTTCGGAGGATGACTAACTTCGTGTCTATCATAAAAAACTCGTTAAAAATTTATAAAAAGCAGCAGAGTCGCCGGGAGCAATAAGGATATCGGCACCATAAGCTATCTCTTTAAAATCAAACTCACAACGTTTATTGTTCGACAATAGTAATGCGATGATCAGTATTTCAAGGCAGAATAATAAACGACAAGTCATCAATCGGCATCTGTTTAGACGCGCGATGTGCAAAGAGTCCCAATCGTAAAACCGAATGATGCTGCGCAGCAGCACCCCATAGACACATTACTGACAAGTCAATGATCGAGTTTTTGCAATTCAATTTTTGGGCAACGGTCCATAATCACTGTCATACCAGCTCCTAAAGCGCGTCTCTCCGCCTCTAAATTAATTACGTCAAGCTGCATCCAGATCACATCAATGTGCATGTCTATCGCTCGCTCTACGATCTCTAACACTGTATCAGAATTACGGAAGATTTCCACCATGTCGATCGATTCTTCTACATCACAAAGCTGTGCGTAACAACGCTGCCCATGAATCAGGTTATCTACCTCATTTGGATTTATTGGTATCACCTTATACCCAAATTCCAAAAGAAATTTCATGCAAATATTACTATCACGATCCTTTTTGGGGCTTGCTCCAACCAATGCAATGGTCTTAACGTTTTTTAAAGTGGTGTAAATGTAGTGATCAGAGTAATAACGTCGAGGCTTCATAATTTTATAAATAATCTCATCGTGGACGATGATTAACAAAATGGCTGTTCATTAGAATATCACTAATATGTGTTGGACGCTTGCCAACGTCAAAAACGCGAAACACTAAACTTGGTTGATGATCTACGATAGAATTTAGGGAAATTGAGTCAAATTACCTATTCAAAAATACACTTATTAAAGGTAATTTGACTCGAAACAAGGAGGTTTATAGTGATAATCATTAGACGTGCAGTTTACGGAGATATAATTCACCTATCATCATCATCGCTAGATAAAAAACTCTTACCGACCTGCGCGACAGGAATTCACAGTGTGCAAGTGAATATTTTAGCGACTGACAAATTAGCTAAACCAAGAATATTTTGTCACTCATCAAAAACAACCGTATTTCACTACATCGTCGGGTCTGAAAGTCATATCGGGGACTTAGCGTCCAAATTACTAGAAGAATTGAACATTGATGTCAACACCGATTTGCTAAGCAAACGCGAGCTGAGTGTGCTGCAGGTGTTGCATAACATTTCAACAACAAAGGGAGCAGCAAACGAACTTCACATTAGCGATCGTACGCTGAACAACCATCGCTACAACATCAGCAAAAAGACCGGTATGAACGCTTTAATGACAGCTGACCTAGTCTACGGAACCGATAATATAAGACTAGCCCTAGCTATTTTGAGCGAGAATTAAGGTACAGCTGAGTCAACAAATTAGGCATTTTAAAGGGCGCTAGTTGGGTAAATGCCCGCCACAAGTAAAGTAACAAGTTAGATCTCTGGTACCAGCGTAACTTGCCCAATTTCTCCATGCAGCTGTTGTAGCCAATGGTGCTCAGCTCATCATGGCGCTCTGTATTGTCTCGAAAGCTAAATTGACTGAGGTCCATGGCCACCAAGATGTCGGCGCTGGCCACTTGATTCTTAGTATTCTCACTCACCGCTATTTCAAATGCATTGCGAGCTACATCAAGTACATGTGTCGGTATTGGATACTGATCAACACTGCTTAAATGACTGGCAATCGTGACACCAGCACCCATATCTCGCAACGGTGCCAGTGGGACATTTTGAACCAAACCTCCATCAACCAATATTCGACCTTCTCTCTCCACAGGGCTATAAATCCCCGGAATCGCCGAGGAGGCGCAAACTGCGTACGCAAGCGACCCCTCTCGCATTACCACTGGCCGACCCGTGGTTATATCCGTTGCAACTATGGCCAAGGGTATTCGAGAATCCTCAATGTTAACGTCACCCAAATATTCAACCATCAAATCGTAAATTGAATCAGTTGCAAAAAGCCCTGTTTTGGTAAATCTTAATGTAGTTATCTTTGACAGAGTAAGGCGACGCGCAAGCCGATCGATGTCATCAATATCCACATCAAACGCATACAGAGCAGCCACCATAGAACCGACACTTGTACCTGCAACATAATCGATCTTAATATCGGCGTCGGCCAGTGCTTTGAGCACACCAATATGTGCGACCCCCTTAGCCGCGCCACCACCAAGAGCCAATCCGACTTTTGTATTAAATAATCCACCAAACATAAAATTAAGTATACGTGTGCAATAATGTCATTTCCATGAATCGGAAATTATTTCACAACAATTTATGGCATGGGCTCACGCGTAGCTTGTCAGTGATTTTGATTAGATATGCGAGTGGGTAGACCTTTAAGAGCGATGTCGCGGTTTTGCCAGTTAATTTCAATCAGGAGAGTCATGCAGTGAGTGATAGCGCAAAATTCGTTGAGGGTAGCCTGATGCGCCACATTATCGTAATGGCGACCACCAGTTCATTTGGCCTCATGTCCATTTTCTTTGTTGATTTGTTGGATATGTGGTTTATCAGCCTTCTCGATGACCCAAAGCTTGTCGCAGCCATAGGTTTCGCCAGCACAATCACATTCTTGGCCACATCTATCTCTATCGGCACATCTATAGCCGCAGGTGCACTTGTATCTAGAGCATTGGGATCCAAAGACATTGACACCGCGAGGCGTTTCGCAATAAACGCTCTTATCATGGCTGCGCTGATAAGCCTGCTTAGCAATCTTGCTATTATTATTAATTTATCAACCTTACTAAGCTGGCTAGGAGCCACAGATAAAGTAGCGGAGGTAGCCTATAATTACCTGCTGATCGTTCTGCCAGCATCGATTTTTCTAGCCATGGGTTTAGCGGCTAGTGCGGTCTTACGCGGGATCGGAGATGCAAAGGGATCCATGCTATCGACAATGTCAGGCGGATTGGTCAATGCAATCCTCGATCCCATACTTATTTTCGGCTTGGGCCTTGGGGTCACTGGTGCAGCTATCGCATCGGTATTCGCACGTATCGCGGTCTTCAGCTATGCCGTGTCGCGTGTGCATGCAAAACATCAGTTGTTCACATACCCTTCCGTCGAATCATTTCGCCAATGTTCCAAGCCATTGTTGAATATTGCCCTTCCTGCCATTGTCACTAACGCCGCAACACCTCTTGGTAATGCTTATGTAACCGCAGCTATCGCCGTTTATGGTAGTAGCTACGTTGCTGGTTATGCCGTCATTGGACGGCTGATACCTGTCTGCTTTGCTTTTGTCTTTAGTGTATCGGGCGCCATTGGACCCATCATTGGCCAAAATTATGGCGCTAACAACTGGCGTCGTATCAAACGGACTTTGCAGGATTCTTTACTGGTCGTTTCAAGCTTCTGCATACTGGTTTCGGCGGTGCTTTGGTCACTTCAAGGTCACGTCATAGATTTATTTAAATTAGACCCACAAGCTGCTGATATTACGAGATTATTCTGTACATTTTTAGCGATCACCTTCATATCTAACGGAATGCTTTTCGTCGCGAATGCAGCATTCAACAACCTCAGTTCGCCGCGCATAGCAAGCGCATTAAACCTAGGTAAAGCCACTGCTGGCACAATTCCATTTGTGATGGTCGGTAGCTATTTTTCACAGGCGGCGGGCGTACTCATCGGTCAGGCTGTGGGTTCGATAGTTTTTGGAGCGTTGGGATATTATATGGCGATTAAAAAGATTGACAAAATGGCAGCAAGACAGGGTCTTGATACACTTAAACCAGATAATTAAAGGGCAAAAAAAGCCCAGCCGATGGGCTGGGCTCTACAAGAAAATCGCTTTACATTGCCTCGATCATCGCTTCACCAAATTCAGAGCACGACATGAGAATCGCATCATCCATTAACCGTTCAAAATCATAGGTGACTTTCTTCGCAGTAATCGCACCTTCAATACCTTTGATAACAAGATCGGCGGCTTCACCCCAACCTAAATGGCGCAACATCATTTCGGCAGAGAGAATCAGTGAGCCCGGATTGACCTTATCTTGACCGGCATATTTGGGAGCCGTGCCGTGAGTTGCTTCAAAAATAGCCACATCGTCCGACAAGTTTGCGCCTGGCGCTATGCCGATACCACCCACCTGAGCTGCTAAGGCATCCGAGATGTAATCACCATTAAGATTTAAGGTCGCGATTACACTGTATTCGTCAGGGCGCAGAATGATCTGCTGCAACATGGCGTCAGCAATCACATCCTTGACGATAATGTCCGCCCCGGTATTCGGGTTCTTGATAACGTGCCAAGGGCCACCATCCAGAGGCTCAGCTGCAAAGCTCTCGCGCGCAACTTCATAGCCCCAATCGCAGAAGGCACCTTCGGTAAATTTCATGATATTTCCCTTGTGCACAAGAGTCACCGATGGCTTATTTTGGTCGATAGCATATTGAATTGCTTTAGATACCAACCGCTTAGTGCCTTCTTCGGACACCGGCTTGACGCCAATACCACAATTAGTATCGAAGCGTATCTTTTTTACATCCATTTCTTGTTGTAAAAACTTAATAACCTTATCAGCACCTTCGGTCCCAGCCTTCCATTCAATACCGGCATAGATATCCTCGGAGTTCTCCCTAAATATACACATATCGACTTTATGCGGCTCCTTTACTGGAGAGGGAACGCCAGAAAACCAGCGCACCGGGCGCTGACAAACAAAAAGATCCAACTCTTGACGCAGTGCGACATTTAGCGACCTGAAACCTCCACCCACAGGTGTGGTTAGCGGGCCTTTGATGGAAACATTATATTCCTGGACTGCGTCGAGTGTTTCAGCGGGGAACCAATCGCCCTCATAGAGGTCTGCGGCTTTCTCACCACAAAAAACTTCCATCCAGGAGATGTTTTTTTCACCACCATAGGCCTTACTCACCGCTGCATCAATAACTTTTATCATCACCGGAGTGATATCAACACCAATACCGTCACCTTCAATAAAGGGGATGATGGGATTGTTAGGGACGTTAAGTGAAAAATCGGCGTTGACTGTTATTTTTTCGCCAACTTGTGGAATTTGAATATGCTTATAACCCATGCTTGTCTCCGCAGGTCTGTATCAAAAAAATTATGCTTGATATGCTTAAATGAAGTTTTGTAAAAATTTTACCAACTTGGGAATATTAACACATAACTTAATCTGTTTTATAGCAATGTTTATTTTATAATAGGGCTTGGAGGAACAAAATTGGCCAAACTAATTATTTTCAATAAGCCTTACAGAGTACTCAGTCAATTCACCGACGAGGCTAATAGAATCACTCTAGCTCAATACATTAAGACTCCGAATGTCTATCCCGCCGGAAGACTGGATTATGATTCTGAAGGGCTCTTATTATTGACAGATAACGGTGTACTACAGAGCAAAATTAGTCACCCAAAGCACAAATTAAAAAAGACCTACCTGATTCAGGTTGAAGGTCAGGCGAATAGGCAGCACTGCGAGACGCTACTCAACGGTGTTCAGTTAAAAGACGGTCCCGCGCGGGCACTCTCATGTAAAGTTGTATCAGAACCAACGCTATGGCAGCGTACCCCCGCTATAAGAACACGCAAAACTATCCCGGAAAGCTGGATTGAGCTAACCATTAATGAAGGGAAAAATAGGCAAGTAAGAAGAATGTCCGCAGCCGTGGGGCTGCCTACACTCAGACTGATCCGGAAAACCATCGGGCCCTGGGATCTTAAGGGTCTCGGTCCAGGAGAATTTCGCTCTGAAGCAACGGATTTTGGCTATGCCAGATAGAATTCATCTAACAGTGGCCACTGTAGTAGAAAAACAAGAAAAATTTCTCATGGTGAGAGAAACTGAGAACGGAATTGGGGTAATCAACCAACCCGCTGGGCATGTAGAACCGGGTGAGGACGTCATCGCAGCTGCGCTACGAGAGACAATGGAAGAAACCGGCTGGGAAGTAAAAATCAACGGGTTTATAAGCTTTTCAAATGCCAAGTCATCCACGACCGGAGTAACCTATTACCGCCTGGTATTTGCAGCAGAGCCCGTTCAGTTTAACCCGGATGCTATCATCGACGATGATATAGACTCATGGCATTGGATGAGTATTGACGAAATAAATGATCCTGCCAATATTCACAGAAGTAAAATGGTCTCGACGGCAATTGCAGATTACAGAGCCAATCGTATTTTCCCCTTAGAAATGTTTTACAACGAGTTATAGTCACCATAATGGTGAAAAATCCAAAGAGTAATAACAACGAATGAATCAGCGAATAAAAGTAATTGTTGGAATGTCTGGTGGTGTCGACTCATCAGTTGCGGCTCATCTTCTCATCCAACAAGGATATCAAGTAGAAGGTCTGTTCATGAAGAATTGGGACGAGGACGACGACTCCGACTACTGCACTGCCAAAGCTGACTTAGCCGATGCACAACAGGTATGCGACACCTTGGGAATCAGGCTCCATAAGGCAAATTTTGCTGCGGACTATTGGGATAATGTTTTTGAACATTTCCTCCGCGAATATGGCGCTGGAAGAACGCCTAATCCGGATATCCTCTGTAATCGTGAAATTAAATTCAAAGTCTTCTTAGATTATGCAGAGCTTTTAGGTGCAGATGCTATCGCTACCGGGCACTATACTCGGTTGGTTACCACAACCTCAGGTACTCAGCTCATCAAAGGGCTAGATAACAATAAGGATCAAAGCTACTTTCTTCATGCTGTGAGCGAAAAAGCGTTGGCTAAATCACTCTTCCCGGTGGGTGAGCTTGAAAAAAGTGAAGTGCGTAAAATCGCAAAAACACAAGGTTTCATCACCTCAAATAAAAAAGATAGCACTGGAATCTGTTTTATTGGGGAACGCCGCTTCAAGGATTTTCTCTCGCAATATATTCCGGCACAGCCCGGAACAATAGAAACGCCTGAGGGAATTACTCTGGGAGAACACCAAGGCCTTATGTTTTACACGCTGGGACAACGACAAGGGCTGGGAATTGGCGGAGTAAAAGGTAGTAGTGATGAGCCTTGGTACACCTTGTCCAAGGATTTGGAGCGTAATGTACTGGTTGTTGGTCAAGGAGGACAACATCCCCTTCTGTTCACCAATCAACTCAGTGCCACTGATGTGAATTGGATTAATCCGCTTAATCTATCATTGGACCGAACATCAATGCGCTGTATGGCAAAGACTCGCTACAGGCAGCCAGATCAAGACTGTACGGTAGAATTTCACAGTGAAAACGACATCCAAGTAACCTTCGACCAGCCCCAACGAGCAGTGACTCCAGGTCAATCCGTCGTCTTCTACAACCACGATCATTGTCTCGGCGGCGGCGTCATAGACAGCACATGGAACACTGATGCTGTTTAGTCAACCTACTAGCGATCAGGCTATCGCCCTTGCCGGTGTATTTCACTGCGCAGAACTGGTCGACAAGCTGGCACATAATGGCTATGTATCGGAATTACAACTCGGTCAGGCCATGACTGCCCTTCTCAATCAAAATCCACAGTCTGTAATGGATCTTTACGGGGATCTGGATAATGTAGAGTTGGGAATGACATCATTGCGAGCAGCCATTGAGCAAGATACCAAGACAACAACCAATGTTATGCGTTATGTCATTGGCATCATGTATTTGGCTCGCAAGTTAACCTCGGATAAAAAGAGACTAACAGACATTGGCGAGGGCATCGAAATTGCTGGTCGCCAAGCCGAAGTGTTTACCCCAATGCATGATAATGTGGTGGCTAATATCGCCAGCTTGTATAGCAACACGATTAGTACTCTTCCCAGTCGGATTAAGGTCAGAGGTAACCCCTTGTATCTAAAACAGACAGCTGTAGCTCAGCGCACACGATGTCTATTGTTCTCGGGTATCCGCAGCGCTTTTCTCTGGCACCAATTGGGAGGGAAACGCCGACATCTTCTTTGGCAACGCAAGCTTTTCATCTCAGTAATGCCAGAGAAATAACATTTAAAAAATCAGTAAAAATCTTACCGACAACAGTGTTCATCATCGGGTATACTAGGTCCTTTTTAAAGCTCTCTATATCAGGAAAAAAAATGGTCTCTCTTCCCCTCTCCTCTCTTACAGCTGTTTCACCAATCGATGGACGCTATGGTGCAAAAACCGATATGCTGAGAGAGATATTTAGTGAGTTCGGACTGATCAAATACCGAGTTCTTGTAGAGGTTCGCTGGCTTCAGAAACTTGCCTCCTGTGCGGAAATAAGTGAGGTACCGCCCCTTTCAGATAATGCGAATACCATGTTAGAAAGCTTGATTAATAACTTTTCTTTGGAGCAAGCCGAACGTATTAAATCGATCGAGAAAACCACAAACCACGATGTTAAGGCAGTAGAATATCTGATTAAAGAAACCATTGCCGACAACGCTGAGCTCAATGCCATTAGTGAGTTTGTACATTTTGCCTGCACATCAGAAGATATCAATAATTTATCTCACGGGCTGATGCTTAAAGAAGGGCGGGATAATGTACTCGTTCCGGTGATGAACAACATAAAGAATGAGCTCACCAACATGAGTCATCACTACGCCGAATTGCCAATGCTATCTCGAACTCATGGACAGACCGCATCACCGACCACCATAGGTAAAGAAATGGCCAATGTCGTTTACCGGCTGCAACGGCAAGTAGACTTAATTTCGTCTACACCCCTGCTGGGTAAAATCAATGGTGCAGTCGGCAATTACAACGCTCACCTGTCCGCCTATCCAACTGTAGACTGGGCGTCACTGGCGGAAAGTTTTGTCAGTGATTTAGGCTTAACGTTTAATCCTTTCACAACACAGATCGAACCGCATGACTATATGGCCGAACTATTTGACGCCATCGCCAGAGCTAATACTGTCTTGATAGATTTCTCCAGGGATATATGGGGCTACATCTCTCTTGGTTATTTCAAACAAAAAACTATCGCTGGCGAAGTGGGATCGTCAACAATGCCGCACAAGGTAAATCCTATTGATTTCGAAAATGCCGAGGGTAACATGGGATTAGCCAACGCACTGCTCAATCATTTAACCGTTAAACTACCGATCTCACGCTGGCAGAGAGACCTGACGGATTCCACCGTCCTGCGCAACATGGGTGTTGGGTTGGGCTATTCCATGATTGCGTATGGCTCATTACTAAAAGGGATTGGCAAGCTAGAAATAAACGCCGACCAACTGACAACGGATTTAGATCAGAGTTGGGAGGTATTGGCAGAACCCATCCAGACAGTAATGCGGCGCTATGGTGTTAAAGAACCCTATGAAAAACTCAAAGCGTTGACCCGAGGGAATGTAATGAATAAATCGACCATTCATGCCTTTATTGACACTTTAGATATTCCTGGGGAAGCAAAAACATATCTCAAGGCACTGTCTCCGGCGACCTATACAGGTAACGCGGCGAGTCAAGCCAGACGTGTTTAAAAGCACACCGATGAGCTCTATTCAGCTACCACATGGTATGACCACAGATCAGTTTCTCGCGGAGTATTGGCAGAAAAAACCACTTTTGATACCTGCCGCCATACCCAATTTCAAACCTCCAATCGACGGCAACGAACTTGCTGGGATGTCGTTAGAACAAGAAGTTGAGTCAAGATTAGTTATCGGACCCGACTGGTCTGTTGAGCATGGACCATTCGATGTTGATAGATTCAAGCTGTTACCCGAATCAGATTGGACATTATTAATTCAAGCAGTGGACCTTTGGGTGCCTGAAGTTGCTGAATTATTGAACTACTTTGATTTTTTACCATCATGGCGTGTCGATGACATTATGGTTAGCTATGCTGAAGATGGTGGGAATGTGGGGCCTCACTTTGATCACTATGATGTTTTTTTACTTCAGGGTGAAGGTAAAAGGCGTTGGCAAATCGGAGGGGAATGTAATGAAGATGACCTCGCTGAATCAACTGACAGGCTTAAATTACTGAGCAAATTTACAGTGTTTGACGAGTGGGTACTTAATCCTGGAGATATTCTGTATTTACCTCCCAAAATTGCTCATCATGGAATTGCTCAGGGAGCTTGCACTACCTTCTCGGTAGGCTTCCGTGCGCCAGCAGCAACCGAAATGTTAGATGATTTAGCCACGGAATTACTCAGTCGAGATATTAAAGCTACCCATTTAACTGATCCCCCTCTGACATCGAATAGAGCAAATCAGCCAATTTCGTCTGACTATATTGAAAAAATTCGCTCTTTACTTCTCGAAACTCTCGATGATGATCAATTATTAGGAGAGTGGTTTGCCCAATTCATGAGTCAGCCAAAATATCCGGCACTGGTACCGATTACCGGGGAAATGCGCACAACGACATTGTCCCTTAGTGAGGGTGACCATACCACCTTTGTCAATGGGCACGTAAAGGAATAATGACAGTCCGCATCATTACGACAAACTGGTTGGCCAGCGAAATGGCAATAAAGTCTGTGCGGGTTGCTGTCTTTGTAAAAGAACAAAACATCCCCTATAAAATTGATTTCGATGACAATGACCAGAAAGCGACGCATTGGCTTGCTCTCACTGACTCACAGTTGCCGGTGGGAACGGCACGGCTTCAACGGGACGGGCATTTCGGACGAATGGCCGTACTCCCTGATTGGCGTAGTCGCGGTATTGGCAGCCTGATTATCTCTGCTGCCATCGATCACTCCCGAAAGTTAAGTCTTGAGCCACTATTTCTCAATGCACAACTTAATGCACGGCCGTTTTACCAACGCTTTGGTTTTTGTAGTCATGGGCCTGTCTTTATGGAAGCAGGGATAGAACATCAGGCAATGCATTTAAGTTAATGCTGTGACAGAAACAATAATTCCGTTATTGTCAGCATACAAAAATTCGTTTGGCTTGAAACTAACGCCGCCGAAAGTAACGGTAACATCTCTCTCGCCTAACCCTTTTTTTTCTGTCTTCATCGGATTAAGGCCCAGTGCTTGGACACCTATATCGGTGACCATAATTTCATCGACATCGCGAATGCACCCGTAGATCACTAGGCCAGACCAACCATTTTGCGATGCTTGATCAGCCAACATATCCCCAAGACATGCTCGTCTCATGCTTCCGCCAGAATCGACCACTAACACGCGACCTAAGCCAGGCTCACTGACAGCCTGCTTCACTAGACTGTTATCCTCGAAGCACTTCACCGTAGAGATCTGACCACCGAATCGCTCGCGAGCGCCAAAATTAATAAACATAGGATCAACAACTCGCACAAGGTCCGGGTATGTATCACAAAGATCTGGCGTGGATCTGATCATAGTTTGAGCGCTACTTTCGATTTTGTGCGATATGCATGAAGCAACGGCTCTGTATATCCACTGGGTTGATCTTTTCCTTTGAAAACAAGGTCACAAGCAGCAGTAAAGGCCACACTTCGATCGAAATCTGGCCCCATGGAAACATAATCTGGATCAGACTTATTCTGCTCATCCACCACCAGTGCCATTCGCTGCAATGTCTCCATAACCTGCTCTGCTGAACAAATGCCATGATATAGCCAGTTGGCAATGTGTTGACTAGAAATTCGTAGAGTTGCGCGATCCTCCATAAGACCAACATTATTGATATCGGGGACCTTGGAGCAGCCGACACCCTGTTCTACCCAGCGCACGACGTATCCAAGGAGACCTTGTGCGTTATTATCCAGTTCATGTTGAATTTGAGTAGCCGTTAAATCACCATTGACAAGCAAGGGAACACTCAGAATATCGTCAACCGAAGCTCGAGTTCTGTTCTGTAAATTCGTTTGCATCGCGGTAACATCGACTTGATGGTAGTGCATAGCATGTAAGGTTGCAGCCGTAGGCGAAGGCACCCATGCACAGCTTGCTCCCGCTTCGGGGTGAGCTATTTTTGCAGCCATCATCTCAGACATGTGATCAGGAACAGCCCACATACCTTTACCAATCTGTGCTTTCCCCTTGAAACCGCAGAGTAACCCTATGTCGACATTATGATCTTCATAAGCAGAAATCCAAGGCTTCTTTTTGAGGTCGGCCTTTAATGCAAATGGTCCGGCGCGCATACTAGTGTGAATCTCATCCCCGGTACGATCTAAAAAGCCGGTATTAATGAACACTACTCGACTCTGAGCAGCACGAATACATTCCTTCAAATTGACTGATGTTCGTCGCTCTTCATCCATAATGCCCATTTTAATGGTATCTCTCGGCAGATCGAGCAGATTTTCTACCGCATCAAATAAGTTATTGGTGAAAGTGACCTCATCCGGACCATGCATTTTTGGCTTAACAATATAAATACTGCCAGTGGATGAATTTGCTGGACCCGACTCGCGCTTAAGGTCATACAGAGCGATTAAACTTGTCACCACCGCATCCATAATTCCCTCATAAATCTCTGAACCATCCTTGAGCAAAATGGCAGGGTTTGTCATCAGATGGCCAACGTTGCGGACGAACATGACGCTCCGCCCTTTCAGCGTAACCTTGTTACCTGTGACCCCAATATATTTCCGGTCCGCCGCCATTCGTCTCACAAAGCTCTTGGCTCCTCTGACGATTGTCTCCTCGAGGTTTCCAATCATCAATCCAAGCCAATTTCTGTAAGCCAGCACTTTATCCTCAGCATCTACAGCCGCCACAGAGTCTTCACAGTCCATAATTGTAGTTAGGGCTGATTCCAGTACAATATCTTTGACATTAGCAGCATCAGCTCGACCTATAATATGTTCAGAGTCAAGTTGAATTTCAATATGTAAACCGTTGTTTTTTAATAAAATACCCTTCAGATCTTCTCTAGACCCATGATAGCCAACGAACTGTTCAGAATCCATTAATGACGCTACTGATCCATCATTCATGGCGATAGCGAGAGATTGATTAGTCACCCTATAGCCGACGGCCTGATGGTGAGACCCCATGGCTAGCGGAACCGCGAGGTCCAAAAAATCTCGCCCATAGTCGATAACCTTTTGCCCACGCACTGCATTATAGGCGCCGGCCTTATCAGCGCCATTAGCTTCAGGTATTACATCATTACCATAAAGAGCGTCATATAAGCTACCCCATCGCGCATTGACCGCATTCAGAGCAAATCGAGCATTCATGATGGGGACAACAAGCTGTGGGCCCGCGATAGTCGCTATTTCCGGATCTACCTTTGACGGGCTGATAGAGAAGTCGCTTCCTTCCGTAGCGAGGTATCCGATATGCTGTAAAAATGCTTTGTAATCAGCAAACGAAGACTCATTGTGAGCATCATGCCACTCATCAATTTGTTGTTGCATTTGCACTCTGATGGCAAGTAAATCTTGATTCTTCTTAGTAAAATCAGCCACTAATTGGCTGAAACCTGACCAAAATTCCTCTGCCTTAAGGTCTAAACCTGGTAGAACCTCTTGATTGATAAACTCATAAAGCGGTGCGGCCACTGAAAGTTGGGACGCTAGAATTCTATCTGACATATTTATTGACCACCAATGACTGCAAATAAGATGCGAGTGTAACCGGTAATTTAAATCCCAGCAGTAAGCAATAACTAATATTCAGCACAGCAATAATAGTCCTGCGCCCCATTAGGACAGCATATCCTCGGACACCTGCTTGATTAACTGCCGGATCCAGCGATGTCCCGGATCATGCTGAAGCAGCGGACTCCAAACCATCTTTAGGCGCATTCGCGGGATATTGAAGGGGGGCTCAAGTATTTTGACATTAGGGTTATCATCAAGCTGACGAGCCGCCATAGACGGAAGAGTAACCACCAAGTCATCTTGTTCAGCTAACCTCAAAGCCGCTTGATAGTGTCTCGTAAACAAAGCAATATCGCGCTTGACATCAATCTTGTGTAAAGCGTCGTCTACCCAACCCAATCGCTGAACATCATCAGTGCTCATACCAACGCCAACGCCCATTCCGGTTTTGCTAACCCAGACGTGCTTGGCTTTTAAATAAGACTCAAGATTCCAGTTTTTTATGATGGCATTTTGTGCGCTGACCACGCAAGAAAAGCTATCATCCCAAAGTCGAACCTGATGAAATGATTGTGGAAGTGTGTCGAAGCGATTAATCACCAAATCGACCTTTCCCCGCTCAACATCGTGAAAGCTGACATCACTGGGGGTCATGATATCGAGCCTAATTTTCGGCGCTTGTTTACGCAATCGACTGAGCAAAGCGGGTACCAAAGTTGCCTCAGTATAGTCACTAGCCATAATACGGAAGATTCGCCGGGAGGCAGCAGGATCAAAATCAGTTTTAGGCAATATCGCCTGCTCAGCTGCTGCGAGGACCGTTCTTACCAGCGGTTGTAACTCAATTGCCCGGTCAGTGGGTGTCATACCCTCACTGGTGCGGACTAAAATGGGATCACCAAAGAGATCTCTCAAACGACGAAGGCTGTTTGACATCGCCGGTTGACTGATACTGAGCTCCTCTGCTGCTCTTGTGACATTGCATTCTCGGAGAAGTACATCAAGGTAAACAAGAAGGTTCAAATCAACTTTAGACATATTCATTTAAAAAATACCCGAGATCAAATTAATAATGTAGATTAATGATTGGATGATACCTAAACTCTGCGCTTAGTCAAATCTAACAAACTGCTTGAAAAGGTATTTACCATGACAAATTATTCACATGAGACCGCTAACTTGCGTGAGCTTATTGACGCCCACGGTGACAACTGGTCAGCCATCAGTGCCGATTCCGCGGCTAGAATGCGTCTTCAAAATAGATTTAAAACCGGATTGGATATCGCGCGGTATACGGCTGGTATCATGCGCAAAGACATGGCCGAGTATGATGCTGATCCCACTAGCTACACTCAATCTCTGGGGTGCTGGCACGGTTTTATTGGTCAGCAAAAACTTATATCGATCAAAAAGCATTTTGGTACAACAAAGAAAAAATACCTCTATTTATCGGGCTGGATGGTTGCTGCGCTGCGTTCTGATTTTGGACCCCTTCCTGATCAGTCAATGCATGAAAAAACCTCAGTTGCAGGTCTGATCGAGGAGTTGTATACCTTTTTAAGGCAAGCCGATGCTCGAGAGCTTGGTGGCTTGTTTCGGGACCTCGATGCCAGTGAAGGCGAAGCCAAAACCGCAGTGCAAGACAAAATTGATAACTTTGAAACGCACGTAGTACCCATTATTGCTGACATAGATGCGGGGTTTGGTAATGCTGAGGCCACATACTTAATGGCCAAGCAAATGATCGAAGCTGGGGCCTGCTGTATACAAATAGAGAATCAAGTGTCTGATGAAAAACAATGCGGCCATCAAGATGGCAAAGTAACTGTTCCCCATGCCGATTTTCTGGCCAAGATCAACGCCGTACGCTACGCTTTTCTCGAATTGGGTGTCGATGATGGAGTTATTGTTGCAAGGACCGATTCCCTCGGCGCAGGTTTGACAAAACAAATAGCAGTCACCAATGAGCCGGGCGATCTTGGTGATCAATACAACGCGTTTTTAGATGTTGAGGAGATCACTGCCGAAGATATGAACAATGGTGATGTAGTGATAAACCGAAATGGCAAGCTTGTTCGGCCAAAACGATTACCTAGCAATTTATTTCAATTTAGGCCCGGCACGGGTGAGGCACGCTGTGTACTCGACTCTGTCACTAGCCTGCAGAATGGTGCAGACATGATATGGATTGAGACTGAAAAACCTCACGTTGGGCAGATCGGAGCAATGATAGATGAGATCCGCAAGCAGGTACCCAATGCAAAGCTGGTTTACAATAACAGTCCATCGTTCAATTGGACGTTGAACTTCCGTCAACAAGTGTTCGACGATTGGAGCACCGCCGAGAGGGATCTCTCGGATTATGAACGCTCAGATTTGATGAACGCGGCCTATGATGGGACAGAGCTTGCCGCTGCTGCCGACGAGAAAATACGTACGTTTCAGGCCGACGCCTCGCTTGGAGCAGGTATCTTCCACCACCTGATAACCCTACCTACCTACCATACTGCGGCATTATCCACAGATAATTTAGCCAAGGAGTACTTTGGTGAGCAAGGAATGCTCGGCTATGTGGCGGGCGTTCAGCGTAAAGAAATTCGCCAAGGCATTGCCTGTGTCAAACATCAAAACATGGCTGGTTCAGACATGGGCGATGATCATAAGGAGTACTTTGCTGGTGAAGCTGCTCTCAAGGCATCAGGGAAAGACAATACCATGAATCAGTTCTAACGATAGTCTGGGAAGTGATATAAAAGGGGCTGTCCGATGGACGCCCCTTTTTTTTGGGCTTACTGTTGGTTACTATTTGCACTTTTATAATCACCATTATGTTGACCAACTGGTTCGGATTTCTATGAAAGCACTGTCGCTAGTATTAACCATTATATTGTCGTCTTGGTCTGCTGCCGAAGATCAGCAACAAGATGCCCGCCTGACGATCGAGAAGTTGTTCCGTGACTATCTCGAGGCTTTTAGCGATGGCGATTTGGATCGTGTTGAAGGGTTCTACACATACCCGGTCGTATTCAATGGCGATAGAGCTAAAGTAATCACCGGCGCAGAAAAACTTGTCGGCGAGTACAGAATTAACCGTGGCTTGGTGCCAGACAATTACGCTTACTCAAAAGCCGATAATATTTTAATCGTCGCTATTGGTAATGATCGGTATAAGGCGGTAGTAAAGATTTCGCATTGGACAGTGAATGATCAATGGCTCGGAACTAAAGAAAGCATCTATTATTACAAAAACGTTAAACCAAGCTCTGAACCAGATTACCGGATTCACCATTACACGCCTCGTTAAGAACCGTATACCAAATAGGTGCCCGACACACGAAACAACAAATCCCCGGCACGATAACCCAAAAAGCGGGTAACATGTTTTTTTGTCGTTGGTTTTAAGCTACCACCTCACCCAGTAGGGTAACCATCAAAATATCTTGTTAGTATAGTGTATCTCCCGCCGCGGCTCGTTGCCGTAGAGACTGCGGAGCGTTGTACAGGGGACTAACATGAGCATATCGATCAGCATGCTCGCACACAGTCTTTAAACCGACTTCATCCATCCAGCGGCAGATCCCACCTCGAAATCTTGGGAACCCAATACCATAAATTAAGGCCATATCCGCCTCTATTGGCGTCGCCACCACCGATTCTTCGAGACAACGCACCATTTCTAGTCCCATGGGAAGCATAATGCGGTCGATAATTTCAGTTTCATCCAACACTTGAGAAACACCCTGCCGTTGCGCAAAAATCTCACTCACAGCCGAATCATTAGTTTTTATAGGCCGCCCGCGCTCATTGGCGGGATAAGCGTAATATCCTCGACCATTCTTTTGCCCAATACGCTCCATCCCTAGTAAGATTCCAGACGGATAGCCACCAGCAAGTCGGTTGAAGCGCTCGGGTAACCCTTCACAAAGGACAGAGTAACAATGATTAACTGTATCTAGACCAATAACATCAGCAAGATAAGCCGGCCCCATGGGAAGACCCCAGCTTTCCATGACCTGATCAATTTGTCGGAAATCTACTCCCTCAGAAATCAGCATCTCCATTCCCATAAGTGCAGCAAATAGAACGCGATTGACCAAAAAACCCGGACAATCATTAACTACAATTGGCTTTTTATCCAACTTGAGTGCATAGGCGCAAATTTTAGCGACGGTTTCATCTGAGGTTTTTTCGCCCCGAATGATCTCCACCAGTGGCATAGCGTGAACTGGATTAAAAAAATGCATGCCGACAAAACTTTCTGGGCGCCGCAAAGACTTGGCGAGACTAGTGATAGAGATGGTCGATGTATTTGAGGCAATGACAACCGGTTGGTCAGTCGGGCCAAGCTGTGACTCCAGAGAACTCAGCACCTGCGCTTTAATTGATTCAATCTCAACAACAGCTTCGATAAGCACATCGGCGTCAGTTAATAATTGATCGTGAAGTGTTGGCGTGATGCGCGCCAAGATAGTTTTAGCGCCCTCCTCATCCAACTTACCACGAATGACTGCCTTAGATAAGAGCGAATTAGCCTCCTCTATACCAAGATCCAGCGCTTCTTGTCGGATATCTTTCATGATTACAGGAACGTCTTTCAACGCATTTTGATAGGCGATGCCGCCACCCATAATACCAGCCCCTATAACGGCGGCCTTGGACAAGGCGCTGTTGCGCTTTGCGGCCAATTGCTGCTTTTGTTTTGCTTGTTTAAGTACAAATTGCTCACCCAAAAAGACACCGCTTAGGGCTCTTGCTGAAGGTGTTTGAGTTACTTGGTAAAAGGCGCGATTCTCCATCTCAAGGGCCGCATCACGATGTTCCAGCACACTCGACTGCAACAGCTTCACAATCATTGTGCCCGCAGGATAATTAGCACCCTGCGTGCTCATCAACCTATCGGTCGTGATGGCAATCAATTCACTGAGATCTGAATCGGCTATGGATAAAGGTTTTTGCTTCTGTTGCCGAGAGACCAGCAACTCATCAAAATTTTCATGCATCATTTGCAAGTGCTCTAAAGCCACCTGCTTTAATATAACTTGCTCAACCACTTTATCTACTGCTCCCACCGAAAGTGCCTGTAGTGCGGAGTTGGGCCGACCGGATGTAATCCACTGAAGTGCAGCACTCAATCCGACAAGTCGTGGAAGACGCACAGTCCCGCCCCATCCTGGCATAATGCCAAGGGTTATTTCGGGCAGCCCAACCGAGGCTGAGGTCGCCATTATGCGACTGTCGCAGGCCATACAAATCTCAAACCCGCCCCCGAGTGCGAAACCATTAATAGCCGCAATCGTAGGAAACGGGAGTTCTTCTATGTCTGAGAAAATACCATTGACGTGAGCGGCATTACTTAAAAAGTCCCCTTCAGACAAGCTAAACATGGCGGAAAATTCGCCGATATCTGCACCCACTACAAAACCCGACTTGGCACTGGTTAGGATCAAACCCCGAACTGAGGGTGTGCCCTTGAGGCGTTGCAATGCAGTTTCCAGCTCAGCCAAGGTAGTTTGATCAAATTTATTAACAGATCCGCGACCATTATCAAAACACAGCTCAACAATATTATTGCTTAATTCATCTAAACGGAGAGTTTTGCCTTGAAACATAAGTCTAGTATCCTTTGGTTTTTTTATAAGTCGCGGCCATCTGCAACAGTTTACCCTGCAAAATCTGCGGACGCATGATTTAATGTCATTCTCCATATCACAACACCGGAGATACTGGATTATCGCAACAACCACTAAGATGGTTTACACTGGTTGCAGTGTATTCAATGCATCGTCACTAATTATTACTTCAAGGGGATTTTATTATTTTGCGCGTGGCATCTGAACAGTTTTTCACCCTGCCGATGGAAATTTGCGATCTTTATCTAGATGAACCAGATTCTGGTGGGGCTAGTTCAGACGATCATTACAAAATCACCGTTAAGATCCATAAATCCGACGCTGATAATATAAAAATATTAGAAACAGCGATCGGAGAGTTTTACCAAAATTTGCAGCCGCAAGCAGCATCCGAAGATCTGACCTCACCGCTAGTCGACGGTGTCAACTTCGTGGATAACAACCCTGATCTGGCAAGCTATTTTGTGGTTACTTTCAAGTCCTTGGAGCAACCCAATTTACAGCCAGCAGATTCGAAAATAACTATTGGAGATCTTGTCCGTGTTGAAACACAATGCGCATTTGACAACAATGGTAAGGCGCACTTTGAACTTCATCGAATAGACAAATGCTATCCCTTATCAGATGGCTCAAGCGATGTGTTTAAACTTTTAGGCACCGATGAGCAAGCATTACTTGAAGCTTACTATGCGGCTCCAGAGAACATTAGATCGGCAATTCGCGCGATGCTAAACCTTGTTGATTGAACTAAGTTAACTTACTTTGCTTGTGAACTACAAAAACTTTTCATTGTCAAAAGAATACGCGGTGTGCTCATTGCCTGTTTTACTGTGTTCCTTACTAACATGACAATGGGCGCATCGTGACCACTATTTTTTATCGCCCAATATTTATCGTGACAGTTTTGCTAGCAAGGATCATTAAATCTCATTAAACTATTTCCGTTCATACCTGCTCTGATTGTGCATACCGATGAAGATGCTCTATGAAAAAAATTAGCGATAAGACCTCCTTTGACTCGAAAAACTCAAGAATTTTTGAGCAAGCGAGTAAATATGCCCTTGCGTATATCAAAGAGATACACCGGCGCAATCCATTCCCTAGTTCAACTGCATTACAAAACCTTGTCGACTTTGATGAGCAGCTTCCCCTTGAATCAACTGATGCCAGTGACATTTTAGCTAAACTTCATACTATCGGCTCACCGGCCACCACCGCGCAGACTGGTGGGCGATACTTTGGTTTCGTGACAGGTGGCGCCTTCCCTGTAGCATTGGCCAGCAAATGGTTAACCGATGTCTGGGATCAGAATAGCGGTCTCTACGCAATGTCTCCCGTTTGCTCAGCCATAGAGTCCATAACCGAACGCTGGCTTCGTGAGCTACTGGGACTGCCACAAATGACAGTAACGAGTTTCTTGAGTGGAAGTTCGATGGCTATATTTTGCGGGCTTGCTGCTGCGAGGTATCGACTCTATCAACGCTGTGGATGGGATTTTAACCGCAAAGGCCATCGAGGAGCGCCAGTAATCCGGATTGTGGCACCAGACTCTGCTCACAGCGCAGTTATAAAATCCCTGGGGTTATTGGGTTTTGGTTTGGATACAGTAGAGTGGGTAGCCACCGATGACCAAGGCCGATTGGATATCACACATTTACCCATTCTGGATAACACCACCATTGTCATATTACAGGCAGGAAACGTTAATACAGGAAGTTTTGACCCTTTTGATGAAGTTTGTATGCGTGCCAACGAGGTTGGCGCCTGGGTACATATTGATGGCGCCTTTGGCCTGTGGGCTTCGGCAAGCAAGGAACTTCGCCATCTCACCGCGGGTATGGAAAAGGCACAGTCTTGGTCGGTGGATGGCCACAAAACCCTTAACACTCCTTATGACAGCGGTATGCTACTCTGTGTCGACCAGGAGGCACTGACAGCCTCTATGCAGTCGTCGGGTAGCTATCTTAACTTCTCTGAACAGCGCGACGGTATGGTTTATACACCAGAAATGTCCCGCCGAGCTCGTGCTATCGAACTCTGGGCTACACTAAAGTATCTTGGCCAACAGGGTGTAGATCAGCTTGTGAGTCAACTGCACGAACGCGCCTTGCAGTTCGCCAGCGAGCTGACGGATAACGGATTCAAGGTCCTTAACCAGGTGGTATTCAATCAAGTTCTGTTAGGTTTTGATGAGGATGATGACTATACCCAGAAACTGGTGAGTGAGATTCAGGCATCTGGTGAATGCTGGGTTGGAACATCTCGATGGGACAATCAGCTAGTGATCCGTATTAGCGTTTGCTCTTGGGTCACCACCAAAGAAGATATTTCCAGGTCAGTTAATGCCTTTGTGGCAGCCCGCAAGCTCATTGGGAGCTGATTTTCATTGAGAATTTCTTTGTAAAATTACTACTTCCTCACTCAAGATTTCAATCTCTGCGCACCATTGATTGGCAATATAGTGAAAGGATTCTGGTCGATAGAAAGCGATGTGCGTAGGATCATTTTTATAATGCCATTGCGCGAATCGTCCCTGCCCTGTCCACAACTTGGTCATCACGGCCAAAAACCCGCCAAGTTTCAGACAAGACCACAGCGACTGTATCTCTCTGCGTGGCTGACTCAAATGTTCAAAAACTTCGGTAGCGGTAATAAAATCATAGTCTTTGTGCAGGTATTTTTGCTCAGGTGCATAAAAAGGATCATAAATATCCATATTATGGCCCAACTCACTTAGCATCACTGACAACGTTGGCCCTGGACCACTTCCAAAATCTAAACCATAACTGTTTGCTCCAATTCTATCGTTCAATGGTTTCGCTAATCGTGATAGAAAATGTCGATAGCCAAAATCTGCCGGATTATTCTCATGCTGGTCATAGATTAGCTTTTCTTCGCTGGCATTAAGATGAAACTGTTTTGGTACAAAAATCAAACCGCAGTGGTTGCAATTCAAGAAATCTCGCTTTTCATCACGATGAAACAGCTCTATATTTTGGCTGTGGCACAACGGGCACCGTCGCTGCAGTAAATGCTTGTTTTCCACTGTCATAGCGGTACCTTAAAGATCCCTAGTATCATGTGACAAAGTAACATTAACAGATAGTACAGTACTTACAATATTCTGCAGTTGTAAAAAAACAGGTTTCAAGAGAATAAACTTTAATCACAGGGTGAATTCGGATTGACTGCGCATCGCTCGGTCAGTATCATGCGCCCTCGCAAGAGAGACCGCTTGGTTAGACATTCGGGGATTAGCGCAGTCTGGTAGCGCGCCTGCTTTGGGAGCAGGATGTCGGGGGTTCAAATCCCTCATCCCCGACCACTTTCCGGCTTTTAAACTTTGCGCCCGTAGCTCAGCTGGATAGAGCAACGGCCTTCTAAGCCGTGGGTCGCAGGTTCGAATCCTGCCGGGCGCGCCATCTTGGCGGCAGCTCAATATCTTCTCTATGTGATGGTGGACGTAGCTCAGTTGGTAGAGCCCCGGATTGTGATTCCGGTGGTCGCGGGTTCAATCCCCGTCGTCCACCCCATTTACAGCGTTATTTTACCTCACAAACATCTTTCCTGATGACCTTCGGGAAAATCAGTGCGCGGTTAAATCCTTAGTTACAGCATCACTGCTATCAAGCAAACCAACTTCAGCAATCAGCTAGCTATTTAAGGGTATATAAAAAGGTTGCGTTATTCCCTCACCTTGATTACTTTACCCGACGTGACGTTAAACCAACTGAAAGGAAAAAATATGACAGCACTGGTTCTCGATGGAAAAGCACTTGCAGCCCAATCCGAAGCAGATCTCTCTGCCCGTGTCGAGGTGATTAAGCACGCAAATAACGGCCAGGCGCCTATACTTGCGACTATTTTGGTTGGTGCTGACCCCGCCTCTGCCACCTATGTCAAAATGAAGCAAAATGCCTGCAGGCGCATTGGCATGGAATCCATTGCAGTGGAGTTACCTGCACACACCAGCACTAGAGAGCTGTTGGCCAAGATCGATGAACTAAATACCAATCCCAATTGCCATGGCATATTACTGCAACATCCAGTTCCCTCTCAGATTGATGAAAGAGCCTGCTTTGATCAAATCGATATCCGAAAAGATGTCGACGGTGTGACCTGTCACGGTTTCGGTCGCATGGCAATGAATGAAGAGGCCTACGGTTCCGCGACACCCCAGGGGATTATGCGGATACTGGAGGCCTATGACATAGAATTATCAGGCAAACATGCAGTGGTCGTGGGCCGTAGTCCAATTTTGGGCAAGCCCATGGCGTTAATGCTACTCAATGCCAATGCAACCGTTACTATTTGTCACTCTAAAACAGAAGACCTTCCCAACTTGATTAAACAGGCGGACATTGTGGTGGGCGCCGTGGGCAGACCCGAATTTATTCAAGCGTCCTGGATCAAGGATGGCGCTGTGGTGGTTGACGCTGGGTACCATCCCGGAGGTGTTGGTGATATTGAACTCGGACCTTTAGTTGACAGGGTGGCAGCGTATACTCCTGTACCTGGTGGAGTTGGGCCGATGACCATTAACACGCTGATCCAACAGTCGGTGATAGCCGCGGAAAAGGCGCTCTAAGCGCATCAAGCTCAATTAAGTCTTTTTATTTGCACCGCTGATAGATGCCATCATTTGCTCGATGGCATTTTGTGCAAAAGGCTGCTGGATTGACCACAACTGCTGACTTGTTTCAAGATCAACCATTTGAGTGTGATCATTGGAGGCTCCAGCCGCCCTAAGTGAGGCTTTAGTTCGCACTAACAATTCTTTTGGTAAGCTTTGAATAGCCTCGGTAAAACTAAACGCCGAAGGAATCAGTTCATCCCTTTCCACACAGGACCATGCCAGACCTTTTTCTACAGCAACCTCGCCTGAGAGGGACTGAGAAAAAAGCAACATGCCAGCCGCGGTATTCCAGGTGGCCAATTGCCTAAGCATCCAAGTGTTGCCGCCACCTGGATGTAGCCCGAGACCGAAAAACCTCGGCTCAAATCGAGCCTCTGGACAAACTATTCGAACATCGCAGCCCACCGCAAGATTGAATCCAGCACCCACCGCGGGGCCATTGACTGCCGCAATAGTGGGCAGCGAGCTCTGTGCAACACAAAGAAACCCGCTGTAGATATTTTCTAACTGGAGTTTATCCGCGGTGATATCCTTCAATTGCCCACCGGCGCAAAATGCAGTGCCCTCGCCGGTTACTATAAGTGCCTTCACATCAGGGTTAGCCTCTGCTTCCGAGACATATCTGACCATTAAATCGCAGGATTCAGCCGTGAGCATATTTCGTTTTTGTGGATTATTTAGCGTCAATAACGCAATATTATCGCGAATGTCAAAGAGTACGGGTAACATGATCTGATCCTTTAATGGCAAGGCTACTAGAATAACACTTACAGGGCCGCGGCGCGCCTATCGAAACAATTGGAGCAATACATTGACTGACGCAAAAACTGGGATCAAAATCTCCCAACTTGTGGCACATCGTGGTTACCGGGCTAAATTCCCTGAAAATACCATTTTGTCGCTGAGTAAAGCTATCGAACATGGTGCTACTTTTATCGAGCTTGATGTTCAATTCAGTGTCGACCAACTACCAGTGATATACCATGACACCGACCTACAGCGTGTCAGCGGCGTTGCTGGATCGATTCTCGAGATGCCCAGGTCTCAACTTGTCAAGATTCCCGCTTACGAACCAAACAGGCTTGGTAACCTTTACCAAGATGAAACTATCTCCACACTAGAAGACTTCGTACATCTCATAAAGAAATATCCACAAGTTACTGCTTTTGTTGAATTAAAGGACGAATCTATTAGCCACTGCGGCCGTCAATTGATGATTGACCAAGTCATCGATATCCTAAATCCAATAGCGCAGCAAACGGTGATTATGAGCTTTGACTACCCACTTTGTGAACTCGCGAGGCAAGCGAGTTGGCCCCAAGTGGGTGTGGTGTTGACCACCTGGGATGAACTTGAGTCAGACATTGTGAAAAAAGTCGCACCAGACTATATCTTTGTTGACCACGAAATTGTTCCCACCCAAGAGAACCTGCGTGCGAACGTATCTCTACGTAATACCAAGCTAGTGGCTTATGAAGTGGGGAATACCGAGCTGGGTAACAGGCTACTCACACTTGGCCTAGATATGTTAGAGACTTATGAGATAGAGAAACTGGTATCGTAGAAGTCGATGTAAAAATCAACTTCTACGCCACTTAGTGTCCTCTCGGCTGTCCTCTAATGTCACCCCTTTGTCCAGTAGTTCTTGGCGAATAGCATCAGCACCGGCATAATCTTTATTCAATTTCGCCTCAGTGCGCTGCGCAATCAATGCTTCTATATCCTCGGAACTTATGTCGTCTGCTTGACGAGCCAGTGTGAACCAATCCTCTGGGTCTTGTTGCAGCAATCCCATCAGCTCTGCCAAACCCAAGAGCTCTGCTTGTAAACGACGCTTTTCATCGCCCTCGCTACTGTGCATAAGCCGCGCTAGTCGATGAACTTCACTGATAGCCACGGGCGTGTTCACATCATCTAACAGCGCCTTATACCCCTCGCCCTGATGATTTAGCTTCGCGTCCATCGTGTCACAGCCACGCAAATAACCGTAAAGACTGTCTAGTGACCGCCAGGCGCTATCCAGCAATTCCTTGCTAAAATTCTGCTCAGTACGGTAGTGCGCAGAGAGAATTACATAGCGTAAAACCTCTCCGGGGAAATGTTCGAGCAGATCCTTGACCAATCTAAAATTGCCCAGTGACTTAGACATTTTTTCGCCATCGATATTGATAAACCCATTGTGCATCCAAATGTTCGCCATGGCCTTACCATCGTGGGCGCAGCAGCTCTGTGCGATTTCATTTTCATGATGGGGGAAGACCAAATCTTGACCACCGGCATGAATATCAATAGTCTCACCCAGATGCTTTTCAGCCATCACCGAACATTCAATGTGCCAACCGGGACGACCTCGGCCCCAGGGGCTGTCCCAACCTGGCTCTGTTTCTGCTGAGGGCTTCCAAAGCACAAAATCACCGGCGTAACGTTTGTAATCGGCCACCTCAACTCTCGCTCCCGCGAGCATCTCATCGAGGCTGCGACCCGATAGCTTGCCGTAATCATCCATTGTCTGCACAGCGAACAACACATGGCCATCGGCCTCGTAGGCGTGCCCTTTCTCAATCAGAAGTTGGTTCATTGCGATCATTTCTGGAATGTGCTGTGTGGCGAAGGGTATGACGCTCGGCTCGAGATTATTGAGCTGCTCCATATCTTCAAAATAGGCCTGAGCATAGCGTTGCGACAACACCGATATGTCCTCACCCAGCTCCGCTGCAGCCGTCATAATTTTGTCATCGATATCGGTGATGTTTCTTGCGTACACCACCTGAGGATAGAGACTTTGCAGTACTCTAAACAGTGTATCAAACACCACCACCGGTCTTGCGTTACCAATATGTACTCTGTTGTACACCGTTGGACCACAGACGTACATGGTAATTCTACTGGGGTCTATGGGTTCAAACAGCTCCTTGCGACGACTCATGGTGTTATAGAGCATCAGTGGTAATTGAGGGTATTCAGTCATTTTGTGCTTTCCAGTTGTCGCGTAATCCGATCGTGCAATTAAATATCAAGTTGTCTGAATTAGAAGAATCTCTGGTAAAGTAACCTTCTCGCTCAAACTGGTAATGTTCCCCGGCGACTGCATCGCGCAAGCTTGCCTCTGCCTTGCAGTGTTTAATAACCACCAGTGAATGTGGGTTTAAATGTTGCCGAAAATCCATCCCGCCCGCACCTGGATCAGGCACACTAAACAGACGGTCATAGAGGTTTACATCACAATCAACAGCAGATTCGGCATCGACCCAATGTATAACGCCTCTCGGCTTGATACCCTCGGGTGCATCTTTACCCACTGTATCTGGTACGAGTGAAGCCACAACCTCAATGATATGGTCGTCGGCGTCCCTTATTACTTCATCCGCTCTAATAATGTAAGCACCTCGTAAGCGGACGTAGTCACCAATCACTAAACGTTTAAATTTTTTCCGTGATAGGCTGGTATCTTCACTAAAATCTGATCTATCAATATACAGTGTTTCACCAAAGGCAACTTCACGACTACCCACATCTTGGTTATTTGGGTGATTGGCAACAGTGACCTTTGATTTTGCGTCTTGGTGATTGGTCAGCCTGATCAACAGCGGCTGCAAAACACACATAGCCCGCTTAGCGGAAACATTGAGATCATCGCGAATAAAATGCTCAAACTGAGCTACATCGACCACGCCATCAGTTTTCGCCACCGCTAGGCTATCGCAAAAACTGCGAATCGCCTTAGCACTTACGCCTCTGCGCCTGAGGCCTGATATGCTTGGCATCCGCGGGTCGTCCCAGCTGGACACATGTGCTTCATCTACTAGCGACTTTAGCTTTCGCTTACTGGTCACAGTATAGTTTAAATTGAGCCGGCCAAATTCATACTGGTGCGGGTTAGAAGGTACTGGAAGATTGTCAATAAACCAATCGTACAGCGGTCGATTGGCGGCAAACTCCAATGTGCACACAGAATGGCTAACACCCTCAATTGCATCTTCCTGACCATGGGCAAAGTCATAGGAGGGATAAATATTCCACTTGTCCCCCGTGCGCTGATGGGACATTTTCTTAATCCGGTAAAGCACCGGGTCACGCATGTTAATGTTCGGCGAGGCCATGTCTATCTTCGCCCGCAATGTCATGGAGCCTTCGTCCATTTCGCCACTGCGCATGCTCTCCAGCATGACCAAATTTTCACTAATAGGCCGATCACGAAACGGGCTGTTTTGACCGGGACTGGTCAGAGAGCCGCGATATTCACGCATTTGCTCCGCATTGAGTTCACAGACATAGGCTTTATTTTGCTCCACCAAATACACCGCCCAGGCGTATAACTGATCAAAATAATCCGATGCATAGCAGGGTTCTCCAGGCCAATCAAAACCGAGCCATCGGACGTCCTCAATGATTGCATCCACGAAGACCTGATCTTCTTTTTCAGGATTGGTATCATCAAATCGCAGATTACATGTTCCACCAAATTGTTCAGCCAAACCAAAATTTAAACAGATTGACTTAGCATGACCAATGTGAAGGAAGCCATTGGGCTCCGGGGGGAAACGGGTAACAACATTACTCACACGCCCAGCTTCTAGGTCGTCGGTGATGATCTGCTGAATAAAATTCAAAGTATTATGTGGATCCTTCATGTGGTCTGGCTTCAACCTGTAACACGCTAAAAGCACCTGATTATACCGACACAACGATTACCAATAAATAGAAATCCTCACCGAGGACAAAATTAACTGCTGAAGTCTGAGAGAAGATGAATTAATTTAAACAGTTGTTTTATTAATTGTTCATAACAATTAAAATATGCATTGAACTTACTTTAAATTTAGGAACGCTAAATGATAACCTTTTGTACTAATATGGGTGACTTTTCCATTGAGCTAGATTTTGACAAAGCACCAGTGACAGCCAACAATTTCTTGCAGTATGCGAAAGATGATTTCTACACGGGCACCATCTTTCATCGTGTAATCGATGGCTTCATGGTTCAAGGTGGCGGGATGGACGCTGACATGAATCAAAAACCTGGTCGAGCTCCCATAGAAAACGAGGCAGATAATGGCCTAAAAAATAGCATTGGCACACTCGCTATGGCACGCACAGGCGAACCTCATTCAGCATCATCTCAGTTTTTCATCAATGTTGCTGACAATGGTTTTTTAAATCACACGGGCAAAAATATGCAGGGTTGGGGCTATGCTGTTTTTGGTCAAGTTGTCGAGGGAATGGAGGTCATAGAAAAAATTAAGTCTCTAGCCACCGGTAATCGCGCCGGCCACCAAGACGTGCCATTAGACACCATAGAAATCACCGAAACTGTGATTAGCGAGAGCTATGCAGAAAAATAACTCACAGCACATGTCGCTATGACAGTTCTTTTCGTTTCAGACATCCATCTCTCAAGCCAACGCCCGGACATCGTTCGGGCGTTTTTGGATTTTTTGGCAACCAAAGCGACTGAGGCTGATAAGCTGTATATTCTCGGCGATCTATTCGAAGCATGGATTGGTGATGACGATCCATCAAGCCTGGCATCCGATGTAAAAACAGCGCTCAAAGCGCTGTCGAACACGGGTGTCAATGTATTCATCCAGCATGGAAATCGCGATTTTACCCTAGGTAAACGTTTTTTATCTGAAACCAATGCCCAATTGATCAGCGATGAATATATTCTTGAATATAACCAAACCACTGCTCTGTTGATGCATGGAGATTCTCTTTGTACAGATGATGTAGACTATCAACGCTTTCGTAAGAAATCGCGTCATCCATTCTATCTCTGGTTTCTCACTCACCTCCCGTTACGCATGCGGCAGCGTGTTGCAGCCAAGTGGCGACGACAAAGCCAACAAGCCAACCGCAATAAACCCAGCGAAATAATGGATGTGAACGCTGAAGCAGTAGCCTCCGTAATTGACAAGTATCAGGTGCGCTTTCTCGTTCATGGGCATACTCACCGGCCGTTTTATCACACAGAAGAAGGATTTCAGCGAATTGTACTGGGTGATTGGAATGATGAAGCTTGGTGTTTAACCCTTGATGAGACCGGTTTTAATCTCGAGTCATGGAAGATACTTTAAATTTGGCTAGAATGACCCCATAGTATAGATCTGACTAGATTTCTGGTGCCGTACGAGTATTATATTCACGTAGTAGTTTTCTCAACCTGGAGATAAAAGACAATGAAAACTGATAAGTATCAAACAAAAGCCATGCCGAGCGGCATCCAATCCACCGCTTTGGCTCCCGATGTAGCGAAGGTACTGCGTAGTACCTATATGCTACTAGGCGCTACCCTTGCGTTTAGCGCCCTTATGGCGGGTGTATCAATGGCTGTAGGAGCTCCCCATTTTGGATTGCTGACACTTATTCCCTATTTCATCTGCCTGTGGATGGTAGAAAAAAATAAGAATAGCGCAAGCGGACTGATTTGGGTCTTTGCTCTTACTGGGTGGCTGGGCTTCACGATGGGACCCATACTCAATATGTTCCTCGCAGTGAGAGGTGCTGAGCCGATTATGCTTGCACTGAGCTCCACCGCACTGGTGTTCTTTGCTTGCTCCGCATTTGTATTAACCACACGTAAAAACCTAAGCTTTATGTCAGGGTTTCTATTTGTCGGAATGCTGGTGGCCTTCGTTGCCGCCATTGCCAATGTGTTCCTTCAAATACCTGCGCTGTCGTTGACCGTAAGCTCGGTATTTGCATTTCTCAGTGCAGGGATCATTATGTGGCAAACTAGCGCAATTATTCATGGGGGTGAGAGAAATTATATCTCGGCAACTGTGACCTTGTTTGTGATGATTTATAACTTGTTTCTCAGTTTATTGCAGCTATTTGGAATAATGGGTGACGACTGATCATTGTGCCGTTGCGGTATCCACAAGCCCTGTCTCTGATAGGGCTTTTTTAATGACAGTGTACTAATGACTTCATCCGATACTTTTTTAGACACTCTGCCCCCTTGGTCAGAGAGCATTGCTCTCAGCTCAGCCCGACAGGAAGGTGTTGAAATTGACGATCGACACATGCAGATCCTCAATGTTGCACGATGCTTTTATAATAGATATGGTTTCTCACCCTCTATGCGCCCCCTCTGTAAAACAGTCATGACAGCTCTGGAAATGGACAAATCGCCGAGCTTATATCTCAATCAACTCTTCCCAGGGAGCCCAGCCAAAAAGATCGCTCAATTAGCCGGCTTGCCTGCTCCAAAGAACTGTATGTAGATTAATTTATAGAGAGAAATGCACTCTCAACTTGTGCATACTAGTAGTTTCTTTGCCACGCGAAACAACCCAAAACGGGATTAAACGGGCATCGTAAGTCATCAGGATAATAGGTTATGGACAATTCATTTGCCGTAAAAAATAAATTTAGTAGAGAAAATTATCATCGGCAACTTTCCAGAAAAGTCCACGTATTCTCTGAAAAATTGGAAAAATTCGGCCAGTTTGCTATTGATGTCTTCGAGTCTGCACCACAGGGCTTCAGGATGCGTGCCGAATTCAGAATATGGCATGAAGATGGCCTTGCGCATTATGCAATGAATCACCCAGGGGAGAAAAGACCCCATATCATCAATGACTTCCCCATTGGCTCGGATGCCATCACTCAGACCATGCCGCCGTTGCTTGAGTTCATCAATCAGCATCAAGCGTTGAGCTACCGCCTGTTTAGCGCCGAGTTTCTAACGACGGGCGGTGGTGAAATACTCGTTACTCTGATTTATCACAAGCCTCTGGATGAGACTTGGGAACAATTGGCGAGGCAGTTAGAGGAAAAGTTATCCATCTGGATTATTGGCCGCAGTCGCAAACAAAAGGTTGTGGTGAGTCGTGATTTCGTTACTGAGCACATTGAAGTCAACGGGGTAACCTACAGCTATGAACAGGTCGAATCCGGATTTACCCAACCAAACTTACAAATAAACCGACAAATGCTTCACTGGGCAAACGATTGCTGTAACCAGATACAGGATCCTCGAGATCTGCTCGAACTCTACTGTGGAAACGGCAATTTTACAGCGGTCTTAGCGAAAAATTTTAACCGTGTACTAGCCACTGAAATATCTAAAGTGTCAGTCAATTCAGCAAAAACTAACTTTCGTCAGAACAACAATGACAATATTACCGTGGTGCGCCTCTCCAGTGAGGAGATTACTCAGGCTCTTAACGGCTATCGTGAATTCAGACGATTAGCCGGAATCGATTTATCCCAATATAACTTCTCTACAGTATTTGTCGATCCTCCACGCGCCGGACTGGATAGGGGGACAACCGCTTTAGTTCAGCAATTTGACCAAATTCTCTACATCTCCTGCAACCCGAGCACACTCATATCTAATTTAGATGAATTATGCGAAACCCACACTATCGATAAGGTTGCCGCATTCGATCAGTTTCCTTGGACAGAACATCTGGAGGTAGGTGTACTACTGAGTAGACGAAACTCCATCTAGACTTATTGTTGCGAGTACTTTTGCGCTAGCGTGGACAAATTCACTATAACGAGATTCGATATCCTCTCTCTCTCGATTCAGTCGCTTTTTCTCACTTCGCTCCAATGCTGTCCAATCATCAAGAATTGGAATATGAGCTGTAGCTTCCGATAACTGCAAAAAAATTGATAGTGATGACGCTTCCTCTTCACTTGGCTGTAGCTTTTGTGACAAAAAAGCAATTCTCATGGCTGCCTCAGTGTCTGTGAGATCTTTTTGCATCAAGGCTCTGGCAATGATTTGAATTGATTGCCGCGCGTCTTGATTATCACGCCCTCTCTGTATCTTCTGCTGCTCCACCAGCTGCTCGCGCTTCTGAGTTTGTTGGCGCAACCTGAATGCCAAGTAAAGGGCATAACTCGCAAGGAGAAATACTGTGAGAGATGCAAACAATATTATTTCAGAGTTATCCATGCTATGTCCTTAATCAAGGTCTTCTTTTTTAACCGCCGTCTCATCGTGAAGAGCAAGGCTGCGCATACTATCTGACATCTGTTTTTTTGTCTTAGCACCTAGTTTTTTCAGCTCCTCACTGCGACGTACAAGATTGCCGCGGCCACTGGACAAGCGTTTATACGCAATCTCCCAAACATCTTTGCTCTTGTCCAAATGACGACCAACATCCTCTAATGCATCGACGTAAAGAACAAAATGATCATAAAGGGCACCCGCTTTCTCGGCAATAACCTGCGCATTTCGATTTTGGTCGGCATAGCGCCATAAGTTCTTAATGGTGCGCAACGTCACCATCAATGTACTTGGGCTGACAATAATGATGCCTTTGTCATAGGCATCGCGCATCATCTCCGGCGCATGATCCAGCGCCAACATAAAGGCGGATTCTATGGGCACAAAAATAAGCACAAAATCGAGGCTATTAATACCCTCAAGAGCCTCATAATTTTTTCCACTCAAGGCTTTAATATGCGCGTTTAAGGATGCCAAATGCTGTCTCAAACACTGCTGCTTGGTAGACTCATCCTGAGCATGAAAGTAGCTTTCATAGTCCACTAGACTAACTTTAGCATCGATTACAATATCCCTCCCCTCTGGGAGATGGACGATAACATCGGGGTTACGGCGTTTGCCTTCCTTATCACTGAGTGCCACCTGAGTATCGTATTCTCTGCCCTTATTGAGCCCAGAATCTTCAAGCAATTTTTCTAGTACAAATTCTCCCCAGTTACCTTGAGACTTGTTATCTCCGCGCAGTGCATTAGCAAGACTTACAGCATCTGCGGATACCTGCATAGTCTGTTTTTGTAATTCGCTGATTTGCCCGGCTAGCTTGTTTCGATCTGCATTTTCCTTATCGTAAGCATTTTCCACCTGCTTTCGGAAATCACCGATATCTCGACGCAATGGGTTTAAAGAAACTTCAATGGCCTCTTTACTCTGCGCTGAGAATTTTGCTTGCTTGTCGTCAAAAATACGATTGGCGAGATTTTCAAATTCACCTGACAGTTGCTGCTTGGCTTCTTGCAATACCTTGATTTGCAGATCAAACTGTTGTTCTTGGGTGGTCAACTTCTGCTGTAATAAGCGATTTTCCATTATATGCTCGGAATATGCCTTTTCGGCTTTCCGTTCAAAGCGAGCCTTACCAACAATAAAACCTATTCCTAAACCGACGGAGAAGATTGCTAGAATCATAGCAACGAAATTTTGATGAACGGCGATTTCCATATTTTTCTACCCGTGGTCTGTCAATTACTGCTGTGTTTTGCGATTATAACGCGTGAGATTAACTTAGAAGTACAGATCTAACCCCTATGCTGCCGACGCTGATCGACATTGTCCCATTCCTAGATGCCATCCAGCAAGGTGGAGTAATCCTCACACCCAATCATCGCCTCGCCGCAAAAATAGTCGAGGCTTGGTCTGTTCACCAGCATGAATCTGATTTTGTGGCGCCCACCCCGAGAGTATACGCTATCGATCACTGGGTTAAGCACCTCTGGGATGAATTAGTTGACCAAAATCATCTACTCAATCGGGGCCTATCAATCGTTGGCGATGCTCAAAGTCATTACTACTGGCAGCAGGCGCTAAACAGTTGCGACCCTGAACTAAATAATAGATATGTCATGATGGCATCTGAGACGCTGGCAGATCTCGAACACTGGAGGCTCAGCCCTCATAATGTTGATGAACAAACTAATGCTTTTAACCAATTTAAGCGCTGGACAACTGTATATGGGAAGCTGCTAAAAGAAAACAAACTCATTACTCGGCCTCAAAGCTGGGAAATTATTGTTAAAGGCTATGAAAAAAACATCATCCAATCAGAACAAAGAATTTACACCTACGGATTCCAATCGTCGACACCACTAACAACCCGTTTTCTAAAAGCTGCCGCCCGCGAGGTGATACCAATCAGCCTTGATAGTGCCAACAGGACCTATGGCTCTGTGGCAGTGAAGGATAAAGATGAGGAATGCATTAATGCTGTTCATTGGGCATTTCAACAACTGAATAAAAACCCTAATCAACGATTAGGTATCGTGATACCCAACTTGAAACACTCGCTTTCTAAGGTCTCACGTTTGGTGGAGCAGACTTTCCCGCGTTCGTCACTGAGCGCAGTAAATATTTCCGCAGGCGTGCCCTTGGCACAAACCAATATGATTGCAACGGCATTGGGCGCTCTATCGTTTCTAACAAAAAGAAAGAGCCTCCATGAGATACTGGAACTACTCTACAGGCCATATTTGTTATTCGATGGATTACCTATTCAAATCAGAGTAGATATTGAACACGATCTACGAAAAAGTCGGCGCCAGAACACAAGTTTTAACGAATTTTGTCTGCTGTGCCTTGCGGATAAATATCAAACCACTGAATGCAAACCGATAGAAGCCCTGGGTAAACTGCGCGATAAGAAAATTCAACTACGAGGAACAAAACAACGCTTCTCGCAATGGGCCAATATTTTTACTGACTATCTAGAATTATTGGGCTGGCCAGGACCAAACACGCTCCAAAGTATTGAATACCAACAACGAGAACAGTGGTACAGGCTACTTGAAAATTTTTGTTGTCTGGACAGTCTGGATATTTCGATTGACTTTACTAGTGCTGTCAGACAACTCATTTATTTGGCCGGCAATACGGTGTTCCATCAGAAAACCGCAGACGCACCCATTCAAATTTTGGGCTTATTGGAGGGATCTGGGTTGCGTTTTGATCAACTCTGGATAACTGGAATGGATAGTCGATCAATGCCGGCACCGACTGTCAGCAACCCCCTATTACCCGCCAGATTTCAACGCCAACACGGACTGCCAAGAAGTCTCCCTGAGCGAGAGCTCGAGATAGCAAAGACTCTACTTGAAGAGTACAAAAACAACAGTAAAAATATAATAGTCAGCTTTCCCCAAAGCCAAGCTGATGAGAATCTAGAACCAAGCCCGTTAATAAAACATTACGACAAGTACACACTAAATCACCTGATCGACGATGAGACACAAAAGATCGCACTGAAACCTGATATGACTGAGTTAGCGGAGGACAGAGCACCCGCCTATGATCAAGCTAATGAAATCGTTTCCACAGGAAGTTCGCTGTTGCAAAATCAAGCTGCCTGTCCTTTCAATGCTTTTGCTATACACCGATTAAAAGCTCAACCCATGGAGGAGCCCGATACCGGGCTAAACGCAGCCGATCGAGGATCTATTGCTCACCAAATCTTGTTTGAGTTTTGGCGTGACTTAGGTTCCTCCGATGCGTTGCATTGTATGAATGATAGTGCAATACAAGCAAAAATAAGTGCCATTGTGAAAGCTGTACTTCACCAGTGGGGGTCTAGTCACAGTATTCTTCGTGGGCAGGCATTTCGACAATTAGAGCAGGTAAGATTAGAAAAATTAATAGGTGAGTGGACTGAATTTGAACGTTCGAGGCAACCCTTTGTTATACAGAGTCTTGAACAGAAACAATCAATTGAGTTTCCTGGTATATCTGTATCCATGCGTTTTGACAGAGTCGATAAAATTGGAAATCAAACACTAATCATTGACTATAAAACCGGGAATGTCTCTTCCTCTCAGTGGTTAGGAGAGAGACCCAAGGACCCCCAACTACCCCTTTATGTTTTGGCCTGCAGTCCCACCGCACAGGGGTGTGCCTACGCTCAGTTACGCGCTGGTAGCATTGAACTTTTAGGTATCGATAACGGAATGTTATTACCTGATTCACAGCTCAAGCAAGATTGGCAGGAGACGTTGCAGGATTGGCGTCGCTCTGTCACCAACTTGGCCAAGGAATTTGTCAGCGGTAATAGCGATGTCATTTTTTATAATCAGGATATTGCTCGTTATCAGTCCTACCTCGCGCCACTCAACCGCTCTGCGGAACAAGCCCTCATAAATGAGCTTGTAAATCCAAGTAAAGACGTACCATGAATACAATTGCAGATCAGGCAGAGCGTCTCGAAGCATTGGATCCCTCTCGCAGCTTCATTGTTTCAGCGCCAGCAGGTTCCGGAAAGACAGGACTGATCACGCAGCGTATTTTGGCACTACTTGCACAGGTGCAAAATCCAGAAGAGATTCTTGCCATCACCTTTACACGTAAAGCGGCGGGAGAAATGGCATCGAGGGTGCAGCAGGCACTGATTACTGCTGCTACTGAGGATCGACCGCATGATATCTATTCCGCGCAAACATGGGACCTGGCAAATGCTGCCCTGGCAAGAGATAAAGCACTGAGTTGGGATATACTGGCATCACCGGGACGACTCCGCATCCAGACCATCGACAGCTTTTGTCGGTATATCGCTCGACAATTCTCCCTTGAAACTAAAATGGGTGAATTGGCTGAACCCACAGAACATCCAGAATTGGCCTATCAAGAAGCAAGTCGCTTGTTGCTCGAGCGATTAGAAAGTGACGAACAACTGAGAGCCCATCTGACTATTCTTCTCGCCCACACCGGTAATGATTTAGCACGATGTCAGAGGCTATTATCGGAGCTTCTTTTTAAACGTGAACAATGGCTGCCCTTAATCTTTGAGAGTAGAGGCAACAGAGACTACTTTAACCAGGTGATTACTCAGATCGTCGATGAGAATCTACTATTGCTTCAGCAGATACTACTTCCGGTGGCAGGAGAGTTAGTTGAACTCATCAATACTGCGGCCGAGAACATAGATGAGCAAAAAAATCCACAACTTGCCAGACTCAGAGGGCTTATTGAATTGCCACAAACGGGGCTTGACGATATTCCCACATGGAAAGTAATACTGTCATTACTGATAACGGGTCAAGGGGAGATACGAAAGAAAGTAGACAAAACCATCGGCTTTCCGATACATCTAGATGAAGCAAAGCAGCGAATGCATCAACTGCTCGATTGGTGTCGTTCGGAACCAACATTAATGGCACATGCAGTAATCATCGGGTCTTTACCAGATAGAGAAATTAGTAATGATCAACAACAGGTACTCGACGCCCTAAGCTATATCCTACCCAACTTAGCTGCTCAGCTAGATATTTATTTTAAGTCAAATGACATGTGCGATTATCCTGCAGTCACTCTGGCAGCTCTAGAGGCGACAACGGGGCCGAATGATAGCTCGTTTATCTCTGATGTTACCCTGCGCCTTGATTATCAGCTAAGTCATATTTTAGTGGATGAGTTTCAGGACACGTCAGGATCTCAACTGCAACTGTTAACGAATCTTGTCAGTGAATGGCATCCGGCGGAGGGTAAAACCTTGTTCCTCGTTGGCGACGGCATGCAATCCCTGTACGGTTTTCGCAATGCGAATGTCGGGCTATTTATTAACAGTCAACGTCACCCCATCGGAGCTATGCAATGCCAACCCCTATTCCTCTCAACAAACTTTCGCTCAAATCAAGGTATTGTTGAATGGGTTAATGATGTTTTCAGCAGAGGCTTCCCAAGGCAACCAGATATCGTCAATGGTGCAATACCCTACTCGCCATCAACTGCATTCAAACCACCTGCTCCAGATAAAGCCGTCAACTTTCATGGCTTTACGGGAATTTTAGCTGAACATGCGGAGGCTGAGCATATCGCTGAAAAGTGCCTCAAAATAGCCACCGATAGCAATGCCAGTATCGCCATCCTGGTGCGCAGCCGACGTCATCTAAAACATATTATCCCGGCACTACATAAGGCAGGGTTGCAATGGGAAGCACACGCTATAACGCCTCTGGCAGCGCGAATGCCAGTGATGGATATGCTGTCTCTAACTAAAGCGCTGATATCGCCAGCCGACCGCGTGGCATGGTTATCAGTGTTACGTTCCCCCTATTGCGGTTTAGGGTTAGAGGACCTACTAATTATCACAAATAGTACACAACTTAACCCGAAGCGAGGTGATCCTGTTTTTCAACAGCTAATGGCCATTGTCGGTACTTCAGTATTTGATCAATTATCTGAGCACGGACAGGCTACGCTGCTGCGGGTAGTCCCCATTTTACAGCGAGCATGGCAGCATCGTGGCAATCAACCAATGCGGAATGTCGTGGAGGCTTGTTGGGATGATCTGGGCGGGAATTATACGTTAACCTCGACTCAGGACGCCGTCGATCTGCAGACTTATCTCGATTTGGTCGAAAAGTGGGATGACATTGGCCTTGTGCGCAATTGGCCAAGCGTCGAACGTGCTGTGGAGGCTCTTTATGCCCATCCAATCACCAACCCGGAATCTGGTCAATTAAACAACAGTCGTATAAAAATAATGACCATACATAAATCCAAAGGGCTCGAGTTCGATCATGTTTTTCTCCCTGGATTAAGTAGCCCCTCCGCGTCTGACAGCAAACCTCTTCTACGCTGGCAAAAACGTGTAGATCAGTACAATCGATCGTCTCTGGTGATGGCGCCGTTAGGCGCACATGACCGCGAGGACGACTCCGTCTATATCTATTTGAGGCATCAAGAGACGGTACGATCCAGGCTCGAGGACACTCGTGTTCTCTATGTGGCGGCCACGCGAGCAATTAAGTATCTCCACCTGTCTTCCAAACTGACTGAGCTAAAAGATGGTAAATTCAGAACCCCGGGTAAAAGCACTCTGCTGCATTCCATATGGCCATCAATTGAGGCTAGCCTTGAGCAAGGTGTGGGGTGTGTCATCGCAACTGAGCAATCTGTTGTACCCTCAGAGACACAACAAAAGCCAAATCCACCTATGCTGCGTCGTTTGCCGAGAGACTTTTCCCCGGAGATCAAAAAACCATCTACGCCTGTTGAAATGAATTCTGATGTCGTTCAACAACCCCATTACACAGAGGAGTTATCCCCTCGGTTACGTCATCTTGGAACTGTTCTGCACCGAACACTAAAACAAATTGTCAAGGACGGCATAAGCCATTGGAGTGACGACAAACTACAAGCTCACGAGTTGGTGTGGAGAACGCAACTCAAGGAAATGGGTGTGCTCGTCTCGGACAACGAAATTACTGATCTTAGAACCGCTATCAATAAGATGCTTGAGGATGAAAAGGGTCGCTGGATCCTATCTAATCACAATCAATCACGCTGTGAATTGTCGCTTTCGTACTTCAGAAGAGACCAAGATATTCGGGGAATATCGATACTTGACAGAACCTTTGTTGATGATGGTATCCGCTGGGTCATTGACTATAAATATAGTTGGCCACGTGAGGCAGAACGCTTAACAGATTTTTTACATCGTCAGTCATTGGAATACGCCACGCAAATGGCACATTATTCAAGACTGGCTGCTAGTTTGGGTGATCAACCAGTGCGATGTGCTTTATATTTTCCAATGATCGCTGAATTTACCCCGATAAGCGTTGATTAACCTTCAAATAGCAATTTTTTTAAGTACAATAACGCCCTCAAAGTCATTCCACGGGTCAACAACACAATGGATCACCAAGCGGTAGAAAATATTAATATTGAGTCTCCGGAAATACTGGTGACTCCAACACAATTGAAGTCCGAGATTCCCATCTCTGAAAAAGCCAGAGAGACAGTGGCGCGGGGAAGGAAAGCCATTGAAAATATTCTTGAGCGCAAAGATCATAGAGTTTTTGTTGTTGTGGGACCCTGTTCAATCCATGATCTAAAAGCGGCCCATGAGTATGCCCACAAACTTAAAGCACTCGCAGATAAAGTAGACGACACCTTACTTATTGTCATGCGAGTTTATTTCGAAAAACCACGTACTACAACGGGATGGAAAGGGTTAATCAATGATCCTTTTATGAATGATTCGTTTAAGATCACAGACGGTTTGCACATTGGTCGTCAGCTTCTTCATGATGTCTTGGAAATTGGCCTGCCCACGGCTACAGAAGCCCTAGACCCTATTTCTCCTCAATATATGCAAGATTTGATCACTTGGTCTGCAATCGGTGCTCGGACGACAGAATCTCAGACGCATCGTGAGATGGCGTCAGGTTTATCCTCCTCTGTGGGCTTTAAAAATGGAACCGATGGAAGTTTGACCGTCGCTATTAATGCTTTGCAATCAGTGGCCAGCCCTCACCGATTTCTGGGAATAAATTCAGATGGTAAGGTTTCAGTGATTACGACAAAAGGTAATCCTTATGCGCATGTGGTTTTGCGCGGAGGTAATGGTAAGCCGAACTATGACTCAGTAAGTGTATCCATCTGTGAGCAAGAACTACTTGCTGCTGGTATTAATCCGAATATTATGGTGGATTGCAGCCATGCTAACTCTAACAAAGACCATAATCTTCAGCCGTTGGTCCTCGACAATGTCGCCAATCAAATACTAGAAGGAAATACCTCCATCGTTGGCGCTATGATTGAAAGCCACCTCAACGCTGGCAATCAAAAGCTATCGAACGATCTGGATGAGTTGGCCTATGGTGTTTCTGTAACTGATGCCTGTGTCGACTGGAAGACGACCGAAGCCAGCTTGTTGGCTATGGCCGATAAACTTCGAGAGACGCTGAAAGACAGGCGCTCCTGAAATCTGTGTCGAATCGGTTCACAGCGCCAACGAACTAAGATATTCTTAGCGCTCAGTCCATTTTAAAAGTAATTAGTCAAAAATGCCTCGAATCTTATTACTCATCACAGTGGCTTTTCTTGCTTGGCTATGGTGGTCAAAACAAAAAGCTTTACCCTCTGACGAGCGCCGCGCGTTTCTTTGGAGAAGTGCATTTTGGTTAATTTTAGGTGGCTCTATAGCCCTGGTTGCAACGGGAAAAATGCACTGGGTGGGCGCCGGTTTAGCGGCATTAATACCACTAGTGAAATCTGCACTGGCACTGTCTTTTAGAGCATTTCCCTTGATAAGCATGCTGAGTAGATTTAAAACCAGTCCCTCTCAGTTCACCACCAAATCATTACGCGTAACCATCAACTTCGCCAGTAAAGCCATGGATGGAGAAGTATTGAGCGGAGAATTTGCCGGATCAGCATTGTCTGAGCTAACTCAAGATCAATTAGATCTACTGGCTCAGAGCCTTAAAGAGCACGACAAAGAGTCCTACACCCTACTCTATGCATACAGAATCCGCAGCGGAGACCCAGGCTCTCAAGGACAGTCTCAATTCAACTCGGAGACTTTTTCTGGCCTCAGCGAAGCGGAAGCCTATGAAATACTTGGTTTAACGCCCGGTTGCTCACCCGAAGAAGTAACCAAAGCGCACAAAAGACTTATCCAAAGACTGCATCCAGACCGTGGCGGCAGCGACTACCTAGCCGCAAAAATCAACGCGGCAAAAGAAAAAATCGTCAGCTAATTAATTAGCCTCAGCAAGACGCGTTATCCTCGCTGAAAATGCAGTGAATATAACGCCCCAGCCACTTGAAAGGCTCTCTTTGCGAGTAGTAGAGTTCCTGTTCTAACACGGCCTCTGCACTTCCATTACCACCGCGAACGGTGGTGACATAATCATGAAACACGCGAATTCCAGAGATACTATCTGTAGCTAGCTGGCTCTCTCTCGCCCAGATTTCGACTTGCACTGGTTGCATTGGACTGTGCGGAGTTAAGCTGCCCCTGTCGTGTTGGAACTGTGATTGTAAAACATTAAAGTTGCCACGAATTAAGTTCCGATAAATCAACGAATTTTCATTGTAGTACGTCAGTGAGATCCGCCCATCCGGTGACAGAAAGCGCGTCAATTGACTCAGTAATTGATCAGGCTGCAGCAACCATTCCATCACGGCATGACACAGAATCAGATCAAAGCTTTGCTCGCTCTTTAAAGGTAAATCTTGATAGGGGCAAAGATACCAATCAATTGCGTCTTCAACCCCGTTCCTTTTAGCGAGGCCTCGCGCTTTGCGGCACATTTCCTTACTAAGATCATTATATGTCACCCTGTGACCGGCTTCCGCAAGCCGAACTGAGAGATGCCCAAGTCCAGCACCAACATCTAAGATCCTAAGAGAGTTCGATCCCTGTATCTCTGGTATGCTCTCACAGAGATCACGCCAGATCACTGATCGGCGGATATCACCTTTTAATCCTCCATAAATCTTGCTCTCAAACTTCTCCACCAGATCATCGAAATTGCGGTCATTATTCATAATCATTCAACTGTTCGCGGCCTTTCCGCCATTAAAGCAAAAACTATCTCAACCTTATATAGCAGATCTCATTAGAGAGGATTACAATAGCGTCGTCAGATTAGAATGCCCCATCCCAGAGAACGGCTATGGACTCAAACAGCACAACACTACAATTAGCAATGGCGCTCATTGAAAGACCCTCCGTCACTCCCGAGGATATGGGTTGCCAGCAAGTAATGATAGATCGATTGGAAAATTGCGGTTTTTCCGTGACTCGCCTGCCGTTTTCTGATGTTAACAATTTCTGGGCGATTCATGGTCATTCAGGACCTATTTTTTGCTTTGCAGGTCATACGGACGTGGTGCCGCCCGGTACGATTGATGATTGGTCACACCCGCCTTTTAAACCAACCATCAGGGATGGTCATCTTTATGGCCGCGGTTCCGCTGATATGAAAGGATCCCTAGCGGCTATGATAGTGGCAACAGAACAGTTTCTTTCCGACAACCAAGATCATCCCGGGCGTCTAGCTTTTTTGATCACAAGTGACGAAGAGGGAGAGGCAAAAAATGGCACTGTTCGTGTTGTGGATTGGCTGAAAAAACAAGACATGATACCTCGTTGGTGCATCGTCGGTGAGCCCTCAAGCTCGGCCGCCCTCGGCGACACAATCAAGAATGGTCGGCGCGGATCATTAAGCTGTCGTCTGAGCATTAGCGGAATCCAAGGCCATGTCGCTTATCCACACCTTGCCGACAACCCGATTCACCTATCGGCACCTGCATTAAATGATCTCATCGAAGAGAACTGGGACAACGGAAATGATTTTTTCCCACCCACCTCATTTCAAATATCAAACATTAATGCTGGAACAGGCGCCAACAATGTTATTCCGGGCAGTCTTGACGTTCTCTTTAACTTTCGCTTTTCAACCGAAGTAACTGACGAAGATCTACGTATGAGAGTTAAAACCATTCTTGATAAACATAACCTTTCCTACCATGCGGAGTGGCACCTAAGTGGCCAGCCGTTTTTAACCCCAATCGGAGAGTTGGTGGATACCACCATCAAGTGTATAACCGATGCTACTGATCAAAAGCCTACATTGTCTACTGCGGGTGGCACGTCCGATGCGCGTTTTATAGCGCCTATGGGTACACAGGTAATCGAACTGGGCCCGATAAACAAAACCATACATCGAGTAGACGAGAATGTATCAACCGTCGATTTGGATACGCTTACCGAGATTTATCAAAATATAGTCAACAAGCTACTCTGTTGAGCCTCTTCAGATAATTTGGATAGCACAAATAGATGAACTCCCAAACCCTGTTGCTCTATATCTCGACAGTAGCCATATGGGGCTCCACTTGGCTAGTGATCACTTTTCAATTGGGAACCGTTGACCCCCTAATATCGGTAATTTACCGAATGGCCATAGCCTCAGTAGCACTGTTTATCTACTGCCGATTTGTTGGCATCAAACTTCGATCTTCAAGGGAAGACCAGTGCTTCTTTTTCATCCAAGGTATATTGAGCTTTGGCGTTAACTTCTGGTGTATCTATTTATCAGGACTGTATCTAACCAGTGGCATCATTGCTGTCGTTTTTTCCTTGATTGTTTTTTTGAATTTAATAAATGGTCGTATTTTTTTAGGCAGACCAATCCAGAAGAACACGATCTTGGGTGGAGTAATTGGCCTATCGGGGTTAATGCTATTGTTCTACCCTGAGCTAACAGATGTCGAGGCTAATGAGCAGGCACTTAAGGGTCTTGCGCTTGCCTTGATCGCAGTATCTAGCGCGTCGCTCGGCAATATGGCGGCAACACGAAGTGGTTTGCGCGGATTATCAGTATGGCAAATTAACGCCTGGTCTACAGCCTACGGCTCCTTGTCACTTTTTATCATTGCTCTACTGACCGACCGCCAATTTACTTTTGAGCAAAGTTTTGCTTATGTAAGTTCTCTATTTTATCTCTCTCTTTTCGGTACTATTTTTGCGTTTGGTGCCTACCTAAAACTAATGGTCCGAATAGGCCCTGAGAAGGCTAGCTATGGTGCTTTACTGATTCCTTTTGTGGCATTGATGCTGTCCACCATATTCGAAGGATATCAGTGGAGTATCTTTGCCGTTATTGGGTTTACCGCTGCTCTGTCAGGTAATTATCTGGTTATGCGAAAATCTTAAGACGGCAGCTTTCTCAAGGCAAAGATATCAAATCGGGTGCTTTTGCCTTTAAGCGAGTAAGTCGGCTGCAAGTCCCCAAGGAATCCCGCAGTAGAGGGACGCTTAACCACTATCCTGTAACGGGCCGAATCAATCGCCTTCTTTAATAGACTCACAGAGTCCTCATCACCGCCGACAATATTATGAAAAACTTGCATTTCTTTTTTAACTTTTGCTGATTTCTTTCTCTCTGGAAACATTGGATCCATGTAAATAACATCCGGTTGGGTGACCTCTGCCATCCGCTCTAAAGCTTCAATCGAGTCATATGGTTGCAAATTTAATCGCGACACTATTTCTCTCAATCCAATATCATTACTAACACTGGCCCGATCAATCCCATCCTTGAGTAAAGCAGCAACTATTGGTTGGCGCTCAAACAGCACGACCGCGCAGCCTAAAGAGGAAAAAACAAAACTGTCACCACCCAAACCAGCAGTCAAGTCAAAAACTAAGGGCTTAAAGGAGCCAGATATTCCCAATGCTTTAGCGATATTTTGCCCGTGACCACCACCAAAATTTCGACGATGAGCATGAGCACCGGCCGCGAAATCGACCCGAATCGCACCATGATCTCGTGAATTTTTAGGAGACAATGAGAGTCCATTGCTATCGACAATAAGACAGTAATTATACTTAACATCGTCGATATGAGGATTTTTATCATCCTCGTTAGTCCATGAATCTAGCAACGGCAGATTAAGAGTCAAGGACAAGGACTGTGCTTTTTTTCGAGCATGTGGATCACGGCATAAAAGCACAATACTATGCATTAGTTTACTCCCGATGAACAATCGCAGAAAAAACAGCCTTAGCACGTTTTAAGACTTCCAGTAGATCTGCTATTTTTGATTGCCTTGCGATTATGCGGTGATCATTACGAAAAAAAAACCTGTTTACTGACCAAACTGAATTATTTTTGTAACCCGCTTTAGAGTAATACGAGTACAACTGTCATACGACGCACATTTGATGCACATAACTGATAGGACCTGATCTACCAATAAAAAGATAAATAAGCGTCCATGTAACCAAAGTCCAAGGGTCTAGCTAAGTTATAGACGGTTTAGTTACCCACAATTTCTGTGGATAACTTTGTGGATTATCGGTGTTTTTTCGTAATAAATCCGTGCAAAATGGGACAATCAGTCAAATTGATCAAATTTTAACCAGTAATAAATTCCTATATATATCAGTATGTTACAATAACCTGCACAAATAATCAATGACTTACAGCTTATACCTAAGAAGCAATTTTAAAAGATAAGCCTATCTGTGGAAAAACCGCCGACGAAAACAGGGAAATAGCATCAACCGCTTGCTTTTTATAGTTAAAGAGTATAACCCTTGCTAGCCTTAAGATGGAACCATGAACTGGCTCTGTCTTGTTTTGCTAGAGCCAACTGGACTTCAACCGGCGTGAACTGCTGTATTTCGCCCATTACAGCTTCATGGTAATTGTTACTTTCACTGATATGTCCTAGAACTAATATTTGTAAATTTGCCAACTCCATTTTAGATAGCAGTTGTCCTGCTTGACGATTACTAAGGTGACCATAGTCACCACCTACGCGCTGTTTCAAAAATTTAGGATAGGGTCCTGATAGCAACATTTTTTCGTCGTAATTACATTCTAAAATTAAACCGTCACAGTGAGAGAAGGTGGATACTACGTGTGGCGTATAATGACCAAGATCTGTCAAAACCCCAAGCTTGCAGTCAACACTGCGAATAACATATTGGATAGGCTCTTTCGCATCGTGAGGAACGGGAACCGGTAAAATAGTTAAGTCACCAACTGCAAAGGGCTTGTGGCAGTCAATAATGTTGAACCGGTCAGCGCCCTCAGTAAGTTCAACTGCCCGGAAGCAACCGGCGGAAAGGTAAACAGGTGTGTGGTAGCGCTCGGAAAATGCCTTTACTCCTTTCCAATGATCACTGTGCTCGTGAGTAACAATAATGGCGGAAACACTCTCCTCAGCAACACCTAGCACTTTTAAGCGTGAGCTTAGTGTTTTAAGAGTAAAGCCACAATCTACCAAAATTATGGTTTCACCACTGTCGACGAGCGTTGCGTTACCTTTACTGCCACTACCCAGTGATGCAAAGCGCATGAAATACCTTTTAAGACAAATTACTGCGCAATACGGCGAGGAGATTGAGTAGTAACGCGCGCTCTGGCTGCTCACCGTCGGCGCCCTCAATTCGCACTTCGACATCTGGACCGGATTTTATGAGTAAAATTCGATAGTTAAACTCAATTTCTTCCACAGTAGATGAGCTACCAAATAATCGGGAAAAGAAACCAGCTTTTTTCTCGCTTGGCTCACTGAAGTTGACCAACATTTCTCCACCTGTTCTGTTCTGATCAATCAGCGTAAATCCGCCACGCTCCGCGGAATAAAGAACAGATGCCCAAGAACGATCAAATTCAAGTTTCATTAAAATAAATGGTGGAGAAACCTCCGGAGTAACGATAGAAACCTTAGAGGTACCACCAATTTCCTGAGCCAACAAAGATACGCTAGCGAAATTATCCGCACCGGCTAGATCATTGGCGATTAGTGTCAACATATCTAATTCTCGCTGATCATCATCTGATGTATCCGGCCAGTCGGATTTCACCTCATCTCCCCGTATCACTTGATTATGGACAACTCTAATTTCCGTACTGTCTATCTGTACCCCTGGTGTAACATTGAAGCGAAAACGGTGCGAATTCTCCTCGTCAGAGTTAAAGCTAACCCAAACAGTTTCAATGACACCCTCAGATCCCTGCGCACGACTAGAGGGGACTCCATTCCTATTTAACACGTTTCGCAATCGTGGCCATAACTCACTTGGAGAGATATTAATCAACACCCAACGCTTCTCATCAAAGCTCTGGATTTTCACCAACTTCTCGAACGTATTTACTGATGCTGGCTGTGGTCGAGGAACGTCAAAGGATGTTAACTGTTCCTCGCTGGTCTCCAAGGCTGGAATAGGATACAACTGACCAAGAGGCGACGTCACTATCTCGGCGGGAACATCCGTTGATGTGATCTCCTCAGAGAGCAAGTAATCTTGGCTTCTGTCTCTTACACCAAACCAACCACAGCCTGAAATTGAAAAAACCAAAGAGACAACAATGATGTAAGAACCTAGTTTCATAATATAGATAAAACCTTAAACAAAATATCAATTAAATAACGCCAGCGCACTCGAGAGCTTGCCTGACTTGAGTATGGTGCTCTATGCTAAGCTCGGTCATAGGCAATCTGAGTTGCGACTCAATCATGCCCATCTCACTTAACGCCCATTTGACAGGAATAGGATTAGCCTCTAAGAACAGCGCCTCATGCAACGGAGCCAACTTTTTATCGAGCACCAACGCCTGCTTAAAATCACCCTTGAGTGCCTCAGCACACATCTCTGACATCATTCTGGGCGCAACGTTCGCTGTGACTGAGATATCTCCATGGCCACCTAACAGCATCAACTCCCGTGCAGTGGCATCATCGCCAGAGTAAACAGCAAAATTGGATGGCACACTATTCAACAAAATTCTAGCTCTCTCCAAATCTCCTGTCGCTTCTTTGATACCAACAATATTTGGCCTCGATGACAATTTGAGAACTGTTTCAGGAAGAATATCACATGCCGTTCTGCTGGGAACATTGTAGAGTATTTGATCTATATCTACCGCATCACTGATGGCACAAAAATGCTCGTACAACCCCCCCTGTGTAGGCTTGTTATAATATGGAGTTACCAACAGGCAAGCATCAGCTCCCACGACTTTTGCAGCTTTTGAGAGGTGTATGGCCTCATCAGTCGCGTTAGCTCCGGTACCGGCGATAACCGGGACTCTTCCAGCGACCTTGTTAACCACAAATTCAATAACACTGGCATGCTCAGACACATTCAGAGTGGCAGATTCTCCTGTAGTACCCACTGCGACGATGGCGTCAGTCCCTTCGGTTACATGCCAGTCAACCAGTTTCTCTAGAGTAACCCAATCGATGGACTTATTGCTTTGATGCATCGGCGTGACTAACGCAACGATACTACCAGTGATCATATTGGTTTCCTCAAGTAAGCTCATGCGGGGCCATGTTACTGATGCCGGCTCCGACACACAAGTGAAATTCAAACGTGATACGCCGCTCAACTATCAATCTGATACCTTCTGCGACATATAAACATCTTCATCGCCCTCAGGTCTGTTCTTAAAGCGCCGATGAACCCAGAGGTACTGATCTGGTTGCATGAGTATAAACGTCTCGATAAGACGATTAATTCGCGTCGCATCCACCAAATCGTCTCCCACGGGAAAAGATTCTAGGGCAGGATGAAATCGGATTTTGTAACCTTTTGTTCCCGGCATTCTAATATGGCTAACCGGAACAACTGCGGCACCCGTCTTTTGTGCGAATCGTGCTGTTGCATATACGGTTGCAGCGGGAATACCAAAAAAGGGTACAAATAGACCTTGCTTTAAGCCGTAATCTTGGTCAGGCCCATACCAAAGAGTTCTTCCCGCTTTCAGCGCTTTCATAGTTCCTCTAACATCACCACGTTCGAACACCACAGTTTCACCATGACCCTTTGACACTCGACCACTGGCTTGGACGTAATCAAAAGCCGGGTTTTTATGGGCTCGATACATGGCATCCATTTGCGTAGTCATTGAGATAGCTGCACCTCCTATTTCTAGAGTCGTAAAGTGAATACCCAATAACATAACGCCCTGACCATCGGGCACTGCTCGAAGATGCTCTACTCCTTCAATCGTTAGTAACTTCGACAGACGTGATTTTGACCACCACCACGCCATCCCCACTTCCATTGCCGCCATACCCATATTAACGAAGTTATTGCGCAGCAATTGTCGACGTTTCTCAGCACTCCAGGTAGGAAAGCATAAATTAATATTTGTTTCTGCTATCGACTTGCGCGACGTCGGCAACCTGTATAGGAGTAGTCCCAAAGCGCGACCCAAAATAAGCAACACAGAATAGGGTAGCGCAGTTAGGAGGCGCCAAAATAACAGCCCAGACCACAACAGCCAATAACGCGGATGGAGCAAGTGCCAGCTAAACTCGGTGGCTTTTGACGCTTTGTTATTCAACAGTTTATCCAGTAACTAACTGATCAATCTTGACATCGGGAGCGACCTCGGCATCGTAATCAACGCCGTCAACATCGAAACCAAATAGTGATAAAAACTCATGCTTATAGCCAGAAAAATCAGTGAGATCGTACATATTTTCAGTAGAGATCTGAGCCCAAGCATTGGCCACATTCTCCTGAACCTCAGCCATCATTTCCAACTCATCCATTCTCAAACGTCCCTCCTGGTCGAGGCGCGGTTGTTCAGTGTAGAGCCCCTCTGTAAAAAGCCGATAAAGCTGTTCAATACAGCCCTCGTGTGAATTGTTGCCCTTCATCTCTTTAAACAGTATGGCCAAGTACAGCGGCATGATGGGAATAGCTGAGCTGGATTGAGTGACTACCGCCTTGAGAACAGACACGCGGGCATCGCCCCCTGTTTTAGAAAGTTTGTCACGAATAGCGATCACTCTGGCGTCAAGATCTTTCTTTGCCTGCCCGATCGTACCATCCCAATAAAGATCCCAAGTCATTTTCTCACCAATATAGGTAAACGCTGTGGTTTTGGCCCCAGCAGCAAGCGCATTTGCCTCCACAAGAGCATCTATCCACATCTGCCAGTCCTCACCGCCCATCACAGCCACCGTATCGGCAATTTCTTGCTCCGAAGCCGCTTCCAAACTGAATTCCTGAATCACTTCCTTATCGGTGTTAATACCTCGCATAGTGATATTTTTGCCAACGGGTTTAAGTGTCGAATTAAACACTTCACCAGTCACTGGATGTTGACGACGAGGAGCGGCTAAGCTGTAAATCACTAAATCGACTTGGCCGAGATCTTTCTTGATTGTATCTATAGTGAGCTGCTTAATCTCATCGGAAAATGCATCTCCGTTAAGACTTTTGGCATAGAGCCCTTCTTTTTCCGCGGCTCTGTGAAAAGCTGCACTGTTATACCAGCCAGCAGTACCCGGTTTGCGCTCAGTTCCCGGTTTTTCAAAAAAAACACCCAAAGTGGACGCTCCGGAGCCGAAAGCGGCAGTGATTCGAGCTGCTAATCCATAGCCAGTTGAGCTTCCGATAACGAGCACTCTAGCCGGCCCTTTAGTAGATGACTGCCGTTTAATAAAATCAATTTGATCTAACACATTTTGCTCACAGCCTGACGGGTGACTGGTAATACACATAAAACCACGGACACGGGGTTTGATTATCATTAAACTATCTCCAACAGCAGCTAACACAGAATTTAATTACAGCGATATGATAACCTAAGCCGACTTAGGTTACTAAAATAGTCATGAAAATTAATTATAAAATGCATCATTAGCAAAACAATTTTGTCGTGGCCATGCTGAATGTGGATAGGTTTGGCTAGAATCGAAAATCTGCGCAAAAACTATGATCAGAGCAGTCATTAACATCGTATTAAGTAGCACAAGGCGTTTAATATAAACGCGAAGCACAGCTAAACGCTCTTTTCGCGTTAGACTTATTGAAGAGTATCTGTTTTTTTCCTGGGATATATATGACAACCTCAACCTACCCCTTTATCACCCCGGAATTTCTCGAGGCTCTAGAGAAGAGTCAAAGCGCCGATGTTGCTTCCGGTTGGCAACCAGTGCACCTTGAATTAAATGACGAGGACAAAACATGGTTCATGCCTCTGTACCTCAAAGATCACTCAATGGGCGAATATGTTTTTGATTACTCATGGGCCAATGCCTACCACCAGCATGGATTAGACTACTACCCGAAACTGGTAACCGCTGTCCCTTTCACTCCCTCCAGTGGCGAAAGGTTAAGAGGGCCATCTGGACTTCACTCCAAGCATGGGACGCAGATCATTGACCAGATAGAGCTTATTGCTGAGCAAACCCAAGCGTCAAGCTGGCATTTGCTATTTCCTAATTCAGGACAGCGAGAGGCCTTTGATGATAGCCGCCTGCTCACTCGGGAGGGGGTGCAATATCATTGGTTCAACAATAACTATCAAAGCTTTGACGACTATTTAGCTGTGATGACTTCCCGCAAACGTAAAATGATTAGCAAAGAACGTGCTCGCGTGCGCGCACAAGACATCAATATAAAGATTTTACTCGGCGCAGAAATCGATGGTGAGATATGGGCTCTTTTTTACCAACTTTATGAACGTACTTATGCAAAAAGAAATGGCAGTCGAGGTTATCTTACAGAATCGTTCTTTGATCTCATCAGCCATAATTTGCGCGAACAGATCGCGATGGCTGTAGCCTATATCAATGATCAGCCGATAGCCTGCGCACTGTATTTCTTCGACCACAACACCCTTTATGGCCGCTACTGGGGTAGCATTGATGAATTCCAATATCTACATTTCGAACTGTGCTATTACAGCGGAATTGAGTTCGCAATCCAACAGGGGTTGCAGCGCTATGATGCCGGTGCACAAGGCGAACACAAACTGGTGCGAGGGTTTGAGCCGGTGAAAACCTATTCATTGCACTGGATCAAGCACGAGCAATTTCGAGACGCTATTCGGCGTTTCACGAAATCGGAGAAAAAAGCGGTGGAAGATCATATCCGCCAAGCAAAAACACTGCTTCCGTTCAAGCAACAGTAGTCCTATTGTAGACAGCAGCTGCTATTCGTTAACAAAAGCCACAAAGTTTCCAAAAGCCAGTATTTTACCAAGAACCATTATTTTGCATAGACTGCCAAGGTTCTTGGGGAGCTAGAGGCGAACCCGCCTGAAGTAATTCTACCGATATCCCATCTGGTGACTTGATAAATGCCATATAACCATCTCTTGGTGGACGATTGATAACCACGCCGAGATCTACCAGATGTTGGCATGTGGCATAGATATTATCAACTCTGTAGGCCAGGTGACCGAAGTTACGACCGCCGCTATAAACTTCCGGATCCCAGTTGTAGGTCAACTCAAGGACAGGCCCGCTTCTATCCGAGGCCAGATCCACATCATTCTTGGCAGCCAAAAAGATCAAGGTAAATCGACCCGACTCACTGTCTTTGCGAGAGAGTTCAACCATGCCCAATGCGTCGCAATAGAATGCCAGAGAAGCTTCGAGATTACTCACTCTTACCATCGTATGAAGATATTGCATGTGTAATACTCCAAAAACCGTTATTTTAGAGCGCTAAATGTCGAATATCACTCAATAAACGAACAATTTGCGTTAGGAATTTTCCTGCATCACCACCATTGATTAAGCGATGATCATAGGATAAGGCCATCGGTAACATCAAGCGTGGCTGAAACTCATCTCCGTCCCATACAGGCTTCATTTGAGACTTAGAAACGCCTAAAATACCCGCCTCTGGAGCATTAACTATGGGAGTAAATCCGTTTCCACCAATGGCTCCAAGACTAGAGAGCGTAAAACATCCGCCCTGCATATCAGCGGGCATTAATTTACCCGCCCGAGCCTTGGCGGCAAAATCGCCCACCGCGGCCGCAATATCCCAAATTCCCATATTGTCGACGTTGCGCAACACCGGCACCATCAAACCACGCTCTGTATCTACCGCCATGCCTATATTCACGTAGTGCTTTTGGACTAGGCTTTCGCCACCGGGAAGTAAGGAACGATTGAAAACCGGATTTTCCTGTAATGCAATGGCGATAGCTTTGATTATAAAGGCGACAGGCGAAATTTTTATCCCTCGCCGCTCCGCCTCTGCCTTGAGGTTCTTGCGGAAAACCTCAAGATCGGTGATATCTGCATCATCAAACTGAGTCACATGAGGGACATTGAGCCAATTTCGATGCATATTTGCAGCAGTAACCTTTTGAATCTTAGTCATGGTCACCGTTTCAACAGGACCAAACTGGGCAAAGTCAACTGCAGGCACAGCAGGAATTCCAGCGCCAGAAACCGCCGGTTGTCCAGCACTCCCTTGCGTTAGGCGATGTTTCACGAAATTATTAACATCGTCTTTAATAATCCGACCTCTGGGTCCACTTCCATCAATTTCTGACAATGTTACACCAAGCTCTCTTGCTAACAACCGCACAGCAGGTCCCGCATACACATCAGTGTCCAATGCAGATGGAACAGCTTCCGCACTGTCGATTACCGGATTTGGCATGGCATGATCGGGTTTCACCTCAGGAGCAGGCTGCTCTGCCTCCGTCACTGCCGCTGGCGTCGAAAGAGTCGTGACGTCTTCTTTGGGGGCTTCTTCCGCAGGCTCAGCTTCCGATTCACTGCCAGTAGACACAGCTACTTCAGCAATAGGGTCTCCAACCTTTACAGAATCACCCTCAGCAACTAAATAGCTGACTAATTCCCCGGCCACGGGACTCGGCACATCCATGGTAGCCTTGTCAGACTCCAGGACCACGAGTGATCCCTCTATATCAATACTGTCACCAACAGCGAGACTTAACTCAATCACATCGACTGTTTCTGCACCACCAAGGTCCGGTACCACTACTGTTCTATTTGCCACTAAACATACCTCATTAATTCTTAAACAATGCTAACTCACCCAGACACAGGGAAACAAATTTTACAAATACAAAGGATTCGCTTTTTCTACATCAATGGCAAATTCAGCAATCGCATCGGCGACAATTGATGAATCGATTGAACCTGCATCAGCCAGACCTTTAAGTGCAGAAATAACAATAAAATAACGATCCACTTCAAAAAACTGCCGCAGGGTTTCGCGACTATCGCTGCGCCCAAACCCATCAGTGCCCAATACATGCAAGGGCGCCGGAATATAACGACGAAGTTGCTCGCCATAAGCTTTCATATAATCCGTAGCGATCACCACTGGCTCATCCAACTGGCCAAGCTGTTGCTGCACGTAACTCTCTTTAGGTGTTTCCGTTGGATGCAAGAGATTCCAGCGGTCAACCGCCTGCCCCTCTCGCACCAACTCGTTTACACTGGTCAGACTCCAAATGTCTGATTCGACCGAAAATTTCTCTTTCAGCAAATTGGCCGCCGCACGGACCTCGTTAAAAATAGTGCCCGCGCCCATTAAAGTAACTTTGTGAGTGCCAGTTTTCGTGTTTTTTCTACGAGAGAATGGATACATGCCACGGACAATACCGTCCTCAACACCCTCTGGCATCTCAGGATGAGTATAATTTTCATTCATAGTGGTCAGATAATAAAAGCAGTTTTCTTTATCCTCAAACATAGATTTCAAGCCACTTTGAATGATGACCGCCAATTCATAGCTGTAAGTCGCATCGTAACTCTTACAGTTGGGAATAGTATTCGCTAAGATCAAACTATGGCCATCCTGATGCTGCAATCCCTCGCCATTGAGTGTCGTGCGCCCAGCGGTGGCTCCGATAAGAAAACCCCTCGCCTGAGAATCGCCGGAAGCCCAGGCTAAGTCACCAATACGCTGAAAACCAAACATCGAGTAAAATATATAAAACGGAATCATCGGGCGCGAACTGGTGCTATAGGAGGTTGCTAAAGCCAGCCACGCAGACATCGCACCGGCCTCGTTAATTCCCTCCTCCAGTATTACGCCCTTTTTGTCTTCCTTGTAATACATTATCTGCTCACGATCATGGGGCACGTACTTCTGCCCAGCTGACGTATAAATACCCAACTGGCGGAACATACCTTCCATCCCGAACGTCCTCGCTTCATCCGGCACGATGGGGACCACATATTGACCAATATCTTTATCTTTAACCAAATTTGACAACACACGGACGAAGGCCATAGTGGATGAGATCTCTCGGTTACCGCTGCTCACTAATTGCTTGTCAAATGCTTTCAAAGAAGGTACCGCCATGGCAGTAAATTCTGATTGTCTTGCCGGTAATGACCCTCCGAGACTATCACGTCTGTTCTTCATATAGATCATTTCTGGGCTATCTTCCGCAGGCCGGTAATAAGGTACTGTTTCCAACTGATCGTCGGTAATGGGGATACCAAACCTATCTCTGAACACTCGAAGACTCTCGACATCAAGTTTCTTTACCGAATGGGTATCATTCGCAGCTTGACCACCATCACCCAAACCATACCCCTTAACCGTATGAGCCAAAATAACAGTAGGTGTGCCCTTGTTCTCCGTGGCCTCAGAATAGGCGGCATAGACTTTATAGGGGTCGTGGCCACCCCGGTTTAGAGCCATTATCTGGTCATCGGTCATATCCTTAACCAGCTCTAGCAACTCAGGATACTTACCAAAAAAATGTTCTCGCGTGTAGGCGCCGCCATTGTATTTATAATTCTGCAGTTCGCCATCACATACTTCGTTCATGCGTTTAAGTAGCAGACCGCTTTTGTCTCGCTCCAAAAGAGCATCCCAATGGCGACCCCAAATGACCTTTATTACATTCCAACCTGCACCGCGGAAGACACCTTCGAGCTCTTGTATAATCTTTCCATTACCACGAACGGGTCCGTCGAGACGCTGCAGATTGCAGTTAATGACAAAAATTAAATTTTCTAGCCCCTCTCGGCCAGCCAGAGATATGGCTCCGAGAGTTTCGGGCTCATCACATTCGCCATCACCCAAAAATGCCCAAACCTTGCGATCACCTCGCGGTGCCAGACCACGAGCAGACAAATATCTCATCACATGGGCTTGGTAGATAGCTTGAATGGGACCTAAACCCATTGATACGGTGGGAAATTGCCAATAATCTGGCATCAACCAGGGATGGGGATAGGACGATAACCCACCGCCATCTACCTCGCGACGAAATTTATCCAATTGATCAACTGACAAACGCCCCTCAAGAAATGATCGTGCATACATCCCCGGAGAGCTATGTCCTTGGAAGAAAACGAGATCACCTAAATGATCGCCCTCTGGGCCCCGGAAGAAATAGTTAAAGCCAACATCATAGAGCGTCGCCGCAGAGGAAAAACTGGCAATATGCCCACCAATACCCTCGCTTTGGCTATTAGCTCGCATCACCATAGCCAGCGCATTCCAGCGCACTAAAGACCGTATTCTTCGCTCCATAAATAGATCACCTGGCATAACTCTCTCACGCACCACCGGAATAGTATTCGAGAAACTAGTGGTAACCGATTGAGGCAAGTCGATACCAATCTCTGTAGCTCTGGCATTGAGCTGATTGACAATGTAACTCGCTCTTGACTCACCCTGAGTGCGCGAAATTGAATCCAACGCATCAAGCCATTCTTGGGTTTCTGTGGGATCTAAATCATCCATAACAAGTGTCCAATTTCTATCAATTTTAGGTATCTATTCGGCCGTGCTAAGGTTCTATTAAAACAACGACCATTAACGCCATTGTAAGCGCCCTTCTCGGCTGTGTAGTATAACTACATAATTATAAAGAAAAAAGATTAACTTTAAGCCTCAGTGAAGTAAGAAAAAACTAAGTTATTGATATCTATATTAATCTGCCAAGTTAGATTGAAAATAAAAAATAGTAAAGCTACATATTTCTATTATTTTGGACAAAAAATGCGCAAAGACCTACAATTTCAAACAAATTCTGCAAAAAAAATCAATCCGGCCGACAAACACGGTCCATCGATTTAGACAGCATTAATTCCCTGGTCGAACTTACCCCACCACTGTTGATTGATCTCTATCAATCCTTGTTCTCTGAGTAAAGCCCGCAACTGATGTAGGTCTTCTTCATTTAAAAAACGGCCTATTGGCAGACAATTCAAATCGTCACTGAGAGAGAAAGCATAGAGATGTCTAGTGGAACGCCTTTTGTGAACCACGAGGTAGCAGGGCCGACGAAAACTCACTGAGTTGCCGAGGCGGCGGATCCCCGATCGACAAACCACCCTGTCTGACGAAATTATAATGTACTCACGTCGATAAGTATCCTGACAAACTCGATAAAAAAAATATGAAAAAACGAAAATATCCAGAAAAACAAAAGGCAATATCAGCCAAACTCCAGCTATTAACCAGCCGACCCCAAGCAGAAGCATAAAGCCGGATAAGCACATGATCACTGTTTTTGTCTGATCCCAGCTCGCCGACCGGTTGGGCTCTAAACGAATAATCCTTTTATTGGGTCGTTCAATAGTTTTGATCATTGCAAATTCTCAATGGTTTCTATCGATACGATACTGACAAGCGTTTGGCTTATGGTAGGGTAAGTTAATTAGTCTGTTTGCTGATCGAGGGCAATACCGCCAGAATCTGGCCACGCATTGAAAACGGCCTTGACCAAGGTTGCCAATGGTATCGCAAAAAATATACCCCAAAATCCCCAAATACCGCCAAATAATAGCACTGCCATAATAATAGCAACGGGATGTAGATTTACAACTTCAGAAAATAATAGCGGCACCAACACGTTGCCGTCAAAAAACTGAATCGCCCCATAAACAAAAAATAACCAAAAAAATTCCGATGAGTAACCCCACTGCATAAATCCGATAACCAGCACTGGGATGGTCACCACCGTTGCACCTATATAGGGAATGAGCACGGACAGTCCAACCAGTAATGCGAGCAATGCGGCATAGTTTAAATCCATAAGCAAGAAAGCAACGAAAGATAAAGAACCAATAATCAGAATTTCAATCGCCTTGCCGCGCACATAATTAGCAAACTGAACATTCATTTCTGACCAAATAGAGGACATCATTGGCCGCTTTTCCGGCAGCAAACTCACAACAAACAGCATCAATTGATCCCTGTCATAGAGCATAAAAAAAACTAAAACTGGGACCAAGACTAGATAAATCGCAATGGCTAGTAAACTGGGGAAGCTACTCAGAGAGAACGTCAATACCTGTTCAGCAATATCGGCAACCTCAGTAGAAATTCGAGAAAAAATGAGTTGGAACTGAGCCTCAGTAACATACTCCCCGTATTGCTCTGGGAGCGCGGCAAGGAACGTCTGGGAACGCCCAATCATATTGGGAACCTCACCAAGCAGTAAGGATATTTGACGACCGACGATGGGTACCAGTCCAACCAGCGTAGCAATCAGCGCCATCAAAAAAAGTACAAATGCGCTAATGACCGCGAGCCGATGTGATGCACCAAATTTTCGCAAGCCATTCACCACGCCCTGTAACAAAAAAGCAATGATCAGCGAGGCAAAAAACGGTCCCAACACGCCGCCGAGCGTTGCTATGATGATCATGAAGGCTAGGAACATGGCAGCCAACAAAACCGCTTCCTCATTATTGAAATAACGGCTTAACCAGTTACTTAAGACCTTCTTCATGGTGCCTCCTGACTTCCATTTGGTGATTTCTTTGAACCGCATCGTTTATTCGCGAAGATAAAGCAACTTACATCCAATTGAACTGTCGAAGTTTATTCAATTATCCGCTAAAGTGATAGCTTAACGCTAGCATGTATACTTTTATTTTGAAATTCATTCCGTCAATTAACCCGCCCCTCCGGTGCAAGTATTTATACTCGTTGCTGTTATTTTTATTCATCGGTCTAGGCAGTATAGAGTCGAAGGCTGGTAATGAGGATATTAAACTGCCACTACTGGGTGACAGTAGTTCTGGAATTGTCTCTAAACAGAAGGAATATCAGCTAGGTCGTGCCTGGCTGAAAGCGTTTCGCAGTAGAGTCAAAGAATTCAATGATCCCCTGATGCAAGATTATTTCGAAAATTTAGTTTATAACCTAGCCACCTATAGTGAGCTGGATAATCCCAGGTTAGAGCTGATTATTGTCAATAACCCAACAATGAATGCCTTTGCCGTACCCGGAGGCATCATTGGCGTGCATACGGGCATTTTTTCTTATGCTGAAAATGAGGATCAAATGGTCTCGGTGCTGGCGCATGAGTTGGCTCACCTGAGTCAGCGGCATTTCGCCAGAGGCCTAGAAGCTCGATTAAACTCATCCTCCCTTGGGCTAGCGGGCCTATTAGCCGGGTTGGTTTTGGCGGCCACCGTAGGTGGGGATGCCGGCATGGCAGCACTCAGTGCAACACAGGCTCTGAGCGCTCAAAATCAGCTTCGCTATAGTCGTTCAAATGAAAAAGAAGCGGATCGCTTTGGAATCAAAATAATGGAGGCATCTGGTCGAGATCCGCGGGCTGCGGCGGCAATGTTTGAAAGCATGTTAAAAAGACTTCGTTACGCGGGGAGCCGACCGCCAGAATTTTTACTCACTCACCCAGTGACAGAGAAACGCATAGCCGACGCAAAATCTCGTACATTGGGTAATACCATGCGTTATTACCCAGACAATCCGGATTTTTACCTTATAAAAGCTCGAGCAGCAGTTGCCACAAGCAAACAGGCAATGGATAGTGTAGCCACCTTTAAAGCGCAACTAGATCGGAATCTACCACAACCAAACGCAGCCATGTATGGGCTAGTGTTAAGTTATATAAAACTGAAACGCTTTGATCAGGCGGAGTCTCTTCTTTTTGAGCTATTGAAGGGTAATCCTGAACATCCTGTTTTCAATTACACAGCGATTGAATTAGAAATTGCCCGTGCAGACTATCAAATGGCATTGAGCAAGCTATCTTCACGATTGGCGCGCAATCCCAATAACTATCCGCTTCTGTCGCTTCGAGCTGAAGCTCTATGGTTGGACCATCAGTATGAACTGGCAAGTAAAGACCTCACATTGTTGGCTAGAAAAAGAAATCAAGATCCCATGGTCTGGTATCGATTGGCCGAAGTCCGCGGGTTAGCTGGTGATATTTCAGGCGTTCATCAAGCCAGAGCAGAATACTTCATACTCGTGGGCGCTTTCTCACTGGCGCGGGAACAAATTGTTCTTGCATCAAAACTGGTCAGACATGACTTCAAACGCTCAGCAATATTTCGCCAGCGCTTACGAGATATAGTTAATATGGAAGAGAGCGCTGAGAAGCTCTAGCTCAGATGCTCCGCTTTAAACTGCATCATTCGATCAAGTGATTTGATTGCTGCCCGAGCAATATCGGGGTCGACGAAGACATCGTTACTGTTACTACTGTCATCGAGACATTGCACGAGTGTCTCAAGGCTGTTCATACCCATCCAAGGGCAGCTAGCGCAACTTCTGCAGGTAGCCCCGCTTCCACCGGTTGGAGCTACCAGCAGCTGTTTGTGCGGAACAGCTTGCTGCATTTTGTACATAATACCTTGATCTGTGGCAATTATAAGCTGTTTCTCTGGGCGGTTAATGGCTGCGTCAATCAACTGCGATGTCGAACCCGTCACGTCAGCAAGTTTAATCACAGAATCTGGTGATTCAGGGTGCACTAAAACCGCCGCATCCGGATAAACCTGCTTTAGGTCAACTATACCGCGCGCTTTGAATTCCTCATGAACGATGCAACTGCCATCCCAAAGAATCATATCTGCGCCGGTTTTTTTCTGGACATAGCCTCCCAAATATTTGTCAGGAGCCCAAAGAATTTTATCACCACAACTATCTAAATAATCGATAACATCGACAGCAATACTTGACGTTACAACCCAGTCGGCGCGGGCTTTTACAGCCGCGGAGGTATTGGCATAGACAACCACTGTACGATCGGGATGCTGATCACAAAACGCGGAAAACTGATCGACGGGACATCCAACATCAAGCGAGCAGGTTGCTTCCAAAGTCGGCATTATTACTCTTTTGTGAGGAGTCAAAATTTTTGCTGTCTCACCCATAAACCGAACACCAGCCACCACTAAAGTCTCCGCTGAGTGATTATTACCAAACCGAGCCATTTCCAAAGAGTCTGATACAATACCCCCAGAGACCTCGGCCAACTCCTGGATCAAGGGGTCTGTGTAATAATGGGCAATCAGCACACCGTTGACCTCATTCAGTCTCGCTAAAATTCTTTCGCGAAGGTCATCGAGGTCGGAGTGCAATTCATTGTTGCTCGCTGCTGGCGCTGCTAGATAGGCTTCAACTATCTGACGCTGCTGCTCAACAAGCACCAGAGGGCTATGCTGTTTAGATACCATTAAAAACTATTTCGCCGTAGTGGGCTTAAAATTGGGATAGCCAATAAACCACTGCTGTAACCACGATTAGCAGCATCGTCGTCACTGCGATCGCATCCGCTTTTGAGTCGGCTTCTGCGTAGGGATCGTTTTCATCGCTCATTATAAATCTCCTATAGCTTTTAAAGCGGCATTTTAACAAGCTATAGATACTCTGTCTCTTTTTGTTTAACTAATAAGGGTAAAAAATTGGTAATGCTGCAACTCATGGATAGGTGAAAATGGTAAACTGTGGACTCTTATAAATGAGCTCGAACACTCGAATGGGATCTTACTTAATCAACCAAACCAGTAAAGAAGTTAATTTTAAGCAGGCAGTCAAAAATGCATGATGAAGTATTAATGTCATTTTTTTATATCTTTAGTTTTGGCGCCATCATTGCGTCCTTGGCACTGTATAGTCGCCAGCCCCTATTGGTAGCCTATATTTTTCTTGGTGGTCTGTTGGGGCCTTACGGCCTCGAACTTATCTCTGACGTCGATTTAATTACGCAAATTGGTAGTATTGGTATTGTGTTTTTGCTCTTTTTGCTTGGGCTAGATATGCAGCCTCAAGCACTCTGGAGAGTATTAAAACAAGTCACACATGTTACTTTAATCAGTTCTTTATTGTTTGCCTTGATTGGTTATGGCGTCGCGCGCCTATTTGATTATTCCGAAGCGCAGAGCCTTATTATTGGTAGTGCCATGATGTTTTCAAGCACCATCATTGGTATCAAACTTCTTCCGACAACTGCACTTCACCATCGCCACTCCGGCGAACTGATGATCGGAATGTTACTGATGCAAGATTTTTTAGCCATCGCGGTATTACTGCTGGTAATGTCAGGCGACATTGGGAGCGGCAACTTTGTTGCTTTAAGTAGCACCATCATCAGTCTTCCAGCACTGGTCGGAGCCTGTTTTTTGATGGTGAAATTTCTACTTCTACCACTCTTTTTACGTTTTGACAGAATTGGGGAGTACACTTTTTTATTGGCCACAGGTTGGTGTTTAGGCATAGCCGAGCTGGCTCACTTTATTGGTTTATCACGAGAAATTGGTGCTTTTTTGGCTGGGATTTCTCTTGCTACTAGCCCCATAGCGCAAATCATCGCTTTAAATCTTAAGCCGTTGAGAGATTTTTTCCTGATTTTATTTTTCTTTTCCTTAGGAAGCGGCTTTAACTTGCAACTACTCGCTATTATTGCCCTACCCGCCATCATCTTGGCAGCTTTAATGCTAATTATAAAACCTTTTGTCTACCATTATCTGTTACGTAAACATAGCGAGTCGCAATCACTGGCATGGGATATTGGCTTTCGCCTCGGTCAAAACAGCGAATTCTCACTGATGATTGCTTACATCGCATTCAGCAATGGACTGATAAGTACGGAGGCATCCCACTTAATACAGGCCACTGCGATCATTACATTTTTGATATCGAGCTATTTGGTGGTATTCAATTTCCCAACACCAATCGCGGTAAAGGACTCGCTGCGCAGGGATTAGCCTAAAGCATTTCAAAAATGCCCATTTGAGCGATCGGTAAGTCTCGACCACCACTTACTAAAAAGTCTATCAATACTGCCCTCAGCAGCCAGCCCTATGCGCTCATAGAGTTTTTTCTTAATGACATAACGCACTTCAAATACGTCAGCATCATCATATCGAGAAACAATATACTCATCACTAGTTTGAATCCCATCGACTAAAGACACCTCTTGGGCCTTGATCCCATACCAAATCTCGCCTGTAGCAATTTTCTCAATATCCACCTGAGGTCTACGCGAAGAGACAAAATCTTTAAACAACTGATGAGTTTCTTCAAGATCTTGGATAAATTTTGCTCGCCCCTCGTCAGTATTTTCACCGAATACCGTCAAGGTTCTTTTGTATTCCCCCGCGGTCAACATTTCGAAATCAACATCATTTTTCTTAAGTATTTTGTTGAAATTTGGTATCTGTGCGACAACGCCGATTGAACCAATAATAGCAAAAGGTGCTGCAAATATCTTATCTGCCACACATGCCATCATGTAGCCACCGCTGGCGGCCACCTCGTCTACACAAACTGTGAGGGGAATATTTTTTTTACGCAGCCGGTCGAGCTGACTGCTGGCTAAGCCATAGCTGTGGACCATGCCACCGGGGCTCTCTAAACGCAACACCACTTCGTCTCGCACTGTCGCTTGAGTTAAAACTGCGGTTACTTCTTCGCGCAAATGATTTACTTCACTTGCACTAATATCACCATTAAAGTTTAGTACAAAGACTTTACCCCTCTGTTCATCTGTCGCGCTTGTAGATTTTTTTAATGCCTTTTTTGCCTCGGTCTTTTGTTTCTTTTTCTCTTTAGCGAGCTTTTTTTCTTGGTCCTTTTGCTGTGACTCATCAGTCATTGCCAGTAGCATAGTTTCCTTGATATCCTCAAACTGAGGATTCAGCGAGGTAATTTCCAAATGCCCCGCGCCATGACTTTGCTTGCTTTTTTGACTTGCCCCAACGAGCAGACTGAGAACAACCACTAAGGCAACAACGAATGTCACTGTCTTTGCGAAAAACAACCCATACTCAAATAAAAATTCCAAACCAATCTCCAAATTTAATTAACCCTATCTATGTCTTAGCCAGCGACGCTTTATCATACTTGGCCTGCCCTTCCATCACCACATGTTGAATCAACTTACCCGCCATGATCGTTGGTGGAGCCACAATGGTTGGTAAATCGTAGAAGTCAAACCAATGTGCCTCAGCTATTTCGTCATTATCCAACTTAAGCTCATCCGTGAGTGCCTCAGCAACATAACCAAGCATCAACTGTCCAGGGTATGGCCACGCTTGGCTACCGATGTATTGCAAATTGCTAACCTCAATCCCCACCTCTTCAAACACTTCTCTATGCACGGCCTGTTCAGCGCTCTCTCCTGCCTCAACAAACCCAGCCAATGTACTGTAGCGATTTTCTGGCCAATTTGGATGCCGCGCCATGAGTATCTTGTCACCATAGGTCACTGCAACGATAATGCAGGGAGATATTCTGGGGTAATGATGCAGATCGCATGTGGAACATGACAATATATGCTCCGAGCTCGATAACTGGTTAATGGAACCGCACTGACCACAAAATTTATTTTTCATTCGCCAATCGAGAAGTTGTGAAGCTCGCGATGCCAGTGAAAATTGCGGCTCTGTTGACTGAGCCAAAAAACTGCGCAATTCCACTTCCAAGAAACCCTCCACTGCCGAAGCCTCAGGAATAAGATTCCACACTTCACAGTCGTGACCCTGCCACTGACCCATGCATAGTCTCTGATCACAATAAAATTTTAATGTCTCAGTCTGATCTAGAGACATCACTAACTGAGGGGCTTTTCCGGACGTAACCACAAGCAGTGGATTACCATTTAGTATCGCTATAACATATTTGCGCTGAGTGGACTTCGGAACGAAGGTCGCATGAAAATCATTTAGATCCGCGGGCATTTTCAATCTCTGAACTCCTTGCGCTAGAACAGGCGTGCTAGTGAATGCCCTGTGTGTTAAACACTGTATCAGTGCATAAATGATAATAATCAACTTTAATTTTATCAAAACATTCTATCACGAATACCTAATCTGTTTTAAACTAGGGTCGAACGGACATTACTATTACCATTGGTGTCCGGACTTAAACCGAAAAACAACAAGGGGACAGGCAATGGTAACGACATTGACTCAAGCGTTAAAAGAAAATTTTTTGGGCGACTCGCCTGACTGGTACAAATCAGCAATTATCGGATTTTTGGTAGTCAACCCGGTTATCTTGTTTACTCTGGGGCCCGGAGTCGCTGGATGGGCATTAATCGCAGAATTTATTTTTACACTGGCGATGGCACTGAAATGCTATCCCTTACAACCTGGCGGACTGCTTGCAATTGAAGCAATTGTGCTAGGGATGGCCAGCCCTGACGCGGTTTATCATGAGGTTGAAGCGAATTTACAAGTCATCTTACTGCTGATGTTTATGGTCGCTGGCATCTATTTTATGCGCGATATGCTGTTGTTCGTTTTCACTAAAATCCTCCTCAGTGTAAAGTCAAAAACAGCTTTATCGTTTATGTTTTGTTTTGCCGGCGCCTTTCTGTCAGCCTTTCTTGATGCACTTACAGTCACTGCCGTATTAATCACAATTTCGGTGGGTTTCTATTCTGTCTATCACAAAGTGGCATCTGGAAAAGAGGTCACTGCCGAAGGTCATGATCATAGTTCAGATGAAAGCATCTTGGCTGAAAATACTGAAAATCTCGAAGGTTTTCGTGCTTTTTTGCGCAGCCTAATTATGCACGGCGCCGTCGGCACCGCCCTCGGTGGGGTTTGTACTACAGTTGGCGAACCCCAAAACCTTCTCATAGCCGAACGCGCTGGTTGGGAATTTATTGAATTCTTTATTCGTATGTCACCCGTTACCATGCCCGTGTTAGTGTGTGGATTAATCTGCTGTATCGTGTTGGAAAAAATCAAATTGTTTGGTTATGGTGCACAGCTTCCTCCCGCCGTGCGAGAGGTTTTACAGGCTTCAAGTGATCATGAATCAGGTAAACGAACACAACATGATAACGCGGCACTCATAGTTCAGTTCGCTGTGGCGCTTATTTTGGTGTTAGGTTTGGCTTTTCACTGGGCAGCGGTGGGATTAATTGGACTGATGGTGATTATTCTCTTAACGGCATGGAACGGTGTTATCGACGAACATCGCATCGGTCATGCATTTGAAGAGGCTCTACCCTTTACGGCTCTTTTGGTAGTTTTCTTTGCTATTGTCGCGGTAATTCATGAACAGCATTTGTTTTCACCTGTCATAGGCTGGGTGCTTTCACTGGAAGAATCAATTCAGCCCGGCATGTTTTTCCTAGCCAATGGTTTATTGTCAGCCATCAGTGACAATGTATTTGTGGCAACAGTTTATATCAACGAGGTAAAGGCGGTGTTAGACGCCGGCGACATTACGCGCAGTCACTTTGATAAGTTAGTGGTAGCTATTAACACAGGCACGAATTTGCCCAGTGTGGCAACCCCTAATGGGCAAGCGGCGTTTTTGTTCTTGTTAACGTCTGCTCTGGCCCCCCTGATACGGCTGTCTTATATGAGAATGGTCATCATGGCGCTACCCTATACGGTGGTGCTAACAACGGTTGGCCTAGTCTGTGTGCTATATCGACTTTAAATCTGCGAGACAGTGTCTATAGTGTCTTTAATAAACAAAAAAGGCTGGGGTTCCCCAGCCTTTTTTTGTTTTACTGAGGGGAACGCTTACCTAGACAAGAGTGTCATGGCTTTTTCTAAACCGCCAAGAGTGAGTGGAAACATTTTGTCCTCTGATAATTCTTTAAGCATCTGGATGGATGGCGTGTAATCCCAATACTTCTCTTGAACCGGATTGAGCCAGACCAATTTATCGTAGGTATCAGCCATACGCTGCATCCACACCGCCCCAGACTCTTCATTATTATACTCGACGCTGCCACCGGGGCTGGTAACCTCGTAAGGCGCCATAGAGGCATCACCAACGAATATGACCTTATAATCCGAGGAATATTTATGAATCAAATCCAAGGTTGACGTCTGCTCTTCACGGCGGCGATGATTATCTTTCCAAACATAATCGTACAGACAGTTGTGAAAATAAAAGTATTCCAAATGTTTGAATTCAGTTTTAGCCGCAGAGAATAGCTCTTCACATAATTTTACATAAGGATCCATGGATCCGCCGACATCGAAAAAGATTAATACTTTTACTGCATTATGACGCTCTGGCACCATCTTTATGTCTAACAATCCGGCATTGCGTGCTGTGCTGCGAATTGTGTCATCCAGATCCAACTGATCAGCCGAGCCTTCGCGAGCGAATTTTCTCAATCGACGTAGAGCGACCTTTATATTTCTCGTTCCGATCTGCACGGAATCATCAAGGTCCTGATACTGGCGCTCATCCCAGACCTTCACCGCAGTTCCCTTGCCACCGGGACCACCCATACGAATGCCCTCGGGATTAAAACCACCATGGCCAAAGGGTGAAGTGCCGTTGGTACCTACCCACTTATTGCCGCCTTCATGACGTTTCTTCTGTTCTTCTAGGCGCTTTTTGAATTCCTCAATAAGCTTTTCCAGCCCACCGAGACTCTCAACCTTAGCTTTTTCTTCATCAGTGAAGTGTTTTTCAAACTCTTTGCGCAACCAATCCTCGGGCAAAAGAGCCTCTACAATTCCATCAATATTCTCGAGATTCTTAAAGTATGCCCCGAAAGCTCGGTCAAACCGATCATAATATTTTTCATCTTTGACCATACAGGTGCGAGCCAGCAGATAAAAATCGTCTATCGAGCCAAAAGCAATATTTTTCTCCATTGCTGCAAGCAGATCCAACAGTTCCTTTATGGAAACTGGAACTCTGGCTTTTTTAAGCGTGTTGAAAAAATTGATTAACATACTCTGGCCCCGTCAGCATGCATGTGCGGCAACATTAACGAGCTTCTCGCCTTGTCATAAAAGCCAGGCGCTCAAGTAAATGAACATCTTGTTCATTTTTTAGAAGTGCACCATAAAGCGGCGGTATTGCCTTAGTGGGATCACGATTGGTTAATATGTCCTCAGGAATATCATCGGACATGATGAGCTTCAACCAATCCACAAGCTCTGATGTAGAAGGTTTCTTTTTCAGGCCAGGTATTTTCCTCACATCAAAGAAAATATCCATAGCATCGTCCACTAACTGTTTTTTAATCTTAGGAAAATGCACGTCGACAATACGCTGCATGGTCATGCGATCAGGGAAGTTAATAAAGTGGAAAAAACATCGACGCAAAAAGGCATCCGGCAATTCTTTTTCGTTGTTACTGGTAATGATAACAATCGGCCGCTGCACCGCCTTGATGGTCTCACCCGTCTCATAGACGTGAAACTCCATACGATCCAGTTCAAGTAGCAAATCGTTGGGAAATTCAATATCAGCTTTGTCGATTTCATCAATCAATAGCACCACCTGTTCATCTGCTGTAAAGGCTTCCCACAACTTGCCTTTATCGATGTAGTTACGAATATCTTGAACCTTGTCGCTACCCAACTGAGAGTCCCGCAAGCGCGACACAGCGTCATACTCATAGAGGCCCTGCTGCGCTTTGGTGGTGGATTTGATATGCCAGGACAACAGTGGCATGTCTAAGGCTTTAGCCACCTCTTCAGCGAGCAGTGTTTTCCCCGTACCTGGTTCACCTTTAATCAGCAGTGGTCTTTGTAGTGCAACAGCGGCGTTAACGGCCATCTGCAATTCTTCAGTCGCTACGTAGTTATCTGTACCAGTAAATTTCATAGGATTCCTTTTACCATAGAGCCGCGTGAATTTAAGTTGCAAAACATTCTAATCGATTATTTAAAATTTTTTGAATCTAAATTATAAAGTTGCCTCGTCTTATCATTGAAAACAGAGATTAAGTATGACCGCCTAGTACTTGCAGTCCAGTGATACGGGAAAATTCCCACCCTGAATCTCGTTAAACAACTTATTATGCAACTGGAGTAAACAATGAAATCACGATTTTTAAAACCCCTTGCACTTGTCATCGGCATCTACTTTGTCCCTGTGGCAATGGTAGCAACTATGCTGGTGAGTCCAACTTACGCGATGACGCAAACTGAAGATTCGGTGACAGGTGATACGCCACAAGACTCTGACTTCTTAAACATCGACATTAGTACTAATGAAACAGATGGTTCGGCGTCCATTGAAGTGAGATTGAGTGATCATAATCTTGAAACCGCACTGGAAGCGATGAGCGATGAACTGCAGGATGAGCTCAACGAACCAGGCAACGATGCGCTCAAAACCAACATATCGGTTAACGACGAACACACTGTCATCTCCATCTCTGGTGACGGTGAAAAAATTAGTTCGATTAAAAATATCATTGCAACCTTGAGTGACACCGAGTGGGATGACCTTCCCGAAGAAGATCGACAAGCCATCATGGAGGCCGCTGAGATACTCGAGGATGGCGTGGAAATCAATATTTCAGGTTCCGAGTTAGGCTTCGGCGAAATCGTCGGTAGGGTCTTTGCCTTCATTATTTTCTTTCTACTAACGTTCGGGTTACCCTTTACTATTATTGCGCTCATACTGTTCTACAAGCACAGAAAACGTCGACAGAGAATGGAATTAGTCAGCAAATTTATTGATGCCGGAAAAGAGGTACCAGAGGAGATTCTCAGAGACGTTACTGACATTGATTCCACTGACAACAGCTTGAAGAAAGGCATTAGACTTATTGGGGTGAGCACTGGCGTACTACTGTTCTTGGGAATCTTGGTGGGCTGGGGGGTCGCATCTGTTGCCCTAATACCACTGTTCATCGGTATTGCTCGAGTAGTGTCTTGGAAACTCAACAGCGATGACGCTTCAGCAGAGGGAGACAAGTAAGAGCATGTCAGAACTGAGCGATCAAATGCTGATACAAAGTGTTGTGGCTTCTAAGAGCCACAACGCTTTTGCCAGTTTGGTGAAGCGCTATCAATCCGGCTTGCGGTATTCGCTGCGGCAGATCACTGGAGGTGATGAAATGCTCGCCGACGATATAGCCCAAGAGACGTTTATCAAAGCGTTCAAATCCATCGCCATGTTTAATGGTCAGTCTAAATTTAGTAGTTGGCTGTATCGTATCGCTTATAATCTGTTTATCAGCCACCATCGAGTAGCTAGAAATCGTGAGTTACCCTACGGTGATGATCAACCAGAGCATAGGGTAACAACATCTGAGGAAACGGATTTGCACCGAGATCTCGCCCGTGCGATGCTGAAACTTCCACCCCAACAGCGTATGGCATTGCATCTTCATCTGCACAAACAGTTAACTCATCAAGAAATTTGTACTATTATGGAACTTCCATTGGGCACAGCAAAAACCGCTATCAATCGCGGTAAAAAACTGCTTCAAGAGGAACTATCCATCTGGAAATCAGGAGCAATATCATGAATGAAAAAATTGATATCGACGGTTTGTTTGGGCAAATACGTGAAACTGAACCCCAACTCGACGGGCGGATATTTAGTCAATCAGTAATGAGTAGATTGCCAGAATCTGAACCGAAATCCTTCTTCTCCGACTCTCAGTTAACAGTATTGGCTGGGGCTCTTGGTTGTGGCCTGTCATTCAGCGTATTCCCAATGACCGACGTACTGAACATGATGCCAACACAATTTACCCTAACACCTGCAATACTAGCGTCAGTTTTAGGAGTGTCCTGCGTGCTTGCTGCACTCGCCTACTGGTCATCGGAAACCGACTTTAATCTTTAGGTAGACAAATGATTACTGAGTCGTGACTGTGGCTATATCATTACCGTTAATATGCTCCAAAGAGCGAAAAAATCACTTACGAATACGCCAGATCAGCAGACGTGATAAAGCGTAAAGAAGCATCACTGCAGTCATCATTGCAGCTATGGGTGCAGCACCTCGCTGAAATCCCAGAGAAGGTTTGACAACCAAGCCTTCAAACAGGCTGACAAAGAATGCGGGTGCCAAATGTGGGTCATCCATATAGGCTGTCACCGGCGTTAAGAATAATACTGACAACATTAACAGGATAATATGTCTCAGAGATGAGTTTCGGCTGCGCAACAGTTGCCAACCCACGTACAATAGGCAAACCACGCCAGTACTGTAAACGAACCACCCCAGGAAGTAATTTTCAGCTGTGTACATAACTAATCAACCCACTGAATGATATGATCTTCAATATGTTCATCTTCCACATCTCGTTCTGACACCACCCACCCGCGCAGTGATGCGCCATAGCTATGAACTGACTCTGAGTCTCCGGATACAAGATGATGCCAACTGGGGAGCGATTGGCCTTGCTCAACGAGTCGGTAAGCACAGGTTTCCGGGAGCCAGTTCAAACTTCTAATATTTTCCTTATTTAGAGAAATACAATCGGTTACTGTATCGTGCCGAGTTTCATATTCACTACATCTACAGCTATGGATGTCTAACAATTTACAGGTAACATTAGTATGAAAAATCTCACCAGAGTCGCGGTCCTCCAATTTAACAAGACAACACTTGCCACAACCATCGCAAAGAGACTCCCACTCAGAGGCTGACATCGCCGCTAATGGTTTCTCTTGCCAAAAGCTACTCATCTAGTGATACACCGATAACTTGTCATTCATTGCCAAACCTGTCGCCAATGTCGCCGGCTTCGGGGGAAGTTGTAGGTAAAAGCCCTGCTCCTGAATATCGCTAATCACTTTTTCGACATCTGCCTGAGCCAGTTTTTTTCCTCTGCCTAGTAACAGCGTCATTACCAGCGTTACTTCGCCAAACCGCTCTAGCAAGGGCATGGGTACTTTCGTCAATCCATCAGCTTGAGCCACATAGAGATACATGCCTTCTTTTTTGTTGCCCTTATAAATATCACAGACTAATTGCACAGATTTACCTCAGGAATCAACGTGATCAAGCACAGCATTGAGAACCGGCGCAACCAATGCTGCTCGCCACCCAGAGCGATATTTCTGCGGCCATTCAGTAGCTTCTTCTCTGGATGCACGAAGGATATTCTCCAACTCCTTCTTTTTAAACAGCAACTCAGGAGGAATTCCCATTTTGTCAGCCATCTCGATGAGGTTATCGCGCATAGTTCGCAGTGTTACCTGATCTCTCTTTGGTAAGGGCTGGGGTAGCGTCTCTACAGGATCATCAAAAGCAGCAAGACTGATCTGTTCAATCAGAGTATGTCCATAACGTTTTATCAATCCAGGATGCAAACCTTCAATAGTTGTCAGTGCACCCAGACGAGTTGGTAGTGTATTGGCAATATCAAACAAACTAGAGTCTTTTATGATATGACCACGAGGTTTGTTCCGTTCTTTAGCAATTGATTCTCGCCAATTACACAATCGTCTGAGTGTTTTAAGGGAGGTCTCAGACAAAGACCAAGCCCCCTTTATTCTCACATAATAATCCATTATCGTTTTGCGGCTATTTACAGCCTCACGTAATGAGTTCCACTCTTCTTTAAACCAATCACCTCTCCCCTGTTGCGCCAATTCCTGGCTCAGATAATGGTATATTCGGTGCAGGTAAGTCACATCGTCAGCAGCATATTGAAGCTGTTGTGATGAAAGTGGGCGAGCCAACCAATTTGAGCGGGTTTGTTGCTTGTCTAGCTCAATTGAAAACAGTGTCTTAACCAGGGATGCATAACCAAGAGAATAACCCAAATTCACTACACCAGCCGCAATTTGTGTATCAAAAACATTTTTTGGCCTCGTATTTAGCGCGTACTCCAAGACTTCAAGATCCTCAGCACAGGCGTGAAAAATCAGCGTCCTGTTGTCGTCTTCGAACAGATCCTTTAATTTATCGCTTACATCAACAGCTAATACATCGATTAGCCAGCAGTTGGTGCCATCAGAAACCTGTATCAGCGCTATTTCTGGGTAGAATGTATTGGTGCGAATAAACTCAGTATCGACAGCTAAAACATTGGCTTTTTGCAGCCGCGATAGGGCCCGATCAAGTTTTTGATTTGAGTCAATCCATTCAATCAATTAAATTTCCTTCCTACTTTGTAGTGCAAGATTCAATGTGCCGCCATCAACATATTCGAGCTCCCCGCCCATTGGGACTCCATAGGCAATGCGGGATACTGAAATACCGAGAACTTTGGCCTTTTCGGCAATAAAATGCGCTGTCGCCTCGCCCTCAACGGTTAAATTAGTTGCTAATATCACTTCCGTTACAGTTTCGTTAGCTAACCGATCCATAAGTTGATCAATTCCCAGCTCCTCCGGTCCGATTCCATCAATCGGAGACAAATGACCTAATAAGACAAAATACTGACCTCGGTAGCTACCTGCTTGTTCAATGGCATAGAGATCTGCAGGGTTTTCTACAACACAAATTTGCTCAGACACACGCGCTTTATTTGCGCAAATGTCACATATGGGAAATTCAGTTAAAGTCCGACACCGCTGACAGCGACCGATTTTCTCAACAGCCAAGGAGATAGTTTCAGCTAGATGCGAGGCTCCAACCTTGTCTCGCTCAAGAAGCTGAAGCGCCATGCGTTGTGCCGACTTCGCACCGACTCCAGGTAAACAGCGCAGCGCATCAATTAGCTGATCAATAACGGTTCCGTACACTTTATATTCTCAAGGTGATTAACAGGAATAACTTAAAAAGGCATCTTAAAGCCAGCGGGCAAATCTAGGCCACCGGTCATGGCACCCATGGTCGACTTTGTCTCTTTCTCAACTTTACGCACAGCATCGTTGACTGCGGCAGCCAACAAGTCCTCCAAAAGTTCTTTATCCTCCGACAACAAACTAGAGTCGATAGTAACTTTTTTTACATCGTGTCGACCGGTCATTATCACTGACACCAAACCGGCCCCAGATTCACCTTTGACCTCGGAATTTGCTGCTTGCTCTTGCATTTTTGCCATCTTTTCCTGCATCTGCTGAGCTTGTTTCATTAAATTATTGATGTCCAAAACTTGCCTCACTTGGTGTGTTATGTCATTAATGAATTTCATCAAAAGGTTTTACCGAACTTTCGTCCAGCTTTGCATCAAATATAGCTTTTAGTTTAATCACCTCGGGATCATTGTTAAGGGACTCTATCGCCGCGGCATGACATTCGGCCTTCTCCCTAATTCTTGCTGCCCTCGGAGTCTCAGTATCCGCAAAACCCTGGTCGATGACCACGCTGACTGGATGCTCAAAGTAATCACTCAGTACATCAGCGAACTGAGATTGATGACTACGATCAAAAAGACTATCTTGACTCTGATCAATAACGAACGCTAACTCATCATTACTACGGCCGATGTATAAACAATGACTGGCAACCTCTCCTAGCGACCCCCCAACGTCAAGATGACGTCTAACCTCAATCCAGTTCTCTGGCTTAAAATCTTCCAGTGAGACCTTTGTAAGCTCCTTATATCCAGTTGTCTCATTAACCCCAGTCAAGTCTAGACTCTGAGCATCTGATTGTTTGATCTCCACTTCTTCAGACTGAGTGACATACACCCTCTGATCTGCGCCAGTTTCATACGACCTCGAACCTATCGCTTGAACATCGTCAATACCTGTTGAAACCATGTTCTCGCTGTCTTCTTCGATTCGATGTTCACTCGGAGACTTAGCACCCTCCGCAACGGTTTTTAAACCAGATATCCTGTCATCGCCAAACTCAAGCCTAGTAGCGTCAGATTCTAATTCAGGCTTTTTTTTTAGCCCCGTTTCCCCCGGATGAATTTCGGTCACTGAAACGCTTGGTCTGCCACTCGGACAGGGGCGAAATGCCATAGCTCGCAGCATTGTCATTTCGAAACCTGCCCTCTGCTCTGGCGCCAAGCTCAGGTCCTTGCGTCCAAGCAGACAGATTTGATAGAAAAGTTGTACATCTTCTCTTGAAACCTCTGCAGCCAATTTTGCAATAGCTTTATAATCACTGACAGATGGATCAACTCCCTCTGGAATCATTTGCATTATTGCCACCTGATGCCAGAGTGCCAAAACGTCACTCAGGACTGTGTCGTAGTCTGGAGATTGCTCCGCCAGCTTCGCAATCGTGTTCAAAAGCTCGGGACCACCATGTACTGCCATAGCTTGGCATATTTCTATTACAAAATGCCGTTCAAGCGAACCTAGCATAGAGGCCACATCGGCTTCGGTAATTGTCCCTCCTCCGTGTCCGATGGCCTGATCGGTCAGGCTGAGCGCATCGCGCATACTCCCATCAGCGGCACGACCCAAACTCCATACGCCAGCCTCCTCAAAACTAATGTTTTCGTTCGTTAAGACATGAATTAAATGTTCACTAATTCTTTCAACGCTTAAATTTTTCAAATTGAACTGAAGGCACCGAGACAAGACTGTGATAGGGAGTTTTTGAGGGTCGGTGGTAGCAAACAAAAATTTCACGTGCGCCGGCGGCTCTTCCAGGGTTTTCAACAGCGCGGCAAAACTCTGCTTTGACAGCATGTGAACTTCATCGATTAAGTAGATCTTGTAACGACCACGAGTAGGTGCGTATTGCACATTATTAAGCAAGTCACGCATATCATCGACACCAGTTCGAGATGCCGCGTCGACCTCAATTAAATCAATAAATCGACCCTCATCGACTTCGACACAACTCGCACAGACTCCACAGGGCTGCGAGGAAACGCCCTCCTCACAATTTAAACACTTTGACAAAATGCGTCCAATGGTGGTCTTGCCTACGCCGCGAGTTCCGGTGAACAAGTAGGCATGATGCAAGCGATCGCCATCTAAAGCATTAATTAATGCTTTCAGCACATGTTCTTGACCAGCCATTTCAGCAAAGGATTTTGGCCGCCATTTGCGGGCGAGTACCTGATAACTCATAGGGCTCTCATTAGCTTGGGAAACGTCATTATAGGGAGTTAATGGCCCCTCGGGAAGAACTTACTGGAATAAGACAGTGGTGGCGACCCTCGATAGCCACACCTCGGCACACAGCGTCACTACTACCGTTGCTCCCTTCCGGGCCTGGCGGGGTTCGCAGCTGGCTGTTGCGAGGGGACCAAAGAGGGCCACCGTCAAACTGACGCCGGATTATCCGAGGTTTATCCGCTGAGTGCAACTAACATGGACTGTAAATTGTGTTTTTATATAACTTCATCACATACAGACAACATCGACACCCAAACTCGTGGTTATCACTTCACTTATTCCGTCAGCTTGATAAACTGCCTGTCGGACATAATAAAGCCTATGAAAAGGTCATTAATGAAAAAACTCTCTCTATTGTCGGTTGAAACCCCTTGTTATCGACGTAAACTACTCTGTTTCAAAACATTTCTAGCAACACTGCTGCTGCTCTCACTCGCCGCCTGCGGGAAAGTAGAAAACAATGTATCCAGCGGAAATCTAAACGGCACCTTGCACTGGGGAAATGGTACCGAACCCCAAAGTCTTGACCCGCAGATAGCTACCGGCGTTCCAGAGCATCATATTATCACCGCAGTCATGGAGGGACTGGTACTCAAAGACCGGAAAACTCTTGAGCCTGTGCCCGGTGTGGCTGAATCCTGGGAAATAAATGCGGATGGTACAGTCTATACATTTAAACTCCGCAAAAATGCGCGCTGGTCTAATGGTGACCCCCACATAGCAGAAGATTATGTTTGGTCCTGGTGGCGAGCACTGCAGCCAGGCTTGGGAAATCTCTATGCCTACATGCTTTTCCCGATCAAAAATGCGCAACAGTACTACGAGGGTAATCTCAACGACTTCGATCAAGTGGGTGTAAAGGCACTCGATCAACACACACTGCAAGTTACTCTTGGAAACCCAACCCCCTACTTTTTACAACTGCTTGATCACTACAGCACTTTTCCCGTTCACCGGGCGACAATTGAGAAATTTGGAGCTTCTGATGAGCGTGGTACGCGATGGACCTATGAAGGCAATCTGGTTGGCAATGGGGCCTTTGTATTGGCCGACTGGCATATAAACCGGCGTGTCGTGGTGGAAAAAAATCCACTGTATTGGGATGCTGAAAACGTACAGTTGAACCGCATCATTTTTTATCCCACGGAAAATGTGACTACTGAAGAGCGGATGTTCCGCGCGGGACAGCTACATGTGAGTAATGATGTGCCCGCAGATAAGATCAATGTATACAAAAACAACGACAAGGAGTCACTCCGACTCGCGCCTTATCTGGGCGTCTATTTTTACCGCGTAAATACTCGACTTCCACACTTACAAGATAGCCGAGTAAGACGAGCTCTGGCCATGAGCATCGATCGTGATCAACTGACTAGCAACATTGTGAAAGCTGGGGAAACTCCCGCCTATGCAATCACACCGCCAGGGACTATAGGTTATCAACCGCCAAAGCTATTTTCTTATGATCCCGCCGCTGCCCGGAGACTTATGGCCGAAGCTGGTTACCCCAATGGTGAGGGATTTCCTGTCACAGAAATCCTGTATAACACCAACGAGGCGCATCGTAAAATTGCCGTTGCGATTCAGCAAATGTGGAAAGACAATCTCAATATTGATATCCAGCTACTCAATCAAGAATGGAAAGTTTACCTTGCCAGTGAGAGCGCAGGACAATACGAAGTCTCCAGAGCTGGTTGGATTGGAGACTATGTCGATCCAAATAATTTTCTCGACCTGTTCCTTTGTGGTGGGGGAAATAATAGGACGGGGTGGTGCAACGAAGAATTTGATCGACTTATTTTGGAAGTAGCACCATCCATGACATCCAAGGAAGACAGACTTAGAGTGTTTCACCAAGCTGAAACGCTTCTGCTGACAGAAATGCCAATGCTGCCGATCTATATTTACGCGTCAAAAAATCTAATTCACCCGACGGTGAAAAATTTTGACAGCAATCTCCTTAACCAAGCATCCTATAAGCACATATATTTGGATGCGCAACTTGATGACACCTCAGCGAGCCCAAATCCATGATTAGATTTGCACTGAGTCGTCTACTACAAGCTATACCTGTCTTGCTAGTAGTAATAACGGCCACCTTCTTTCTTGTTCACTCCGCGCCGGGAGGGCCTTTTTCAGCTGACAAAGCCGTTCCCCCCGAGGTTATCAAAGCACTGGAGGCTCAGTACAAACTGGACCAACCGGTGTGGCAGCAGTACATAGGTTATTTGGGAGATGTGGTCCGCGGTGATTTTGGCCCGTCCTTCAAGTACTCAGGCAGAACAGTGAACGAGTTAATTGCTGCCGGTCTTCCTGCAACGGCAGAACTCGCCTTCTACGCTATGCTCATTGCTGTGGGTATTGGCGTCCTAGCCGGTGTCACCGCATCCTTGAAGCCAAACACAGCGCAGGATTACATACCGATGTCCGCTGCTATGATAGGCATTTGTATGCCTTCGTTCTTACTTGGGCCTCTGTTGGTTCTGGTTTTCGGCATCTATTTGGACTGGTTACCCATATCCGGATGGGGAGATATTCCGGGAGACAAAATTCTCCCCTCCATTACACTTGGAACCGGCTATGCCGCCTATATTGCTCGGCTATCTCGTGGCGGCATGTTGGAGGTCTTGTCTCAAGACTATATCCGCACCGCTCGAGCCAAAGGTTTAAGCGAGACTCTAGTTATAACCAAGCATGCATTGCGCGGTGGGCTGATTCCTGTGGTAGCCTTTTTAGGTCCAGCATTTGCTGGCTTGCTGGGTGGCTCTTTCGTCGTAGAAACCATCTTTCAAATCCCGGGACTGGGACGATTTTACGTGCAAGCGGCTTTCAACCGCGACTACACTCTGATACTGGGGATGACAGTGTTTTTCTCTACCCTAATTATCGTATTCAATCTTCTTTCTGATATGTTGGCGATCTGGTTAAATCCAAAGCTTCGCCACGAGATTGGAGGAAACAAGTGATGAGTAAGAACACTGTTTCCCTGCCATCAAAGGAGCTAGCTAGCGGCAGTTCGCTGTGGCAGGACGCATGGATCAAACTACGAAAAAATCATCTTGCCCTATTTGGCCTAGGGGTGCTTATTGTTTTGATAATCTCCTCTTTGCTGACGCCATGGATTGCTCCTTACAGCTATGAAGCGCAAAACTTAGATCTGGGAGCCACCGCACCATCTGTCAGTCATTGGTTAGGCACTGACATCTTTGGCCGCGACATGCTCACACGCATCATGTATGGTGGACGGGTGTCCCTCATGGTAGGTTTCATCGCGACGGCTGTAGCGCTGATCATTGGGATATTATGGGGTGCAGTTGCCGGATTCTTCGGCGGCAAAATTGATGCCATAATGATGCGTATTGTGGATATACTCTATGCACTGCCCTTCATGATCTTCATCGTCTTATTGATGGTGGTATTCGGAAGAAATATTCTATTGCTTTTTCTCGCTATCGGGGCAGTTGAGTGGCTGACAATGGCGAGGATAGTCAGAGGTCAAGTAATGGCTCTACGCAATCAAGAATTTGTTGAAGCAGCTAACTCTCTGGGCCTGTCTCAGTGGACAATTATTCGCAGACATATAATCCCTAACACCCTAGGTCCCGTGATCGTCTACACCACATTGACCATACCAAGCGTCATGCTTCTCGAAGCCTTTCTGAGCTTTCTTGGACTGGGTATACAGCCGCCAGAGAGTTCCTGGGGGTTACTAATTAACTATGGCGTCGAGACGATGGAGGAATATCCCTGGCTATTGATATTTCCCGGTATCGCCCTATCACTGACGCTCTTTGCGCTCAATTTTCTCGGTGACGGCTTACGCGACGCGCTTGACCCACGAACCTCAAAAGACTAAGGCAGGAGTTCAACCATGGCAATTCTAGAAGTCAACGGTCTGAAGGTCTATTTCCATACTCGCAACGGGGTGGTCAAAGCTGTAGATAATGTGTCCTTCAGTGTCGATAGTGGTGAGACTCTCGCGATTGTAGGAGAGTCTGGGTCAGGCAAATCTGTCACCTGTTACAGCTTGCTCGACCTGCTACCCAAGCCTCCAGCAAAGATTGAGGGAGGCAGTGCTCTCTTCAACGGCGATAGTCTACTAAATTGTTCCAAAGAAGAGATGCGCAAACATCGTTGTGACGACATTGCCATCATTTTTCAAGATCCTATGACGTCACTTAATCCCTATTTGACTGTGGGCGAGCAGCTCATGGAGCCCCTAGTTCACCATCCTGACCCAGCTCGTCGCCAGTCCAGAGCCATCGCTAAAGAGAAAGCTATCAAACTGCTAGATGAGGTGGGAATTATCAACCCAAGTCTACGTTTTGACAGCTATCCCCACGAATTTTCTGGGGGCATGAGACAACGAGTCATGATCGCTATGGCATTGATAACAGAGCCAAAGCTTCTGATTTGTGATGAGCCTACTACGGCCCTCGACGTTACTATTCAAGCGCAAATTTTACGGTTGATAAAGCAGCTACAAAAAACCCGAAATGTTGCTGTCATTTTCATCAGTCACGATTTGGGCGTAGTTGCGGGAATCGCGGACAAGGTCGTTGTTATGTGCAATGGCACTATTCGAGAGACGGGAGACACCGACGGTATCTTTTACAATACCTCCGACGACTATACCAAAAAATTATTAGCCGCCATCCCAGAGGGAGCAAAAGTTCTTCCCAACCGATCACATGCCGATAGTTCACTGGTAAAGGTAGACAATTTAAAAACCTATTTTAAAAACCAACGCAGCACTGGGGAACAAGATCGATATGTTAAGGCGGTAGATGGCATAAGTTTGAATATTGCTAGGGGAGAAATTCTTGGTCTGGTCGGTGAATCAGGGTCTGGCAAGTCCACCCTCGGCCGTGCGATACTGCAACTGGCGCCAACCACTAGCGGATCAGTGACCTTTCAAGATCAACAGCTCACTGGTTTGTCCGCCCAACAGCTTTTCCCCTGGCGGCGCAAGATGCAAATGATATTTCAAGATCCCTATGCCTCTTTAAATCCGCGTATGACAGTGTTCGAAACACTCTCAGAGCCATTGCTCTATCATGGATTAGCTAATAAGAAGACGGTGACACAGCAAGTGCTGCAGCTCATGGATGATGTCGGACTTTCACAGGCTCAGATGCGCAAGTATCCCCATGAATTTTCCGGTGGCCAGCGGCAACGTATCGCCATTGGTCGAGCAGTGGCAACAAAACCCGAATTCATTATTGCTGATGAACCGGTATCGGCATTGGATGTCACTATTCAGGCTCAAATACTAGATTTGATTTTAGCCTTGGTTGAACGACACGATTTGACCATGATGTTTATTTCCCATGATCTTTCCGTGGTTCGTTACATTTCAGATCGAGTGGTTATAATGAACCAAGGTGTATTAGTAGAGCAAGGTAGCACGGAAGCTGTTTGGTCGAACCCAGAACAAGATTATACCAAAAAGCTTTTGTCAGCTATCCCGGTGGCAGACCCAAGATCAGAGCGCTCCCGAAATGCACTTCTGGACTGAATCCAACAGAATAAACGTTTTATCAGAGTGGCCGACAAACCTTACGCACAGGCTATACCTGTGCCTTTCAGACCACAGTAGCCGTCAGGGTTTTTAATCAGATATTGCTGATGGTAGTCTTCGGCATAATAAAAAGTTGGCGCCAGTTTAACTTCAGTGGTAATCGACCCAAGTGACATTAAATCGAGCTGCTGTTGAACTTTTTCTATCGAGGCCTCTACTATTTTACGTTGCTCATCTCCAAGATAGTAGACCGCGGAGCGATACTGAGTGCCTTGGTCATTACCCTGTCTCATACCTTGAGTCGGATTATGGGATTCCCAAAACACATTCAACAAGTTGGTATAAGTGGTTCTTCTTCGATCAAAAGCCACCTGGACAACTTCGGTGTGCCCAGTTAGGCCTGTACAAGTCTCCTCGTAGGTCGGATTGGGCGTATAACCGCCCGCATAGCCCACAGCGGTGGATACCACACCCACCTGCTCCCAAAAGCGACGTTCGGCACCCCAAAAACAACCCATAGCGAAGTAAGCTAATTCAACATCCGACGCGAAAGGCCCCTGCAATGGTTGCCCAGTCACTAAGTGATTCTTGGCAACGGGCATAGGAGAACTCCTGCCTGGCAGGCACTGCTCTTTGTTGGGAATTTCCACTCTATTTTTAAATAAGACCATCTAATTGTTTCCTGCAATAAACTTATAACCAGGTTTTGCGGCTACAAGACCACTGCTCAGGCTAACTTGTCGCCACGCCATTATTGTGAATGCCGATCACTTGACTCTTTCTCTCCCCGTCCTCTGGCGTATCGCCACGCTTAGCCGCATCGTTACGCTGGGAGTCTATTCGATCAAGATAGTGTTGATCCACATCACCCGTAATATAATTACCATCGAACACCGAGCATTCAAATTGCTCTATGTTTGAATTGCCCTCAGAGGCAGAGGCGATCAGATCATCTAAATCTTGATATATCAGCCAGTCAGCTCCAATCAACTCTCCCACTTCCTCGTCACTTCTGTTATACGCAATCAATTCCTCAGCAGATGGCATGTCGATTCCATAAACATTGGGAAATCGCACTCCAGGAGCAGCTGAGGCCATAAAAACCTTTTTAGCCCCTGCATCGCGCGCCATTTGAATAATTTCTTCCGATGTGGTCCCTCGCACAATTGAGTCATCCACAAGTAAAACGTTCTTACCGGCAAACTCTAACTTCACAGCATTGAGCTTTTGCCGCACCGATTTCTTACGCTCTTTTTGTCCGGGCATAATGAATGTACGTCCGATATAACGATTTTTCATGAAACCTTCACGAAGCTTGACACCCAATCTCTCAGCAAGTGACTGAGCGGACACGCGACTTGTATCAGGAATTGGGATAACGACATCAATGCCATGACTAGGATTAATTCGCATCAATTTGTCAGCCAATTTTTCGCCCATGCGCAAGCGACACTTATACACAGAAATATCGTCCATTAGCGAATCTGGACGGGCAAAATAAACATGTTCAAAAATACAGGGCACGAGTTTTTGATTGTCAGCACATTGTTTAGAGTGGATACGACCCAATTTGTCCACAAACAACGCTTCTCCTGGTTCTAAATCACGAATTAATTCAAAACCGAGGTTATCTAGCACCACAGATTCAGAGACTACTGCATACTCGACACCCAATTCTGTTTCCCGCTTCCCATAACATAAAGGTCTTATACCAAATCGATCACGGAAAGCGAACATACCATAATTTGCAATGAGACCAACCACCGCATAGGCTCCTCGACAACGCTTGTGAACACCTGCAACGGCAGCAAAGATATCATCGCTTTCAGGTTGAAGTTTCCCTCGATCCTGGAGCTCATGAGCAAAAACATTCAACAAAACCTCCGAATCCGAATCGGTGTTTAAATGTCTGAGATCCTGACGAAAAATCTGTTGTCGCAGTTGCTCTGCATTAGTTAAGTTTCCATTGTGAGCAATGAAAATGCCGTAAGGCGAATTCACATAAAGAGGCTGTGCCAAAGCAGGACCTGAACTACCTGCGGTGGGATAACGAACGTGACCAATGCCTACGTCACCAACCAGGCGAAGCATATGACTTTGCCGAAAAACGTCTCGGGCAAGACCCTCACCTTTACACTGATGCAGTTCACCATTAGCCTCGGTTACAATGCCCGCCGCGTCCTGTCCTCTGTGTTGTAACATCGTCAAGGCATCGTACAACCGAAGGTTTACACTTGTTTTACCAGAAATACCAACAACACCACACATACTTATACCCAACCCATCACAAAATTATAAAATGCTGTTGCAGCATCTCGGCCAACCGCCTCAAATGACTGAAAATAAGGTATCAGGCTCGACTGTTTCCACCAGTTATCCTCTTCCACCGGGAGCGCCTCTGGCACGATGATGACCAAAGCCAGTACCACCAAAAACCCCCTAGACACACCAAACACCAACCCTAATGTTCTATCAGTTCCAGCCAACCCGGTGGAGCTAACTAACTTTCCCAACAAAAAGTTAATAATTGCTCCCACCAGCAGGGTGCCCACAAACAACATGCCCCATGCTGCCAACTGACGCATCGAGGCAAGCTCGATAGCATTGACAAGCAGCTGTGCTACCACTTCTTTGAAACTCATTGCGATGACAAAAGCTGACAGCCAAATCACCAGTGCCATCGTTTCTTTGACGAATCCTCTGATCATGCTAATGAGGCCTGAAATCATTACCAGTGCAAATATTCCTAGATCTACCGCTGTTATTTCCATGATTTAGCCGTATTTTTCTATTCTTAGTACTCACGCCACAACAAAGGCTCAGGGGACATAATTTAGCACGATTGATTCTGTATTAAACTCTGTGTCGACAGCATCCTTTACTTTGAGAGCATTTCGTTTATCAATTTTTGGCCCTATATAGACTCGAAAATGATCTCTTCCATCAATCTTCACTTTTTTACTGAAGGCCTTATAGTCCCGGTTTACTAAGGCACCTCGCAACTCATTGGCTTTCCCCTCATCAACGAAGCTAGCCACTTGAACCACCCATGCCTTCGGCAAACTGTCCTCAGTTAGACTAGCGGCAGCAGGGACGTCATCTGTAGCATCAGAAAGAAAAGTATCGAACAATGATTTTAAATCACTCTTTGTCTCAACTTGGTCAGGCTTGACCGCTTTGACAATATTTTTGATATCTAGGGAAGGTGGTTGCGGAATTTTACTAGACCGATCAATTTTTTCAGGATCAGCAAAATCGAAGACTAACGGCAAAAGAACAAGGCCCAGCGCCGTCAAAACGATCGTCCCAGCAATACGTCGTTTTAAACCATCACTCACATCAATCCTCTTTTTCCATGACAGCTAATACCGCAGACACTACACTAAAAGAACCGAAAACAACGACTCTATCCTCTTTTGAACATCGATTAATTGCCTCGGCAAAAGCCGACTCAACAGAGCACGTATACTCGCCACTTGAGCCAGCATTATATACTACTTCCAGCAGAGATCGAGCATCCATTGCTCTTGGGTTATCTGTAATTTGCCCCACAAACCAATGATCGACAACATCATTCAATTTGCTGACAATATTCTGCCAGTCTTTATCCGCAAGAGCCGAAGCTACGGCAAATGTATTACCAGATATAGGTGTTAGGAAGCTGGCAAGAACCTCAGCGGCTGCAGGATTATGAGCAACATCAAGCACAATCAGAGTATCCTTGTAACAAACGGTCTGACATCTGCCAGTCAATCTAATGTTACACAACGCTTCACGACATCGAACCTCATCAAGCGCAAATCCCGCTGCATACAGCGCTTGAAGTGCAGAAGATATATTCGATGGTAATAGCGACCCACAGGGTAAATCGGAGAAATACGCAGTCTCAAACTCGCCGACTAATTCAAGGTTAAATCTTGCTCTATCAGAACCTGGACTGTAATTGAAATCGCGATTTAAACACAAACTTTTGGCGCCAATATTTAGCACCATCCGATCAAAGCTGTCAGGCGGGTCTTGCTCACCAACAATTAGCGGACGGTTTGGCCGTGCAATACCCAGCTTTTCTCTCGCGATTTGACTTCGAGTGTCACCTAACCACTCCTGATGATCTAAATCTACACTCGTCAGTATGGCAACATCAGCATCAACAATATTTACAGCATCAAGACGACCACCAAGACCTACCTCGAGTACCACCGCGTCAAGAGCTGACTGCCAAAAAATAACCAGTGCGGCCAAGGCATTAAATTCAAAGTAGGTTAAACGCACGTTCTCACGAGTTGTCTCTATCAACTCAAAAGCCGCGATGATGTGATCATCAGGTACCGGCTGTCCATTGATCCTGATACGCTCGTTGTAGCGCAAAAAATGCGGCGACGTAAAGGCACCAACGGCGTGACCATGCGCCAAAAGAACAGATTCCATTGTGGCTACACAAGAACCTTTTCCGTTAGTACCGGCAACTAAAATGGTCTGTCTAGCGGGCTCTGCAGAAGGTTGAACCCTCAATTGAAGCCGTTCCCAAACGAGCGCAACTCGATCTAAGCCGAGCTCTATTTCTTTGGGATGCCGTGCTTCAATATCAGTTAGCCATTCAGCCAGCGTGCGCTCAGGCATTTACCGGCTCAGGCAAATGTAGCAACTTTGATAGCAAACTTGCTACTCGATCTCGAAGCTCAACTCGGGGAATGATCATATCAATATGACCTTTCTCAAGAAGGAATTCGCTGCGCTGGAAACCCTTTGGTAGCTTTTGTCGGACAGTTTGCTCAATAATGTTGGGGCCGGCAAACCCCGCTCTCGCGCCTGGTTCAGCAATATTAAGATCTCCCAGCATAGCCAAGCTAGCAGACACCCCACCGTATACAGGATCCGTCATAATTGAAATGTATGGTACCCCCGCAATACGCATTCTCTCCAACACCGCACTTGTCTTAGCCATCTGCATCAATGATATTAAAGCTTCCTGCATACGCGCACCGCCGGTGGCCGAAAAGCATATCAGCGGCCTTTGTTCCTGCAGCGCAAGATTCGCCGCCCGAGCAAACTTCTCACCGACAGCATACCCCATGGATCCGCCGTTGAAGGCAAACTCGAAGGCGCAGACAACCACCGGAATACCCTTCAAGGTACCGGCCATGGAGATCAACGCGTCTTTCTCGCCGGTCTTTTTCTGAGCGTCGGCAAGCCGATCCTTGTACTTTTGGACGTCTTTAAATTTCAATCGGTCGATTGCCTCCAAATCTACTTCCAATTCTTGACAACCCTGGACATCCAGAAAAATGCCCAATCGCCTGCGTGCCCCAATTCTCATATGATGGCCACACTTGGGACACACATCTAAATTTCTTTCCAATTCAGGGCGATATAACGGCGACGAACACTTAGGACACTTTTTCCAGAGTCCCTCAGGAACGGAGTTAGCACGTTCGTTTTTTGCACCGGCGGGCCCCCTGGGCCTGATGCGATTGAGCCAATTCATAGAAATCCTTGTAACTTAGTGGTCGCCAATTGCGACACACAGCAACTAAAACAACACTTACAGTTTACCATGAGATTGAATTTTAACAGAGAAATCAGTGTTTTTTTTTAAACAAGCCAAGCGTATGCTCAACCATCATCAGAAAGGTTCACAATTCCACCACATCCTTTGCATTTTTAACAAACCTAACCACTTTGGACTCATCCTTCACCCCAGGACTACTCTCTACTCCACCGCTCACATCAACCATGTCAGGAGAGACTTGACGAACCGCTTCACTCACATTATCGGGATTTAAACCCCCAGCTAGTATTAACTTGTAATCTCTACTCAGAGGGAGTCTTCGCCAGTCAAATCGGGAGCCGGTACCCCCGTACTGATCAGCATGCCAAGCGTCAAATAAAAACCCACCTGACGGGCGATATCTATCAGTTTCCCTCGGAATATCAAGTTCTTCATGCATACGAACCGCACGGATAAATGGGTAGTCAAATTGATGACAAAAGTCCGGTGATTCATCACCATGAAATTGGAGTAGATCAGGTCTCACTAGATCAATCACCTGCTTGACCTCGTCAGCACTGGCATTGACCATCAGCGTCACGAGCATAATTGAGCAATCCAGAGAGTCTCGAATGGCGACCGCGCGATTCAACTCAACATGTCTTGAGCTTTTGTTATACAGTACAAGCCCGATTGCATCGGCTCCAGCAGCCTTTACCATTTGCGCTTGTTCAACCGACGTTATACCGCAAATTTTAACTTGAACCGGCATGTCAAACTCTCTCTTCTTTACGGGAAATAAATACTGGGCCCTCTACACTCTCTGGCAGCTTAAAGTGTATTGGATAACTGACATTGACTAAATAAAGTCCAGATGGTGACGCTGTTGGAGCACTCTTACTTCTGTCCGCCTGCGTGATCAATTCGGCGATCCAATTAGGCGGTTTCCGCCCGGATCCAACAGTCAGCAGGCTCCCAACAATATTTCTGACCATGTGTAAAAGAAAAGCATTCGCGGTGATCTCAAAAACTATTAGCTGACCCGAATGATAGACCTCGGCGGAATGAACATTCCGGAAGACACTTACTGACTGACAACCAGACCCGCGAAAAGCCGTAAAATCCTGTTCGCCAAGTAAATGTTGGCAGGCCTGATTCATCAATTCAACATCCAGTTTTTGTCTCACCCAAGTGATCCCCTTGGCCAGAATTGCTGGGCGAGTTTTTTGTGCACATATGACATACCGATAGGTGCGCGTTGTCGCACTGAACCGAGCATGAAAGCTATCTGCCATATCCGAAACCCAGCTTATAGAGACCGAGTCAGGCAACCGGGTATTAGCACCCATCATCCAATTATAGCCACTGCGGTCGGCACTACTATCAAAATGAATTACTTGATGACTGGCATGTACTCCGGTGTCAGTTCGTCCCGCGCAACTCACTATCACCGGCTCATTCGCGACATAGGATAGAGCCTCTTCCAGTTGCTGCTGAACTGATGGACTGTGCTTCTGCCTTTGAAAACCACAAAAAGAGTTGCCATCATAAGCCACCACGGCCGCATAGCGAATAAAGCCTTTGGGAAGGGACTTACCAGCGGGTATTCTGCAGTTAGGCATGTAATGCCAAACCGCGGATTTATGCTTGGTATCGCTCAAATCGTGCGCCCTAAATCACCCATATCAACTATCACTGTTAAGCTTGTCCAAAACTGCTTGTGCTCGAGCCTTACCCTCTTTATTGGATTCTTCAATTATCTCTTCTAATATCTCTACCGCGCCTGATATGTCGCCCAGGTCAGCATAGGTTTGCGCCAAATCCAGCTTGACATCTACAGGATTAATATTGTCCGACTGGTTCAAATAATCCATATCATCCATCGATACATGTTCAGTATTGGCAACATGCTCAAACTCATCTAAACCGGGAAAGTCAATCTCGTTGACATCAGCATCAAAAACATCGCTAGTTGCCTCTTTCGCCTCAGCAAAAACATCATCTGAAGCGAAAGCAATTGCTGCGGATCCGGAATCGCCTGCCTCGGATGGTGCATCATTGCCTGGAGTGCGGCGCCTGAGATAATAAAAAATAGAAGCACTCAACAGTACAATTATCATTATCGCCGTACCGATCAGGATAAATTTGCTATCCGGTAAACTCACACTTCGCGCTTGCAGACGATCAACTGCCTCAAAAGCATTTTGCTTGGCAACTCGCTCATCGGATAGCTGCTGCTTTAACCCATTGAGTTGCGACTGCAATAACTCAACTTGAGCCCTCAATGTTGATGCCTCGATTTGTGCTGACATAATATTGTCTTGGGCTTTAATCAAATCAGTTTTCACTTGGCTCAATTCGCTGTCTACTGAATCAGGCTTTGGCATATTGATTTCGACCGCAGCACTTGACAGCTCCACTGTGCCTTCATCGACCATCAGGCTAGTTTTGGGTAACTCCGCCTCAGTCGCGATGTCCGTGGCATCAAAGTAAGGTATTTCCGAGACTTCAGAAAACTCCACGAAATCAGAGTCAACAACCTCTTCGTCTAACCCAAGTTTCTCTGTATGCGCCACCTCAAATAGATCTGAAGTCTCAATATTAGTTGCTGCCACTCCCTTTATCATCAACTCAACCAATGTACCGGTCTGTTCAGCAATAAATTGCTCACTGGGCTTTTCTACCCAAGAACCAATGATAAGTTTTTCTGGATTTTGATCGAGAAAGACTTCCGGGTTTTTGACATAAATAGCGTCCATCACCTGCCAAATCGAGACCTTATCGTTACGCATAATTCTGGCGACACGCCAAAGGGTGTCTCCCAAAGTGACCTGATAAGGACCTACCTCACCTTTATCATTAACAATGATAGAGATAACACCCGAGAAATTGGCGTTCAAAATAACGTCGACACGAGTTAACAACGATGTTTTTTTCCAAGACAAACGAAGCAGTAACGACAACTCATTCAGGGATACAGCGCTTGGGCTCTCCACAATTAGATAGCTAGGGACAGAGTCACTGCTCTCGATTCGAAAAACTAGCTCATCAAAAATAGGCAGATACTCAAGGTTTTGAGCAGCAAAAATTTCCTTTGAAGCAAGACCAACGGACAATTCAGCGTCAAACAACACTTGTTCTTTCCCCAATTCAAATTTAATTCGAAGTGGCTGCTGATAAGCGGATTCAACACTGCCTTCGCCCAACTTATATGCCATCGCCGCCGGAGGCATGACTGACATTAATACAATCAACACAGTGACCAGCCGTGTAACCATTGATTTCATTGAAGAACTACCTCTGTCTGGACAGGATAGGATCATACCAAACTATTACAGCGTATAGCCATGCCATGCGAAGGTTAAATCAATCCATTTGCTGACAAATTTTAGTCCTAAAGAAGTTGGGCACGGCAAATCAATTAGTCGGCTCATTACTCATCAACAATAATTCGCAGCATCCGTCGCAACGGCTCAGCAGCACCCCATAATAACTGATCACCGACAGTAAAAGCCGAGAGATATTTAGGACCCATGTTCATTTTGCGTAGCCGTCCAACGGGTACATTCATGGTGCCGGTGACTGAAACTGGGGTCAGCGCTTTAAGAGACGCTTCACGCTCATTGGGGACCACTGAAGACCACTGATTGGCCTCATCCAGAATAGATTCAATCTCATCTAAAGGTATGTCGTGGCTAAGCTTTATGGTCAGCGCCTGACTGTGACAGCGCATGGCGCCAATCCGAACACAGAGACCATCTAACGGAATAGGATTATTTTGTCGATTGAGAATTTTGTTAGTTTCAACTTGGTTTTTCCACTCTTCTTTACTCTGCCCGTTGTCACGCTGCACATCAATATACGGTAACAAGCTGCCAGCAAGTGGATAACCCCAAGAATCCACCGGCAATTCATCTCCTCGAAGCGTGGCAGAGACCTGTCGATCAATATCTAAAATCGCAGAGGATGGCGCCAGTAACTGGGATGCTACCGACTGCTCCACCATGCCCATCTGACTTATTAATTCCCGCATATTTTGCGCACCAGCACCAGATGCGGCTTGATAGGTCATGGATGACGCCCATTCCACTAATCCGGCACTGAACAATCCGCCAAGTCCCATTAACATTAGACTGACGGTGCAGTTACCACCGATGAAGTCTTTGCACCCCGAACTGACCCCTCCATCGATTAACGCTTTATTAACTGGGTCTAAAACGATGATCGAGTCATCTTTAGTGCGCAATGCCGACGCCGCATCAATCCAATAACCACGCCAACCACTGTTGCGCAATTGTGGATAGACCTGATTGGTGTACTCTCCGCCTTGACAGGTGAGAATAATATCCATTTTTGACAAGGCACTGATGTCATGAGCGTCCTGCAGTGGCTCTCGACTTCCATTCACCTCAGGGCCCATCTGACCGGATTGAGAGGTGGTAAAAAATATCGGCTCAATATGAGCAAAGTCATCTTCCGCTGTCATTCGCTCCATCAATACAGAGCCAACCATACCTCGCCAGCCCACTAAACCTGTTTTTTTCATTACGCTACCTTTGCACTACTGTTGTTGATATATTTTTTGCAGTTGATGATTTAAAACCTAAAGGGCTTGTATTACGGCATCACCCATTGCGCTGGTGGCAATCCTTCTGGTGCCAGGCGTGCAAATATCTGCAGTCCGCAATCCTTGGTCGAGCACCTTACTCACCGCGGCCTCAATGGTGTTGGCCGCCTCAGGCGCTGCCAGTGAGTAACGCAGCATCATAGCCACAGATAAAATTGTCGCCAATGGATTGGCAATGCCCTGACCGGCAATATCTGGTGCTGAACCGTGACAGGGCTCATACATACCCACGGCATTTTTATTCAGAGAAGCCGATGGCAACATGCCGATAGAACCGGTGAGCATAGCCGCGGTATCAGACAATATGTCACCAAACATGTTGCCAGTAACGATGACGTCAAACTGCTTAGGTTCTCGCACCAGCTGCATGGCTGCATTGTCCACATACATATGGCTGAGCTCTACTTCGGGATAATCGTTACTGGTTTCGGACACAATTTCTCGCCACAGAACGGTGGCCTCAAGCACATTAGACTTGTCCACAGAGCAAACCCGCCTACCCCTCACCATAGCTGACTCGAATGCCACCTTGGCGATACGTCTGATCTCTGATTCATTGTATTTGTAGGTGTTATACCCCTCGCGCTGGCCGTCATCGAGAGTCCTTATACCCCTTGGTGTACCAAAGTAAATACCTCCAACCAACTCACGCACGATGAGAATATCAAGCCCTGACACTAGTTCAGGTTTTAATGAAGAAGCGTCCGCCAATTGTGGATACATTATTGCAGGGCGCAAATTAGCGAACAGATCCAATTTAGACCTTATCGCCAGCAAGCCTTTTTCTGGTCGCAGAGGAGCATCGACAGAATCCCACTGAGGGCCACCCACAGCACCCAGCAATATGGCATCTGCCAACTTCGCTTTATCCAAGGTGATATCTGGGCAGGGGTTACCATAATTATCAATGGCAGCGCCACCGAGATCTGCATAATCAAGAACAATCTCCAAGCTGTGCAACTGATTAACTCGATCAATCACTTTTACCGCTTCTGCGACAATCTCTGGCCCAATGTTATCGCCAGGCAACACCAACACAGTCTTTTTCATTTAATCGCTCCAAACACCCAGGGATGGGCTGCCATGCGCCTCTGCTCATAGTCCTTTATTGTCTCTGCTTTACCCAAGGTTAAACCGATTTCATCCAATCCCTCGAGCAAACATCGCTTGCGAAAATCGTCAATTTCAAACTGAAAAATTTCTCCACTAACCGTCCTCACTACTTGCTGCGGAAGATCAATAGTCAGCTCAAAGCCCTCATGCTCGAACAACAGCGAAAACAATAAATCTACCTCGGAGTCCTTCAAAATTACCGGAAGAAGGCCATTTTTAAAGCAATTATTATAAAAAATATCCGCATAACTGGGAGCGATTATCGCCTTGAAGCCAAAATCCTCTAGCGCCCACGGCGCATGCTCACGGCTGGAGCCACAACCAAAATTATCTCTCGCCAGAAGTATAGACGCGCCCTCGTAACGGGCTTCGTTCAAAGTAAACTCGGGATTAAGAGGCCGACTACTGCAGTCTTGACCCGGCTCTCCTTGATCAAGGTAACGCAATTCGTCAAAGAGGTTAGGGCCAAAACCCGTTCGCTTTATAGACTTAAGAAATTGCTTGGGGATTATCATATCGGTATCGACATTGACACGATCCATTGGGCCGACGATGCCTGTGTGGTGAGTAAAAGCTTTCATATCACAAAGTCTCCCCATGTCCAAGATCTTTAAGCCAGGGCCTAACATCAACAATATGTCCGGCAACTGCCGCTGCCGCTGCCATTGCCGGACTCATAAGATGAGTGCGACCACCAGATCCCTGCCGACCCTCAAAGTTTCGGTTGGACGTAGATGCACAATGTTCACCGGGGCCCAGCTTATCTGCATTCATTGCCAGACACATAGAGCAGCCCGGCTCACGCCATTGCATTCCAGCGGCGGTAAAAATCTTGTCAAGACCCTCGGACTCAGCCTGTGCCTTCACACGCTGAGAACCGGGAACAACGAGTACTTGTTTTACCGTATCAGCGACCTGTCGACCCTTGGCAACTAATGCCGCCTCCCGCATGTCCTCAATCCTAGAATTGGTGCATGAACCGATAAACACACGATCGACTTCAATAGAGGTCATCGGCACACCACTTTGCAGCCCCATATAATCTAAAGCTCGCTGATAACTTTGGCGACGTTCAACATCGGGTTGGGCTTCAGGATGTGGAATGCTTGAAGTTACCGGTGCCACCATCTCAGGTGATGTGCCCCAAGTGACCTGAGGAATTATATCGTCCGCATTCAAGCTAACTTCTCGATCGAAAACCGCATCATCATCGCTTACCAACGTGCGCCAATAGGCACTGGCTTGTAACCACATCTCATCTTTGGGTACGAACCGGCGGCCGTGACAGTAATCGATGGTCTTTTCATCTACAGCGACCATACCCACCCTTGCCCCAGCCTCAATGGCCATATTGCAAACCGTCATTCGTCCCTCGATGGACATATCTCTAAATACCTGACCGGCAAACTCAATGGCATGACCGTTGCCGCCAGCGGTGCCAATCTTACCAATGATCGCCAAGATAACATCTTTCGGAGTGACACCATGACTCAATACACCATTGACAGTGATGCGCATATTTTTCATTTTCTTAGTCACTAGACACTGGGTCGCTAAAACATGCTCTACCTCAGAGGTGCCAATACCATGGGCCAAACATCCCAAGGCACCGTGAGTAGCAGTGTGGGAGTCTCCACATACCACAGTCATACCCGGCATAGTGGCGCCTAATTCCGGCCCCATGACATGAACAATACCCTGCCCCATTTCATTCATTTTAAATTCTTTAATGCCAAAAAAATCACAATTTTCGTCAAGTGTTTGCACCTGAATTCTAGAGGTTTCATCGGGAATAGCGGCAACACCGCCACTACGCTCTTCAGTATCTGTAGAAATATTATGATCGGGCGTCGCAATATTAGTATCCAAGCGCCAGGGGCTCCGATTAGCCAGACGCAACCCTTCAAATGCTTGCGGTGAAGTGACCTCATGCAGTACATGTCGATCAATGTAAATCAGCGATGAACCGTCATCATTTTGCGTCACCATATGCGCGTCCCAAAGTTTGTCATATAGGGTTTTTGAGCTCATAGGTACATCCTCCTAGATCAGTTGCGGTGATTATACGCTTCCGTTATGATGAAATAAATTCATATATTTCATACATTGCATTCATTATTCGAATATGAGTATAGATAGTCAAATACTTAACACCTTTATTTTGGTGGCGGAAACGCAATCGTTTTCCCTCGCTGCAGACCACCTACACGTCACGCAGTCCACAGTCAGTAAGCGAATCGCGCAATTAGAGCAACAATTTAATGTTCGCCTATTCGATAGAATTGCACGCAACGTATCCCTCACTGAAGCAGGTAAAGAATTACTCCCCAGAGCCCGAAGTATTACAAAAGCCTACGCAAATGCCATTCAGGCCATCGACGACTTGTCAGGCATGGTGGCCGGGACGCTTAGGTTGGCCATTAGCCACCATCTTGGGCTTCACAGACTACCCAGACTTCTAAAATTATTTACCCAACAATATCCCCAGGTAGAGTTGGATATCGATTTTATGGATTCAGAGAAAGCCTATGAGGAGGTACTTAGTGGTAGCGTCGAGCTGAGTGTTGTTACCTTAGCACCGGAGGAACAGGACAATATAAGTCAAAAAACACTATGGCATGACCGTCTATTGTTCGTGTGCGGCAAGGATCACCCACTGGCCACTATTGCCGCTCCCACGACCTATGATTTGGCCGACTATCCATCTATTTTACCTGGCTTAAACACTTACACAGGGCGAATAGTTAGACACTTATTCCGAGACCAAAATATCGCTATGCGGAGCCCAATGACAACCAACTATTTAGAGACCATTGGAACTATGGTAGAAGTCAATTTGGGCTGGAGCGTTTTGCCGGAGACTCTGACCGATAATTTATATGTTGTCCCAATGCACAAGAACAATATTACCCGGCAACTTGGCTACATTCATCACAAAAAGCGCACGCTTTCACGGGCTGCTAAGGCGTTTCTTGAACTTCTTGAGCGAGAGACAAACCAAAGGGGTTAAGAGCCATAGACTAAATAGCTGGCAGACCGCTATCCACATCGGCATTTTGGGCCCGGTTACGCAAATAATGATCCATAAGAGTAATCGCTAACATCGCCTCTGCAATGGGCACTGCTCTTATGCCAACGCAGGGGTCATGACGACCCTTGGTGACCACTTCCGCGGATTGACCGCGGGTGTCAATTGACTTCCCCGGAATTAAGATACTCGACGTGGGCTTGAGCGCCAGACTTGCGACGATAGATTGCCCTGACGATATTCCTCCTAGAACTCCACCGGAATTATTTGACAAAAACCCGCCTGGCGTAAGCTCGTCGCGATGCTCAGAACCATACTGAACCACTGACTCGAAACCAGCGCCCAGCTCTACGCCTTTCACGGCATTGATACTCATTAGACTATGCGCAATATCGGCATCGAGACGATCAAACACCGGCTCACCGAGACCAACTGGAACATTCTCAGCAACCACTGTGACGCGCGCACCGATAGAGTCACCCTTTTTTCTCAGTTGCTGCATAAATGTCTCGAGCTCTGAAATCTTGTTAGGATCAGGAAAGAAGAATGGATTGTCCTCGATCTGACCGCGATCAAAGTGCTCATAGGAAATCGGACCCAACTGGGAGACAAACCCATAGATATCCACACCAACAACCTCGCTCAAATACTTTTTTGCGATACCCCCTGCCGCCACACGCATGGCGGTTTCTCGGGCAGAGCTTCGCCCTCCGCCGCGGTAATCTCTTTCCCCATACTTCTGATGATAAGTATAATCTGCATGAGAAGGCCTGAATAAATCCTTGATTTTGCTATAATCTTTTGACTTTTGGTCTTTGTTCTCAATCATCATACCGATGGCGGCCCCGGTGGTCTTTCCTTCGAACACACCGGACAGAATAGTCACCTCGTCATCTTCTCGGCGTTGGGTCGTATAGCGAGACTGCCCGGGTTTTCGCCGATTGAGATCCGGTTGCAAATCTGTCGCAGATAATTCGAGCCCTGGGGGGCAACCATCTACTACGCAGCCGATTGCAGGCCCATGGCTTTCTCCAAAACTGGTGACTGTAAATAACTTTCCGGTACTATTGCCTGACATGGAGCCCATTAACCTTTAATTCTGACGACTTTTAACAATTATACGTGGTTTATAAAAACAATTCTCGATGATCAATCAATTGCTTGCGGGTCAACATAAAAACACCGCCGTCACCCTCCTCAAACTCGAACCACAAGAATGGAACTAAGGGAAAAGCCTCCTCAAGTGCAATCGATGAATTACCCACCTCCACAATCAACACCCCTTTGGGCGATAAATAGTGCTCAGCTTCAGCCAGTAACCGACGAGTAAAATCCAATCCATCCATACCAGATTCCAGCGCAATAGACGGCTCATGGCGGAACTCCTCGGGCATCGATTGAAAATCATCTGCATCAACATAGGGCGGGTTACTAACAATAAGATCAAAATGAGATGGGTTAATATTAGCGAATAAATCCGACTGCACTGCTGTTATGCGATCGCCCAAAGCATGATACTCTATATTTTTCATGGCAATATCGATCGCATCGGAACTGATGTCACTCATAACAACCTCGGCGTGCCCAAATGCGTACGCACAACTGATGCCAATACAGCCACTTCCAGTGCAGAGATCCAATACTCGCGCTGGAGGCTCCAGCAACCAGGGCTGAAATTGTTCCCTAATGAGGCTGCCAATGGGTGATCGCGGCACAATCACACGAGGATCCACCATAAAAGGTAGTCCACAAAACCACGCCTGACCCGTAATATAGGCCGCAGGTGATCGCTGAGTTACTCTAACCTCATACAGCGAGGTAATAGCTTTTTGCTGGGCATGGTTGAGCACCTGCGTCAATGCAGATCGATCTGTGTCTGGGGGTAAATCTAGGGCATAAAACAGCAATAAAACTGCTTCATCCCAGGCGTTATCGGTGCCGTGACCAAAGTATATCTCGCTCTCCAGAAATAGCCGCTCACCAAACATCAGCAACTCTTCTATTGTAGCGCCGTCAACGGGTGGATAAACATTGTCACCTGGTAAATTTACCTGCTTGTTATTACTGTCCATATTATCTCCATCAAGGTACCTAGTTTAACCTTGATCATTGGTTCAATGTTTACTTTGTTGCACTAATCACAGCATAGAATTGACGCGACGGCACAGATTTATGGAATATCGAGCACGGGTAATGGTTGAGACTATAGTAAGCAGACATAAGGTTCTGACCCAACCTCGACCTCTTAAACTGCTCATAGAGACGACTGGTTTATTAATCATCTGGCTGATAGGTAAAATATGGACCTAAACGATGCCGCCAACATTGCATACTTGTCATCAAAATCCGACAAGACGGCGAAGGAGACAGCAGCGATGAAAGACATTACGCTTTATTCTCTGCCAACATAGTATGCCGCCGAGTATTGACCAATATTGCGCCGCCTGCGACCCGACGGAGTACGCTGTTCTTTTTAACACCTAATCTTTTTACTACCTTGAGTTTTTACTACCTAATCCGTGGACATTGCATAGGCCTATCGCAAGTACATGCCGGAGTGCTAGGCAATAAAATTCTGCACGCGCGCGGCGACTTGCTCGGCTGCGCCCTCCAAGTGAAGGTGGTGAGACCCAGCCATCTTTGTAATCTGCATCTGCGGAATCCAATCAAACAGTTCGCTCTGTTGTCTATCGGGCGAGAAGGCACTATTTTCTGCTTGAATCAACAATACCGGAGAGAGGATCTCTGTTAAGAAACTCTTTAAATTGTCTTGGGAAAATTTAACATAAGATGCCGCCTTTAGCCGTTGATCGTTTGCCCAATAATATCCGCGCTCGGACTCAGCAACACCGCGACTAGCAAGTAAAGTTGCGGCCTCGACTTCGAGAGGCACAAAACCACGAACTCTCGCGTACACAGCGCGCTCGAAATCATCGAAGAATGTTGGCGAAGTCGCTGCAAAACGACGATTCTCACGTATCGCTTTGGCCACCTGCCTAGCGGTTTCGTTGACCGCTTGTGGCATTGGCAAATAACCATCAATAAGGACTGTATGGGTAATTCTTTCCGGAAATGTACCGGCAATAAGCCCAGAAATTATCGCCCCGCGCGAGTGACCCAGAAGAGCGAATCGATCCCACCCCATTTGATCTGCAACCACTGCGACCTCGGCGATATCAATCCATATATCATAACTAGAATCCATAGAACGATGACTGCTACGACCATGACCAGCCAAGTCTAAAGCAATGACATGTAAATTTTCCATGAACGGCAGCATTCGGTCAAAAGAAGCAGCATTATCGAGCCACCCATGGAGTGCAATCACTGGAATAGAACCAGATCGTCCCCATTCCTTTGCTGTCAGTGTCAAGCCATTAACGTCAAACGTGCGTTCTCTTACGAATTCAATCGTCATCATCTGTCCATTAAATGATTGGGGCTTATGATTTCAAAGCGCCGGTTATTAAATATTAAATAGTCAACCAACGCGACGGGGCAATTGGCTTTTTCTTTACCCGCATCAAGAACGTGCGGTCAGGGAGGCATTAAACCATGATAAAGCTCAATTACAAGGGTAAATTCTTGCTCTCAGTTCCCTTGGAATTGTTTGAGTCGTTAACCAGCTCAAAACACAGCCAAGTGTTTTGAATCGCTGTTAGGTGACAACAAGAACTCTCAAGGCTAGAGTCTAGCTTTTTTTCTCGGAGCCATCTGAGTCGTCATCTGGAGCAACAAAAGACGGTACATCAGAGTCATCCTCTAGATCGATCACGTCGGCGTTGTCCTCGTCCCCCGCTGAGTAAACTGCAGAAGCATCTAAATCTGGCCAATCTGCAAAGGGAAATGGTTTTAACTCGGTATTGAAGGTCATAAAGCTAACACATTGATAAATCCACTTACCGAGACCCTGCCCCAAATCACGTAACTTATCGTTATCTCTGCCGCTAAAAAGGACTAACACGGACTGCCCGAGTATCACAAAAAACAATACCAGCCGAGCGGCACCCACGAGAAGTGCAAATAAAAGCATATATGCGAAACGGATCCAGGTACTTTTGTTACGCGAAGGTTTTACATTATCTGTCATTTTTTTCCACCATAAAATCTACATCTAAATTTTGCTCGGACACCATCATGCTCTTGATCGAGTCAACAATAGTGCCCTGCTCGAATAAAATGGCATAAAGCGCCGATGCCAGCGGCATATAGATACCAAGCTTATCTGCTTTATGCTTGACCATTTTGGTCGTGTTAACGCCCTCGGCGACCTGACCGATGTCTGCTATGGCTTGTGATAGCGACATACCATTGCCCAGAGCCTGCCCAATACGGAAATTTCTACTCAAAGGAGAGCTACAGGTAACATAGAGATCACCAATACCACTGAGGCCTAAAAACGTCATAGGATTAGCCCCCATACTCACGGCAAAGCGACTCATCTCAGCCAAACTTCTCGTCAACATCAGGCTCTTTGTATTGTGGCCAGCACCCATAGAATCTGTTATTCCAGCTACGATAGCATAGATATTTTTCAATGCGCCAGCCAGCTCAACGCCGTACTGATCATAGTTAGAGTAAACCCGAAAATGATTAGACACTAAAAGCTGCTGAATATGTTGACAAAATCGCTGTTCTGGGTGAGATACCACCGTGGCAGTGATCTCGCCATTAGCAATCTCACGCGCCAAATTCGGACCACTGATAACACCAACCTGAGCATTTGGAAGCGTCTCTTTGAGTACTTCCGAGGGAAGAAGGAATGTATTAATCTCAATGCCTTTTGCAGCACTAACCACCCTTGCTCCCGCGCCTAACCAATCTTGCACCTGCTGGGCAAGCGCCCGGAAAGCTGAACTGGGAACAGCAAAAAACAATGTCTCGGCTGATTTAACAGCTAACTGCAAGTCCGATGTGACATCAACCAATGGGCTTAGTTTATATCCCGGTAGATAGGCTTCGTTCTCTCCACTGTCACGTATCCGACTCGCTGCAAGCTCATCTCGAACCCAAAGACAAACCGGAAAACCATTAGCAGCAATAATGTTGGCGATGACACTGCCAAAACTGCCACCGCCGAGAACACTAATTTTATGATTCAAGGTTCTATCCACATCAGCCTCTTGACCTGTCAGTCCCTGAGTATAAACTGCTCCACAAAGGTTGTCAGGTTGCGTCAACCATCAATTTCAGCTAAACATAATCCTATTGAGCTGCTGTACGAACTGCGCCGGGTTCTCAAGTGGCCGTCCCGCAGAGAGTGCCGCTTGATCAAACAGTATGCCACTCAAAATCTTTGCATCTTCCTCGTCAGATTCGGCGACAAGTTTTGCAACCAGCGGATGGGACATATTTACTTCCAAAATAGGCTTCGACTCAGGAACAGACTGGCCTGCGGCCTCCATTATTTTGCGCATTTGCTCGCCCATATCATTGTCACCAATAACTAGACATGCGGGTGAATCAGTCAGCCTAGTGGTAGCTCTGACATCCTGTACATCATCCCCAAGGAGGGACTTTATTCGCGTGACTTTTTCAGAGTGCTCACCATCGGCTGCCTGTTTCTCATCGTCAGAAGATTGATCCTCATCACCAATGATTTTGCTTAAATCAAGCTCGCCCCGCGCCGCATCCTGAAAAGATTTCCCATCGAATTCAGTGAGATAGCCCATCATCCATTCATCTATTCGATCCGACATGAGCAGCACTTCGATCCCATGCTTGCGGAAAACTTCGAGGTACGGGCTATTGTTTAATACCGAATAACTATCTCCGGTGACATAGTAGATTTGATCCTGACCTTCTTTCATGCGCTCTATGTAATCGCCAAGACTCACCGTTGGTACTTCGCCATCGACACTGGAACTAGTGAATCGGAAAAGCTTGGCAATCTTTTCTTTGTTGGTGTGATCTTCGCTTGGGCCTTCTTTTAACACAGAACCAAATTGCGCCCAAAACGTCGCGTATTTGTCTGGCTCGTTGTTAGCCAACTTACTTAACATATCAAGTGTGCGCTTTGTCAGAGCTGCGCGAATACTGTCCACCATAGGTGTTTTTTGTAAAATCTCACGAGAGACATTAAGCGGCAAGTCAGCACTATCGAGTATTCCTTTAACAAAACGCAGATACATTGGCATGAATTGTTCAGCATCATCCATAATAAAAGTACGTTTGATATAGAGTTTAATGCCCCGAACAGCATCGCGCTGATACAGATCCATGGGTGCCATCCCAGGAATGTATAACAAGCTAGTGTACTCCTGCTTACCCTCCACACGGTTGTGACTCCAAGCCAAAGGCTCGGCAAAGTCATTGGATACGTGACGATAGAATTCCTTGTAATCATCATCACTCACCTCGCTACGTGACTTAGTCCACAAGGCTTTCGCGTCATTCACCGACTCCCATTCCGGTATCTCAATAACCGTCTCATCGGTATCCTCATCCCCAGACATAGGCGGCGTTGCCGTTTTCAACATTTCTACAGGTATGGCAATATGATCAGAATATTTCTTTACAATGCTACGCAGACGCCAATCGTTGGCAAATTCTTTCTCCTCGGCTTTAAGGAACATGGTGATCTGAGTACCACGTTCAGCTTTCTCGATTGGCTCTATCTGGTAATCAGCCTCACCATCACAGCTCCAGCGAACTCCTTCACTGGGATTTTCACCAGCTCGTCTAGTCTCCACTACAACTTTTTCGGCAACAATAAACGAGGAATAAAAACCAACGCCAAATTGACCGATTAATTGAGAGTCTTGTTGCTGATCTCCGGTTAGATTCTTCAGAAAATCTGCAGTTCCGGAGCGAGCGATAGTTCCCAGATTAGAGATAACCTCGTCGCGGGACATTCCAATGCCATTGTCGCTTATGGTGACTGTGTTTTTATCATCATCCACCGATATGCGAATGTGTAACTCTCCATCATCTTCATAAAGTCCAGCGTTTTCCAATGCTTCGAAACGCAGCTTATCTGTCGCATCGGATGCATTAGATATCAACTCACGTAAAAAAATCTCTTTATTTGAATAGAGAGAGTGAATCATCAGATGAAGCAGCTGCTTCGCCTCAGTTTGGAAGCCTAATGTCTCGGCTTTAGATTTAGCTTTACCTGGCATTTTTTTAAATTCTCCTAATTAATTATGGCGGCCACGTCACGATGTAATCACGCAGACCGTTTCATAAAACACAACATGGGGTCGAGAAGAGAAATTTCAAGGCTCAAAGAATCCAAACAATCAGAGTTATTGCAATAAAAAGTGACAGCGCGCCGTCGCAATGGGCAAACCACTGTCGTCCTGCCAAGCAGAGGCGGACACGTTGACAAGCTTTTTCCCCTGGCGAAGCACCTCGCAGCTCGCATAGATTGTTTTATAACGACCCGGACGAAGATAATCCACAGAAAAATCAATCACTTTAGGCGGTTGTATTACCTCCGAGTGAAACATCAGTTCGATGGATGCGCAAAGCTCTAAAAACCCGCCGATCACGCCACCATGAATAGCTGGCAGCGATGGGTTGCCAATATTTGAAGATCGTCGATCCAGCCAATAGACAATATCATCATGATCAATCTGTGCATTGGCGCCTATAAAACTACTGTAGGGTATTAAATCCACAATAAGCTGGGGCTGATTTGACTGACGCGCCTCAATCAAGGTCTTATCGAACTGAACTTTAGGGTTATTCATCCGGTCCGCTCCCTTGTTGATTTTTTCGGCGCATTAGTCGACCTACACGACGTTTAACAATAGCGCCAAGGGAAACACTGCTCGTCTCAACTCGGATAAAGTTAGCAATACAGTGAGCAATGGGATTATCAGGGTCGTCCTGCCACGCGGAACCACGACAGAATATAACATTTGAGGTGTTTTTATAGACTTTAGCTGAAACATAAATTGGCTCAAAGGGCTTGGCCGCATGCATATAGTCCAAGCGCAAATCCATAGTTGGCGTCACGGCGCTGCTGTTTAGCATAGTGATCGCCGCGGAGCCACAGCAGGTATCAAGCAGGCTAACGATAACACCCCCATGCACAACACCTGTCAACGGGTTCCCCACTGTCTCTGCTTTATAGGGAAAAACTAAGTCTACCTCACCAAACCCAATTCGAGTAATTTCAAAACCCAGTGCAGCGCCATGGCCCGTTCGCTCCATAGCCAATTTCAACATGGGTTTAAACAGCGCTAATTTTAAGTTCATCGAAAAAAATTTATTCCCTCACGCAAGACTGTCTTCGGCAACAAAGTACTTTGGATCTTCTATAACGTTAACAATCACTAAATCCCCGGCTCGTTTGAGTAATTGCCGGCACTCTGCGCTCAAATGCACTAGATGTAACGTCTTACCTGCATTCTCATATCGTTCTGCAAGAGTGTCGATGGCTTCTAATCCCGAGTGATCTGCAACTCGCGACCGGGCGAAATCGATAATAACAGCGTCATTATCCTGCTTCGGATCGAATCGCTCTAAAAATGAGGTGACAGAACCAAAAAATAAGGGACCTGTTACAGCGTAAACAGTGGATCCATTATGATCCTCGCGCGCATCAATACGAATGTATTTGGCATGCTCCCAAGCAAACACTAATGCAGAAATGATTACACCCACCACTACCGCGACGGCCAAATCTGTGGCAACCGTAACCGCCGAAACCACGACTAAAATCAAAGAATCACTCTTGGGCACCTTTCCGATAATTCGAAAGCTCGACCATTCAAAGGTTCCAATAACCACGATAAACATTACCCCGATCAAAGCTGCCAAAGGGATCTTTTCAATTAGAGGTGACCCAATTAGTATAAACAGTAATAAAAATACTGCTGCACTAATACCGGACATTCTCCCACGCCCACCAGAATTTACATTGATCATACTTTGACCAATCATGGCGCATCCGCCCATACCACCAAAAAAACCGGTGACGGTGTTTGCCACGCCCTGACCAATGCACTCTTTATTGCCTCGGCCTCTGGTTTCCGTAATCTCATCAATCAAGCGCAGCGTCAAAAGCGACTCTATTAGGCCGATAGCGGCAAGAATGATCGCATAGGGAAAGATAATAACCAAAGTATCAACGTTATAGGGTACCTCAGGGAGGTGAAAGCTGGGAAGGCCGCCACTAATGGAGGCAACATCTCCAACAACCTTGGTATCTATATTTAAACCGAAAACAAGCAAAGTCACTGCAACGATAGCAACCAGCGATGAAGGCAATATTTTAGTAAATCTGGGCAACGAATGAATAATAATCATTGTTACCAAGACCAAACTCACGAGCATGTACAACTCGACGCCCTGCAACCAAGCTACGTCAATTATGGAGCCTTCTAAATAAGTGCCACTAAGCCAACCGGGCTGGCCGGGCTCACCAAACTGGCCTAATTGAGCCAAAAATATCACGATGGCAAGGCCGTTAACAAAGCCCAGCATCACAGGATAAGGCACCATGCGAATAAATTTACCCAACTTCAGTGCCCCGGCCGTTATTTGCAGTAGGCCCATCAAAACCACAGTGATAAACAAATATTCAACGCCATGTTGCGCAACCAAAGAAACCATTACCACTGCCAGAGCACCAGTAGCACCACTGATCATTCCTGGTCGCCCACCGATACAGGCAGTAATTAAACCAACCAGAAACGCCGCGTATAATCCCACAAGAGGATCAACACCGGCAACAAAAGCAAATGCAACCGCCTCCGGAACCAAAGCAAGCGCAACCGTTAGGCCCGAAAGGAGATCATTTTTTAGGGTTGCTACTCGATTGAATTTAAGTTCGAACATGTAGTGATTTTCTCGTTGGATTGAAAGTTACAGATTAGTGACTTCGTGATGACGCCCAGTTACCAAGGATTCAAGACGTTGAAGCGGGCTTACCACGGAATTTATTAGGTGAAGTCCTACCACCGCCTGCTCCTTTAGCCTTTGCTCCCGGCTTTGGCCCCTGTCCATATACCGACTTGCGCTTGCGTGATTTGTTATTGTTGTTGTGTTTCGAATTATTGCTTTGATTGGTCTCGCGATTGAGGGGCTTGCGTGGCTTCTTCCGACGAACTGGATGATTGAGAGTTGTTTCTTTAAGCAGCTGAGTTGGCTCGAAATCTTCTATTTCTCGTCTCGGCAAAAGTTTTTGGATCAATCGCTCAATCGAAGACAGTAAATCTATTTCATCGGCACTTACCAGTGAGATTGCCTCTCCAGTTAATCCAGCTCGGCCCGTGCGGCCGATACGATGGACATAATCTTCGGATACATTAGGCAAATCAAAGTTCACTACCTGGGGCAGCTGCTCTATATCAAGACCCCGAGCTGCAATGTCAGTGGCTACCAATATGCGAATTTCTCCAGCTTTAAAATCAGCAAGTGCTTTGGTCCTAGCCGCTTGGCTCTTATTCCCATGAATGGCTGCGGCCGTTATGCCCTCAGACAAAAGGTGCTTGGTAAGTTTGTTGGCACCGTGCTTAGTTTTTGTAAACACCAAAGCCTGATCCCAACCACCCTGCTTTATTAGATAGGTCAACAACGGCGCCTTGCGCTTTTTGTCTACCGGACAAATCCACTGCGACACGGAACCTGCCGCCGCGTTTCTCGGACTCACAGAAATTTCAATGGGGTTCTTAACTAATCCTTTTGCTAAGGCACGAATATCGTCGCTAAAGGTTGCAGAGAAGAGAAGGTTTTGCCGACGTTTAGGCAATAAACTGATAATTCGGGTGATATCACGTATGAAACCCATATCCAACATTCGATCGGCTTCGTCCAGCACCAGCACTTCAAGACGGTCAAACTTAACTGCATTTTGACTATGCAAATCCATCAGTCGACCCGGCGTGGCCACCAGAACATCAACACCTTTGCGTAATTTCATCATCTGGGGATTAATCTTAACGCCGCCAAACACTACCGCTGAGGTCAGGTCGGTATGCGTACCATATTCTCTAACACTCTCGCCCACTTGAGCGGCAAGCTCTCTGGTAGGGGTCAGAATCAAAGCCCGAGCTTGATTTGGTTGAGCGCGCCGTCCGCAGGCAAGTCGCTGCAGAATGGGCAGGCTGAATCCTGCGGTTTTCCCTGTGCCTGTCTGCGCAGCAGCCATGACATCTCTTCCATCCAATATGGCAGGAATGGCTTTTTGTTGAATGGGTGATGGGTTTTCATAACCCTGTTTTTTTATTGCCTTGAGTAGAGGAGCTGACAGCCCTAGATCATCAAATTTCATAAGCATCCAAGAAATATAGTAGCCTGCCTAGGAGCTGGGCGGCTAACCAATATGAATAACGTCAGAAGGCCCCTACGAGGCGCGCACCATACCGTTTTAAAAGGGCAAAAGCCAGTGCAGTGTCTAAATTAGAGCTGCGACTGTTGAGCGATGAGTTGATAGGCGGCAATCACTTCAGGCGGCGCTTGAACCAACTCTACAAGCACACCCTCCGCGCATAGCGGAAATTGCTCGTTGGACTTTGGGTGAATAAAACACACATCATGACCTGCAGCTCCCGCTCGTATACCACCCGGCGTAAAGCGAACACCCTGGCTCGTCAACCAATTTACCGCGGCAAGTAAATCATCAACCCACAAACCCAAGTGATTTAGTGCAGGAGAATCCACGCGCGGACGCTTGTCTGCATTTAACGGTTGCATCAGGTCAATCTCCACCGCTATAGGGCCTGCGCCCAAAGAACAGATATCCTCATCAACATTTTCAGATTCACTTACAAAGGAGCTCTGATAATTCAGTCCAAGCAAATCCATCCAAAAGGCACGCAAGCGATTTTTGTCCTGACCACCAATGGCCACTTGTTGCAAACCTAACACCGAAAATGGTCTGTCCATAATAATTGTGTCCTCAACCAGTTGTGTTGTTAATCAATCAGCCTGCGTAAGTCTGCTTAAATTTATCTAAAAACAATGCCAATTGATCCATAGGCAAGTCATTGATGCCTGCAGCAGCTTCACGCCCGCCTCCCGAGGGAAATTGACTACAGAGGTTGCCGGCGCCACTTTTATTATTGAGTGGAGCACGAACACTGACGAGATAGTGTCTATTGGCTTTTTCAGTGATAACGGCATGGGCTCTGCTCGGGTACTGATTGGCTAAACTATTTCCGAAAACACCACTGACACGCCTGGCCCAGGGCTCATCAGGCAACATAAAGGTGGCCGAGGTTTCACTCGATAGAAGCGGCTCCAGTGCCTCTGCAGTAGACAGGTCACTCTGATATCCACTTTCGAGCTCAGCAAAATACTCTCGTCCGTGATCGATAAAATCTAGAGGATCCTCATAGGGCAAAACTAATTGATAGAGCTGCTCCGGGGAATAATAAAGATCACTCAGGTCGCCACCATAACCATTGTAATTCATGTAAATTCCGAGCTGTTCAAGCTTGGTTACCTGCCCGCTGCGGAGGCCTGTGTTTTTTAACATGGCGTACCCAACTTGCTTGAGATTATCTCCAAAGGTTCCCACTGCCGCCCATCGCACTCGAGCATTGCGCAAATATTGATTAATCAACAAACTTGTGGACACATTTGGCGCTTCATTGATCAAGGAGATTAGTGAGGAGGATGCCGGCACCGCACCAGCAGCGTGGTGATCCACATAAAAAACAGTCGCGCCTCTACCCAGAGCCAGTTCCAATGCCACTTTGTTCTTGGCCATTGATATATCAAGAACCGTCACTCGGTCACCCGCTTGAGGATCAATTTTCTGCAGCAACTGAATGTCGCGCTTTACGCCCGTGATAAGTGTTGCCGAACGGGGCTCAAGCTGACGCAATTGTAAAAGGGCGCATATCCCGTCAGCGTCACCATTAAAAACATCGTAATCAGCCATGGAGCCATCTACTGTTCAATTTCATAATAATCCATCAACACCTTTGCCACCTCAGGGCGAGAAAACTCAACCGGCGGTGCAATACCGTTAGTCAGCAGCTCGCGCACCTTGGTACCAGACAGAGTGACAAAGTCCTCTGGCGTATGATCTGATACCTCGCTCATCATAACAACGTGCCCGAGCTTTTTGGAAAAAGCGGTATGGTCAGCGTTAAAAATTTCTATTTTCAGTGAATCTTTAGGTAGCTCATTAAATATAGCTTGAGCATCAAAGGGTCCATAATAGCTGCCCACACCGGCATGATCTCGACCGACAATAAGATGCGTCGCCCCCATGTTTTGCCTAAAAACAGCATGAAGTAGAGCCTCTCTGGGGCCAGCATAGAGCATATCAAAACCGTATCCGTTCACCATCACCGAATTCTCAGGAAAATAGTGTTCGACCATAGTTCTTATGCAGCTGTCTCTCACCGCCGCGGGGATATCTCCCTGCTTTAACTTTCCAAGCAACATATGAACCACAACCCCGTCGGCATCGAGCCTTTCCATCGCCATACGGCAGAGCTCTTCATGGGCTCTGTGCATCGGATTTCTGGTCTGAAATGCCACGACTCGCTGCCAGCCACGCTGGGCTATTTCATCGCGAATCTGCTGAGCGGTGCGAAAGGTATCTGGAAAATCGCTGGCAAAGTAGCTGAGGCTGAGCACTTCAAGGGAGCCTGATACCAGCCAATTTCCCTGTGCGGTAAAGTTAGCCACCCCTGGGTGATTAGTATCGTCGGTACCAAAGATTATTTTTGTCAACACAGCCAAGTTTTCATCGCTAATATAGTCAATGGACTCAACACTCTGAATAGCCATGACCGGCTGGTTCGCCACATTGGGATCCAATAAAGCTACCTTTTCACCCACCGTGAAGGACGGTTTGTACCGAGCAAAATTGAGTATGGGAACGGGCCAAAATAACCCATCTTTGGTCCTGAAGTCTGTGCATACTGACAACGCCTCGACCAAATTCATAAAGCCTGTCAGCGGATTGAAATACCCGGCACCTAACATCACCACGTTGGCCGCCGCCGAAGATGATAGTGACATCTTCGGCATTGCCGTTGCACTTTCAAGAAGCGCCAGCCGTCGCTGACTGTCAGAAACAAATAAAGGATTGAGAACGTCTGATCCGTGGGGGCTAATCAATGTTTTTCTCTCAGTTAGTTAACAAACCATGTTGTACAGACACCAAAGGAACAAAAATTCTAGGGCTAATACAGTAATTTATTCTCGTAAAGATAATCCATAATTATCTGTACTTCCTGATCTAAACTCATAGCGTCTGTGATTAAATGAATTTCAGGTCGGTCTGGCGCTTCGTAGGGATCATCGATACCCGTAAAATTTTTTATCTCTCCGGCTCGCGCCTTCTTGTAGAGGCCTTTGGGATCCCTGTGCTCTGCTTCTTCCAAACTACAGTCAACGTAAATCTCCACAAACTCAAAGCCCATGTCGCTGTGAATTTGCCTGACTTGTTCACGATCAGACTTGTAAGGACTTATAAAACTCGCCAGTGTTATCACACTGGCGTCACAGAAGAGTTTTGCAATTTCACCGATCCGGCGAATATTTTCCGCCCGATCCTCAGCTGAAAAGCCAAGGTTTTTATTGATACCCAGTCTGACATTGTCGCCATCTAGTCGATAACATAGTTTATTTTTACTCATTAAGGCAGTTTCCAAAGCAACAGCAATGGTACTTTTTCCGCTCCCCGAGAGACCAGTAAGCCAAAGAGTCACGCCTTTTTGCCCGAGCAAACGATTGCGATCATCGCTGCAGACATCACCGTCGTGCCATGTGACATTGGTGGACTTCGACTCACTCATACGTTAAATCCTGCTGACTATTATTTTTGGAACGCAATAATAGAGCCGATGAAGAAGATTTGCTATCCGTGAAACGCAAAAATTTTGTCACTCCCGCTCTAATCGAGAGGTTTATCAAGAGAGTTCCATGCTTAAATGTTTGTAATACAGCCTACACAGCGGATACTGGGCCAGTATAGAAACGCTCCAAGCAGCACCATTTAGAGATGTTGCGATTTAACAACAAAACGCATTTAATGACTCACTTCAAGTACTGATTCAAAGGTCAAGCCAATGCCTCCACTGTCCAACTTAAAAATTCTCGACTTCACAACGCTAGTTCCGGGTCCTTTTGCCACCATGATGCTCGCCGATATGGGAGCTGACATCATTCGCGTTGAGTCCCCCACCAGACCAGACATGGTGCGAGCAATGGGACCTTTCAGTGATGGCACATCGACAACCCATGCCGCACTGAATCGTTCCAAACGCTCTATCGCACTTGATCTCAAACAGTCTGGTGCCGCCGACGTAGTTAAAAGGTTATTGGCTGAGTATGACATTCTTATCGAACAGTTTCGCCCAGGAGTAATGGATCGATTAGGTGTTGGTTACGAGGAATTGAAACAGCTTAACCCACGACTGATTTACTGCTCGATTACCGGTTACGGCCAATCCGGCCCCAACAGAGACCGAGCCGGGCACGATAATAATTACCTCTCTCTGTCCGGCCTCAACGGCTACTGTGGTCGAAACGGAGAACGAACACCGATAATGGGGCTACCCATAGCTGATCTGGCTGGTGGCTCATTACACGCGGTTGTCGGATTACTGGCTGCAGTTAATCACCGCAACATAACAGGTGAGGGTCAGCATGTCGATATCAGCATGACTGATGCCATTTTTGGCATGAACACCATGTTTGGCTCCCAGTACTTGGCAGGAAATGAAGAACCAAAGCCGGGAACTGAAACCCTTAATGGTGGCACGTTTTATGATTATTACACCACTGCCGATGGTCGAAGCCTTTCCATAGGAAGTCTAGAACCACACTTTTTCCAACGTATGTGTGTGGCCTTGGGCCTCGAACAACAGATGAGCCTCGGTAGCCAACAGGATCTCCACAGCCAAAAACAATTTAGAGCCATGATCGAAGCAAAGGTGGCAGAGAAAACACTGGCCGAGTGGAGCGAAATTTTTGATCCACAAGACGCTTGCGTTGAGCCAGTTCTCAGCCTTGCGGAAGCCTGCAGTAGTGAGCAAATTAAACAAAGAGATTTAATCGTGGACATAGAAACCTATCAGGGAACCACACAAAAGCAAATTGGAAGTCCAATTAAATTTTCCGCCTCCGCACCAACCTACGGCCGCTGCGGTGCCCCTCTTGGTGAGCACAGCGAGGAAATCCTAGAACAAGCCGGATTTAGTACCGCGGAAATCTCTAGGGCGCAAAAGAGTGGAATTTTGGGTTAGGCACTGGTGCGGTTGAGATCACTCAATCTCAGCCGCTCGAAAAAACTCAACAGATCGCTTAATAAAACCAACCTTAACGGTTATTTTAAATCGCTGGCTATCTATCATTCGCAACCTCATTGGGTGCATTCGTTTGAGCTGGGGAACGTAAATCAGACCACTCCATAGACGCTCATCAGAATCGTAAACAACCTTATCTAGCAGGGTTTTACCCACCGACGTATCATCATCGTCGTTTTTAGTAATAGTGCCCTTCCCAGTGCTATCCAAAAAGGTCAGATCAATCCAGAGAGGATCTTCAAAGTGCTTCCAACTACCAAGCAACTGAGAAGAGTAATCATCGTTTATGTCCTCAGCGTAACCAATCACAGAGACCGCTGAAGAGAACAACAATACAAAAAAATACTTGGTCATGGCTTTAATCTCTCACGTTTTATCCGCTCTATCCACATAGCTTGCCACCACTGCAAACATAAAGAGAATGCGCACCCCCATCGGCAAGTACGCATTCTCGTAATCCTAGAACTTCTTGCCCTGATCCGCCAATGACACTAGCAGTGGGCTCGGTGTCCAAAAATCATCGCCAGTCTGCTCTTGATAGCCACGCAATTTTTCCACAATCTTATCTAAACCAACAGTATTAGCATAATGCATTGGGCCACCGCGATAAATGGGCCACCCATAACCGTACACATAGACTACGTCAATATCACTGGCACGCATTGCAATTCCCTCTTCAAGGATTTTTGCACCTTCGTTAACCATCGGCAAAATACACCGATCAAGGATTTCCTCATCCGAGATTTGGCGCTGCTCGATACCCTCTTTAATGGCGTGATCTGAAATAATATCGGTAACCAGCTGGGATGGCGAGGGTCGTCGCTTGTCATCATAATCATAGTAACCAGCGGCGGTTTTCTGACCTCGTCGACCCTGCTCACAGAGTCGATCTCTAACCGTTTCGCTGTTTGATGCCGCTTCGTCCCATCCCAGATCTAAACCGGCCAAATCAGCCATTTGGAAAGCACCCATGGGAAAGCCAAAATCGAATAAGATTTTGTCTACCTGACCCACTGGTGCACCTTCAAGTGCAAGCAAATTAGCCTGATGTTGGCGCATGAACAAAATGCGATTGCCAACAAACCCTGGGCAAACTCCTACCAGAGTCGCCACTTTTTTAATGCGCTTGGCAAAGCTCATGCAGGTTTTAATCACTGAATCTGCAGTTTTTTCACCACGCACAATCTCCAATAATTTCATGACATTGGCGGGAGAGAAAAAATGCAGTCCGATCACTGATTCAGGCCGCTTAGTAGCGCTGGCAATCTCATTTAAATCAAGGGCTGATGTGTTGGATGCCAATATGGCGTCTGGCTTAGCCACCTGATCCAGACGGGCAAAGATATCTTTTTTCACCGCCATATTCTCGAACACAGCCTCAATGATCAGATCGCAATCAGCCAGCTCAGCAACATCCAGAGCACCGCTTATCAGGCCACAGCGTTTTTCTACATCTTCAGCAGTTAAACGACCTTTACGGGCGGTATTCTCATAATTTTTGCGGATGGTTCCCAGGCCTCGTTGCAGAGCTTCATTACTGGTTTCTACTATGGTCACCGGTATGCCCACGTTGGCCATATTCATGGCAATACCGCCACCCATTAGGCCACCACCAATCACGCCAACTTTTCCGATGGGACGTTCTTCTACATCCTTACCTATGCCATCAACTTTGGAGGCTTGACGCTCGGCAAAAAAGAAATACTGTTGCGCCTGAGATTGGGGACCCGACATCAGTTCCATGAATAACTTGCCTTCAGTTTTAATGCCCTCGTCGAAGGGCTTAGAAACGGCCGCCTCGACACAGCGAATATTATATTCTGGGGCTAAAAACCCACGTGTCTTGCGCGCGATCTGCTTGCGCACCTGATCAAAGATTGCCGGATTATCGATGGCACTCTGCAACTTATCTTGGCGGTCTCTTACCCGAGGATGGCTGTCCGCAGAGACACAATCCCGAGCAAACTGTATCGCTTCCTCAAGCAAATTCCCCTCAACGATTTTATCGATCAAACCCGACTGCAGTGCATCCTGAGCGCCGATGGGTGCTCCAGATGTAACCATAGAGAGCGCTTTTTCCACACCTACAACCCGCGGCAATCGCTGAGTCCCTCCGGCCCCGGGAAGCAGCCCGAGATGAACTTCAGGAAGCCCGAATTTAGCATCGCCACTGGCCACTCGGTAGTTGCAACAGAGCGCAGTTTCGAGGCCACCACCGAGTGCTGTTCCATGGATAGCCGCAACCACCGGCTTTGAGGCATTGTCCAACGCAGCTAATACTGAAGGCAAATGTGGCTCTTTTGGCGCGCTACTAAATTCACTGATATCTGCACCGGCGATAAATGTACGACCTTCACAATGCACCACGATGGCGTCTACCGACTCGTCCGCAAGCGCAGTTTCGACACCTTTAAAAATGCCTTGGCGAACACCGTGACTCAACGCATTTACTGGCGGATTGTTAATCGATACCACTGCGATCCCACTTTTTACAACCAAATCCACCATATCAGTAATAGCTACCATTCTTGCTTCTCCATTTTGTTTTTGAAATTTATTGGTCAGGGGCGACTTTATACTGAAAAACCAAAGGGTGCAAAGTCACTTGCATCAGCTCTGCTGAGAAAGTAGTCGCTGAATCTCTCGACTGAATAACCACAGTCGATCCTGACCCCACAGCGACAACTGGGGCTGCCCCTGTCCATCCAATAACCGAAAACTTGGCGCACCCCAAAGGCCACTGTCATACATCGCTCGCCGGTTATCCTCAAGCATGACTTTCCAATCATCTGCTCCCAAAACAGCTTGTGCAGAGGACCAATCCAAACCGGCTTTCTCTACCACATGCCGCAGACCAGTGTCATTATTAGTATTTATTCCCTCCGCAAAAGCCGCCCTCAGAAAATTGGAGAGCAATTCATTGCCCTTACCCTGACTGCAAGCCCAGGGATATAAGGAATAACATCGTCGGGTAGGTTCACCTATGGGGTCATAAAAACCTCCAAAAGGACTATTAGACAATCGTGCCTCTCGGGCACAGTCACTGAAAATATAAAACCCCTTCTCTCTAGTGGCTGGGACTCCACGCATCACCATGGGCAAAATTGGTCTTACTTTTAAAGTAATCCCAACCGCCTTAGCAAAGGCAATGGTGCGGTCGAAAACAATGGCGGTATAAGGACTACGCAGAGAAGCGAACATTTCCAGAGTGAGACTACCATTGTCTGTCAGTGGGCCACACTCCAATTGCTGTTGTGGCGCTAACCATGCCTCATCAGGCTGCCTATCGGCTCCCAACTCAGACAACCTATGCTCTAAGTGATAAAGCCGATCTACTCCCCAGTACCACTCACCCGCATAATAGAACATGCCACCAGAATAGTGCTTAAGCGCTGCGCGACGCTGATTACCCTGTTCAATCTTGGCTGTAATGTTTTCTCTATTACTCAATCCATACTGCTCCGACAATTGTTCCAAACCTATTCGATCAAGATGCCAAAATGCTGTGGAAACGTCAGCAGCATGATTGACAAACTGCTGATCGGTAAAATTTGCCAGTATTGCTTGCGCTAGTATGACTAAATCATCGTTAGGAGATGTCAAAGACTGAGGAAAGTGTAACCCATAGTGTGGCGCAATTTTCGATGCATCATAACGAGATAGATTGGCAAGCAGCTTTGGTTCTGGCGCATTAGCATCTGTTGATGCGGATACCAGGTGGCACTTTATCTGGATATCGTAGCGGCTGAGTAACTGACTGAGCATTTGCACGGCGAGATGGCTATATCCATCATCAATTTGATGAAAATACTCCACTACATGTGGTTGCTTAGTCTGCTGACGCCGTCGTTCAGTACGCCGACGTTTTTTGTTTAATCGCTGCTCAGAAATAAGTTTGCGCACCACCATGGAGGTAAGCCAACGACCGAACCCACTGGGATCCATGGTAGCCGCACCACCCTGCTCTTTAAATTGCTCTGTCATCGGCACCCCTCATTCTTTTGTATAAAGTATTAATTGAATAGCGCCTCACATCCAGTTCCCTTTAGCAGGCTGTCCACTCTGACCCGATCAATCTGTTTTAGGTTCGCATATCTTTCGCGCAACCACATTGCACATTTAACTTGGTAAGGGAATGTCTGCTGAGACCAACGCTCACCATCGATTGCGGCTTCCCAAGTGTCTTCACCGCGCTCCATAGCGCTGGCATTGGCCATTAATGCGGGCACATATACTCGACCGACCTCACTTAGCAGGCAATGCAAGCCGTGGTTGCCCGCATCAAAGGTATCCCACTGAATTGACGATACATCCAAACCACATTGATCTTCCATTAAATTTGTCCAAGCAACCACTCTTGACGCTGTTTGATGAGCAATTTTACGTGAGGTTGGATCAAAACCAACTAACTGGGTTAGTTGCCCATAAATCGCAAAGTCGCAAGCGCTTGGACGAGAGCCCAAAATAAAAGGTCGACTTTTAAGTAGTGACTCTAACGCCTGCAAAAATCGTCGATAACTCGTATCGATTAATGGCGCGGTGGTCGGGTTCGATCCCACAACACCTAAACGACTAATTTGACGCTCAGAAATACTCACCTTAGCCTGATGAAAAACCTGCTCGGGCATATCCACCTTATACATGTAGGGTAGCAAGGTACCCGCATTGTCGGCGTCCGCTTCGAACGCCCAGCGATAGTGGAACATATACTTGGTGCACCACTCATCGCCAAAATCTTCCAACAAATAATCGATAAAAGCCAATGCAGGATCCTCAGGAATGACCGAGCGCTGTTCGTATTTCTCTTCTAAACGGCGGATAATTGGAGTCGAATCACACACCGCCTCTAACTCGCCTTCATTGGTGGGCAGCAAAACAGTTGGTAACAAAGCCACCTTTGGAGGAGCTATTTTCATCGCGGACAATACCTGCTTAGGGTCACCCCAAATAATTGAATAGGGAATATGTCTGTAGCGAAGAAGTGCTATCATCTTGCGAGTGTAGGGTGATGGTATTGCACCAATAAGCGTTAAGGGTTGAGAATTTTTCATACAGTATTTAATCCCTTGCGTAGAATAATAGGTTACAATATATTGACACACATAGTGTCATGATGTCACTTGCAGACCAATATTACCACCCGGGGAATTAGTCCATGTCTAAAAAAAGATGGTTTCTCCTCATCACGCTGCTGATGCTTGCGGCAGCTGTTGCATTTATCAATCGTGGGATTATTGCTACGGCATTGCTTCCGGGTGGTATGGTCACCATGATGGCATCTGATCGCATTGGCGATTTGGGTGACGGCATGCATGTCGCTGTCTGTGGTGCTGGGGGTCCTATGCCAAGTTCGCAGCGATCGGGTCCTTGCGTCGCCATCATCGTTAATGAAAAAATGTTTGTGGTAGACGTTGGAACCAACGGCGCCCGCAACCTCGGCCGCATGCGGCTCAATGCAGGCCAGATTGAGGCTGTTTTGCTCACCCACTTTCATTCAGATCATATCGACGGATTGGGCGAGCTAGCAATGTTGCGATGGATAACAGGAACTCACAACTCTCCACTGACAGTGTTGGGTCCGCCGGGAGTGTCCACAGTTGTAGACGGTTTCAACAAAGCCTATTCTCAAGATGCAATTCATCGCTTTGATCACCATGGCACTGAAGTGGCAGACCTCAATGGCAGTGGCATGATGCCGCGAAAATTTTCAGTTCCAGAGAAAGGAGAGAAAGCGGTGGTTTACAACCGTGATGGTTTGCTAATCGAGGTTTTCTCGGTCAATCACGCACCCATCTCACCCGCCGTGGGTTATTTGTTTACGTATAGGGACCGTAGCGTTTTAATCTCTGGAGATACAACGAAAAATAGCAACGTTGAATTGTTTTCACAGGACGTCGATTTGCTGGTGCATGAAGCTCTGTCACCAAAGCTTTTGCAAATGATGAGTGATGCCGCAAGAAAGGCCGGTAACGTCTCGGCAAGTAAGATTTTTTATGATGTTCTGCATTACCACACCAGCCCCGTGGAAGCTGCTGAAATTGCCCGAGACGCTGGTGCGAAACACCTTCTTTACTACCACATCGTACCTCCTCTTGACATTCCCGGCCTGGACGCGATCTGGCTCGAGGGGGTTGATGACATATTTAACGACTATACGCTGGGTGCAGATGGCACGCTGATTTCATTGCCGGCAAACTCATCCGAGATCATAATCGTAGAAAAGTCTTTGTAAATGAAAGATACCCACCAGCGCCTTTGGCAAGCCTTTAGTGATAAGCTGGCTTATGGCATCAAAACTGTCGAATAAAGTGAGGTATTCGAAGGTGAATCGAGGCATTTATTTATGACGCAAGTGAGATCAACAGGCTCAATAAGCAATGACAAATCCGATGGGCGTCTTCTGCGCAGTGAGCGCAGTCGCAGACTAATTATCGAATCGATGATTAATCTGGTTGATGAAGGGTTTTTGGTGCCGACCGCTCAGCAAGTTGCGCAGCGAGCGGATGTTGGTATTCGCTCTGTATTCAGGCACTTTGATGATATGGACGACATCTTCGAAACTGCCAATGAGATAATTTTTGAAAACGTCAAGTCTCTATTTACTGGCGGCAATCGAACGGGTGTTCTTGAAAAACGCATTCTGCATGCTACAGAGCAGCTTACATCTGGTTATGCGGTGACCAAAAACTTCATCCTGTCTGGCAAAATTCGTATGTGGAATACGCCTGTTGTTCGAAAGAACTATTTACTCAATCAGAAGCGGTTGCAAAAAGAATTAGAGAACTGGATTCCCGAAATAACGCAATTAGACACAATTAATAAACAGAATGCCTACGCCGTGGCTTCTTTTGACTACTGGCACAGACTTCGGGAAATACAGGAATTACCCGATGGAGACTGTGTCTTGGCAATTTCGCAGCAACTGAAAAATATCCTCTGCTAAACAGGTCAGCACTGGAAGAGTGGAAGAACACTTTCCTGACCTTTTATCCAACAAGTTCGTGACCCGCTGGCCCCAAACAAGCTCAACAAAGGATTACGTGCTGTGATATAAAATGAACAAAGTGGTTCCGAGTTTGCCAAAATCATAATTAAAAGGGGGAACTATGACAACGAAAGTTGCTCTCATTATTGGGGCTGGAGATGCCATAGGGAGCGCCATAGCGCGTAAATTTGCGGAGCAAGGTCTCACCGTATGTGCCACCCGTCGAAATGGCGACAAACTCAACCCTCTCCTTGAAAAAATTCGTGCCGATGGCGGAACAGCCCATGGATTTACCTGCGATGCGCGCAAAGAAGAGGATACCATCTCGCTGTTCCGAAAAATCGAGACAGAAATCGGTGAGATCGACGTCATGGTCTTCAACGTGGGCGCCAATGTTCCCATGGGGATACTGGAAACGGACAGTCGTAAATTTTTCAAAATCTGGGAAATGGCCTGCTTTGCCGGCTTCTTAAACGGAAGAGAAGCTGCCCGCCACATGAGCAAAAGAAAACGCGGAACCATACTGTTTACCGGCGCCACAGCAAGTGTGCGTGGTGGGGCCAACTTTGCCGCTTTTTCCAGCGCTAAACAGGGTCTCAGAGCCTTGGCGCAGAGTATGGGTCGTGAGTTGGGTCCGCAAAATATTCATGTTGCCCATGTCATTATCGATGCGGCCGTAGACACTCAGTGGATTCGAGATAATTTTCCCGACTACAGCAAGCGTAAGGCAGTTGATGGCATCGTCAATCCCGATGACTTGGCCGAAAATTATGTCACATTGTATAAACAACCGAGAAACGCGTGGACCTTTGAACTGGATATACGCCCCTGGGATGAGCGCTGGTAACAAATAAAGAGTAGGAGACAGCAAGATGGCAAAAACAATTGAGTTTTACTTTGATGTGGGCAGCCCCACCGCCTACTTGGCACACAAAAAATTGCAACAGATCAAGCAGCAGCACAACTGTAAAGTAACCTACACGCCTGTTCTACTCGGCGGATTATTCAAAGCCACCGGCAACAGCTCGCCTGTGACTGTCCCGGCCAAGGGTCGCTACATGCTTGAGGAAGATTTACCACGATTTTCAGCGCTTTACAGTGCGCCACTAAAAGCAAACCCGTTTTTCCCCATCAACACGCTAAACCTGATGCGTGGGGCGGTTTACGCCATTGATAAAGACGTCTTCGACGACTATATAGACGCTATCTTCAATGGGATTTGGGTGGAGCAAAAGAATATGGGTGATCTCACCTGCGTCACACAAACGCTGCAGCAAGCTGGTCTCAATGCAGAGGACATTATCGCCGGCACCCAACTGCCAGAGGTAAAAAGCCAGCTAATAGAGAACACTGAAGCGGCAGTGAAACGCGGGCTCTTTGGCGTGCCCACTTTTTTTGTCGATAACCAAATGTATTTTGGCCAAGACCGGCTAAACTTCGTAGAAATCGCCGTGGCCAATGAAACATCAGAGTAAAAGCACAAAGAGACTGATTATGTTGAAGAGAATTTTATTACCGCTACTGACACTGATGACTGTTGTGGCGACGGCAAAAGATCCCACTTTAGTCAATGAAGCCAGTATTGAAAACCCCGCGGGCGAATGGCTCAGCTACGGTAGAACCTACCGTGAACAACGATTCAGCCCGCTAAAAGACATCAATCGAGATAATGTAAATGAATTGGATCTTGCCTGGTCATTCAAATTCGACACCGCTCGCGGAATGGAAGCCACACCCATAGTTCACAATGGGGTTATCTACATCAGTACTGGCTGGAGCCACGTACACGCCCTAGACGCGAGAACTGGGGTAGAACTGTGGCACTACGATGCCGGCGTGCCCAAGGCACAGTTAGCCAAAACTTGCTGTGGGCCGGTGAACCGCGGCGTGGCGATTTGGCAGCAAGATGAAAACTCGCCCCTTCAAGTGTTTTTTGGGGCATTAGATGGCCGCCTAATCGCATTAGATGCGACTACTGGCACTGAAAACTGGTCTGTTCAGAGCACACCCACCGATGGCAATTACAGCGTCACAGGAGCACCGCGAATCGTCAAAGGCATGGTGATCATAGGCAATGGAGGTGCAGAACTTGGTGTGCGCGGTTATGTCAGCGCCTACGACGTGCATACCGGTGAGATGAAATGGCGATTCTACACGGTACCAGGAGATCGTAACAAACCTCAAGAAAATGCGGCGCTCGAAGCTGCTCTGGAGACTTGGAGCGGCGATGAATGGTACAGACTCGGCGGAGGTGGCGGCACAGTTTGGGATTCTTTGGTTTACGACCCCTCGCTGGATCTACTGTACATCGGAACCGGCAATGGATCACCGTGGAATCGCGATCTACGCAGTCCTGGTGGAGGCGATAACCTCTATCTCAGCTCCATTGTCGCCCTGCGCCCAGATTCAGGGGAATACGTCTGGCACTACCAAGTCACACCGGCCGACAATTGGGACTACACAGCTACACAGCAGCTGGTGTTAGCCGAACTTAAGGTTGACGGCGAGCCACGCTCCGTCATTATGCAGGCACCAAAAAATGGATTCTTCTACGTTCTTGATCGTATTACCGGCGAGCTATTGTCTGCAGAAAAATTTGGCCGTGCCACCTGGGCGACCCATGTAGATATGGAAACTGGCCGCCCGGTGGAGAGTAAATTTGCTGATTATCAAAACAACGGTGGCAGCTTTATCTGGCCTTCGCCTTATGGTGCTCACAACTGGCAGCCAATGTCATTCAGCCCCAAAACCGGCTTGATGTACATTCCAGTTCAAAGCATACCCGCCTATTTTAGTGCCGAAAAAGAAGTATCTTACAGGGTTAATCGCTGGAACACTGGCGTAGACTTAAATACCAATCGAGACCCCAAGAGTTGGGTAGCAGCGCGGGCATCCATGGATGCACTGGTTTACGGCGAATTAGTGGCCTGGGATCCGATAAATCAGACCCGTGCCTGGAAAGTGCATCACAACAAGCCCTCCAACGGCGGTATTCTCAGTACTGATGGAGATCTTGTCTTTCAGGGCACCTGGGACGGTACCTTTGCCGCCTATGACGCCTACAATGGCGACAAGCTGTGGCAGTACAAAGCGGACAGCGCGGTGCTCGCCGGTCCGGTGAGCTATGAATTGGACGGCGAACAGTATATCGCGGTAGCCCAAGGCAGCGGCGGTGTAGTAATGATGACCGTTGGTGATGAATTGCAGCGCAATAAAGTTAATCACAACAGGTTATTAGTCTTCAAACGCGGCGACTTCAAGAATACTCAGGTGCAAATTGACGATCAGCTGACCACCTTAAAACCTCTCGGCAGGCCCATCAACAAAGACCCTGAGGTCATTGCCTACGGTGAATCTTTGTATCACAACAACTGTGCCTCTTGCCATGGTATTAACGCGCTGAGCAACTATGTGGTGCCAAATCTGCGCTATATGAGTGAGCAGACCCATGAAGAGTTCGCCACCATCGTACTAGGCGGTTCACGCACCCATAAAGGCATGATTGGATTCTACGAAACGCTGAGCCTCGAAGACGTCGATGCCATTCACACGTACTTAAACAACAAACAGAATGATCTGCCAGAGCGATTGGAATTGAGCTTCTGGCAAAAAATTGAGTACTGGGTCAATTATTGGATGGCGAAACTTGGCGAGATTTTCCCTGAGTTACTCAATGCCACCCGAGACTTTATTATGTGAGCCAACGCAATCACCGGCACTTAAGATAAGGATATACCGAGAGAATGACTACAACCAAAGGCTTATTTCAGTCGGACTGCGACAGATTCGATGGCATTCGTCCAATTAATATCTACGGTATGAGATTTGTTTATCTTTTGATGGCCACACTGCTGGCCTTCGATGTATGGCGCTATATTCTTACCAACCAGCAGCAGTGGAATCCCGGAGATGCAATGAACTGGAGCGTCTGGGCTGCATTCACCCTGTTCGCCGTCATTGGCATGTTTCGCACAGTAGAGATGATTCCCATACTACTGTTGGAAATTACCTACAAGACCATCTGGTTGATATTAGCGGCGCTACCCCTACTCTTACAAGGCAATCTATCGGAGGATACAACCGATGGGATGATCGCGCCTTTTGCAATGGTAATTTTACCCATCGCTGTGATCCCCTGGGGATATGTATTAAGAAAGTATTTTGCAATAGGAAAGACCCGCTAGACCCGTCAACTCGCCAATGATATTGTCATAGACGACCTCGTCACGAGAGAAAAGCACAGAGAGTACTGCCGTGACACCCTAAATTAATAGATTCTGGCCTCGTTCTGGCAAACCAGTAGCACCAAACTCACTGAGCACCTACAAAAGCCACACCATAGAATTCCGTAACCCCGGTGGCAGGGATCATTCTGACCATGATCGCAGCAATAACTCCGGTGACACCGGTTACTTCGACATCGTCATCAAAAAATTGAAACTTTAATGTGGTGAAAGATAGTTTACCGAATAGTCCTGAGATATCCATTGACTATTTTCTTCTTATTTCAGGCACTTTTTATCCACCAAATGTAAATAAAACTTTACTTTTATCGGCGGCAGCACTATTATCGCAATGTCAACTAAACTTTACATTATATGGAGCTAAACAATGGGTAAAATCACTGATGCAATTTTAATTAAAGGACTACCTGCAACTGATGCTAGAAACGCCAACAAGGTTAATCTGTGGGCATTATTGTGGGCCGCCACACTGGTTTTGTCCCTGACCATGCAAGAGATGCAAATCATACAGGGTGCCGCTATGAGCGTAGCTATAGCCTCATTAAATCTCGCCGTAGGTATGATTTTGGTAATCTCCTATCGCCGCATGCTCATCACTCTTGATGAGATGGAACGAAGGATACAATACAACGCGTTGGCCTCAGCAGTGGCCGCGAGTTTGTTACTCTATGGCGTCAATTCAATTCTTTCTAATGTCGCTTTGACCGAAGAGCTCAGTTCATCACAAATGATTATGATTCTCTCTCTGACCTACTGTGTGAGCTTGATCGCCGGCAGAGTGCGCATGGCATGAACAATAAATTGAAGTCTCTTAGATCTTATAAAGGTTGGACCCAGGCCGACTTGGCATCCCTACTAGGAGTATCTAGGCAAACTATAATCGCCATAGAGAAAGGGAAGTTTGACCCAAGCCTACCACTGGCATTTAAGGCCAGTCGGTTGTTCGCACTGCCCATCGAGCAGATATTTTCGGATCAAGATGCCATATAAAAACACATTCAATCAAAACACATTCAATCAAAACACACTCAATCAAAGCACAATTGACAAACCAGGTCGTCGTTGTCTCTCACCAACGTAATCATTGCGCTAAATCAAGATAGCGTGACAACCAAAACCATGCCCCTATCCGCACTCATTGCAGTTAGGGGCTAGTTAATTTAACGAAGGGCTCACGCCATCTGCCCGCAACGATCCACAAACTCCTGAAATCCATAGGTGTTAACATACCGAATAAAGCCACCTGTGTGTGCCGGCGGATCTATGCCCGTAAGGGAAGCTATGTTGCCATCGGAACCGAGCGCATTAATTATTATCCAAAATACCAGTTAGCCATGTTTTTGCAAAATTGGGCAAAATTATACCAATCATAAAGCTGCGCTCACGCGATGGACATTAATCATTAAGCTTTCTAGAATACTCTCTAACCATAGAGTTCAGTCTACGCGGGCAGTATGCGTGGCAGCTTGAGTTCTCATCACGATTGATTATGTTACGCCATGTAAAGATAACAAGGAGTTAAATCTATAATGCACAAAGAATATTCAAAGCGGTTTCAACTGACATTCCTACTCAGTATTGTTTGTGCTAGTTTCTCCAATGCATCAGAGTCTAGTATCAGTGAACGTCTTGTACTGAAAGATTTATTTAATCTTGAGTATGCCGCTAACCCCATGGCTATGCCTGATGGTAAGCGTGTTGTCTATGAGCGTCGTAGCATGGATATCATGACCGACTCTGTACGTCGTAATTTATGGGTAGCTTCACTCGATGGTAAACAACAGAGCCCCTTATTGTCTGATAGCGAAAATTACTTCAGCCCGGTGTTTTCTCCCGATGGTTCCAAAATGGCCTATCTCTCGACCAGAGAAGGTAATGTACAGATCTACTGGCTGGATCTGGCAACTGGCAACACCGCACGGGTAACCGATGTCCCTATGAGTCCAAACAACATAAGTTTCTCGCCTGATGGCAATCAAATAGCCTTTTCGATGTTTACACCCAACAAGGTAAAACCTGTGTTTAATCTAGATTTTAAACCGGAGGGCGCACAGTGGGCAGACAGTGCACACTATATCGATCAAACCCTATTCCAACGCGATGGGGCTGGTATGAACCGCCCTGGCAATCTGCACATTTATGTGGTTCCCACCATAGGTGGAACGCCACGTCAGATTACTTCTGGTGCACATGATTTCTCAGGGTCGATTGCCTGGAGTAAAAGTTCCGATCAACTAATCGTATCCGCCAATATACGTGATGAGGTTCATTTCGACATACTAAACTCCGATCTACTTTCGATCGACTTGAAGACATCTTTAGTTACAAAGCTCACCGATACCAGTGGTCCTGAAAGCAATCCAAAGATCAGTCCAAATGGCAAAAAAATTGCCTTCACAGGGTTCGAGGACAATGGTAAATCAAGTCAGCTGAACCAGCTGTATACAATGAACGCTGATGGCTCAGAGGTGCACAGCCTCACACCAAACTTAGACAGATCTGTTGGTGACATCACTTGGGCGGAAAATGGCAAAGGTTTGTATTTCAGCTATGATGATATGGGCAGAAAGCACGTTGCCTATGTCAGCCTTTCGGGAAAAATCACAATTAAAACGAATGCTCTGGGTGGAATGAGTATAGGTAGGCCATACACCTCAGGCCATTACGCTGTTACCCCAAATGATACTCTGATCTTTACCTCGAGCACGGGCGATCGTCCCGCCGATCTGGTTGCAGTCAACAGCAAAGGTAAAATGATCCAACTTACCGATCTCAATGGCGATGTGTTTGATCACAAAACAATCAATAAACCAACATTAATAGAGGTGCGGAGCAGTGTCGACGACCGCAATTTACAGGCATGGGTCGTCACGCCACCTGACTTCGATCCGACACAGGAATATCCACTCATCCTGGAGATCCACGGAGGCCCTCATACAGCCTATGGGCCAGAATTTTCTAGCGAAATCCAGTTGTTTGCTGCCAGCGGCTATGTAGTCGTTTATGGGAATCCTCGAGGCTCGACCTCTCAGGGAGCTGAGTTTGCGAATTTAATCGATAAAAACTACCCATCACAAGACTTCGATGATCTGATGGATATGGTCAATGGTGTCATCTCTCAGGGCTATATAGATGAATCAAATATGTTTGTCACCGGCGGGTCCGGTGGCGGATTATTAACTGCCTGGATTATTGGTAAAACCGATAGATTTAAGGCCGCCGTAGTTGCTAAACCAGTTATTAACTGGACTAGTATGATTGGCACATCTGATATATACACCTACATGGCTAAGTACTGGTTTACTGATCTTCCTTGGGTAGACTACCAACAATATTGGGATCGCTCGCCTCTATCTCTGGTCGGTAATATAACCACTCCAACTATGGTTCTCACTGGAGAAATGGATGTTCGCACGCCGATGGCCGAAAGCGAACAATACTATGGTGCATTGAGATTGCAAGGCGTTGACAGTGCCTTCGTGCGTATTCAAGGAGCCTATCATGGTATAACAGCAAAACCGTCCAACTTAGCGCGAAAGGTAGGGTATATTCTCGCGTGGTTTGATCGCTACAAGAGCGATGACTCGCAAGATAGTAACGACGACAGTTAAAAAACTAACCGGCTCTGCGCTATTTGGGATAGTTAACAGGATACGCGTGTGCTATTGCAAATACTGTACGGAAATCCTTATGTTAACCGCGAGAAAGCGAGTCTGCCGGCCGCGAGAGCACCTGCCCGCAAATTAACCAGTTAAGGGATCAAAATCGACAGAGATCAGATTAGCCTACCATTCCACCACAGACTCATACCATCTGCTCGCCACTCTTAGCGTGTTGTCGGACGATATCTGGGCACTGAAAACGCTCACCATAGAGTGACGACAGTTGCTCGCAACGATCAATAAATGCCTGAAATCCATAGGTGTTAACGTACTGTATAAAGCCACCCGTGTGTGCCGGTGCACCTATACCCATAATGGAACCTATATTGCCATCAGCTACCGAGCGAAGAACACCTGTTTGCAGGCATTTGAGCGCCTCTATAACTTGCCTAAACATCAATCGATCTCTGATGTCATCCTCTGGTACATGGACATCTTTTTTGTAGTAGAGATCGTACAGTCCGGGCCAGATATTTTTCGAACCATCAGCGTGGTATTCATAGTAACCGCCGCCATGATGGCGACCTCCACGGCCATTGTCGGTGATCATATCTGCAATCACCCGTCGAGTGACATCACCATTGGACCATTTGTCCGCCACACCCATGGCGGCCCAGGTTTCCCCTGCTTTACGCGTCAACTCTAGGCTGGTTTCATCGCCCACCTGAAGTGGCCCCACCGGCATACCAATGGCCTTGCCCATGTTGTCAATTTTCACCGGGTGCACGCCCTCGGTGAGCAACTGCAGGCCCTCATCAAGGTAGGTGCCGAAGGTTCTAGAGGTGAAGAATCCGAGGGAATCATTCACCACAATGGGGGTTTTACGGATCTGCTGGGTGAAATCGAAAGCCTTGGCCAGGGCTTCATCACTGGTTTTGTCACCGACGATAATTTCCACCAGCGGCATCTTATCCACTGGCGAAAAAAAGTGGATGCCGACGAAGTTTTCAGGCTTGTCCGCCGCTTTTGCCAACTCAGTTATTGGCAGTGTAGACGTATTAGAGCCCCAGAAGCCATCGTCAGATAAGTACTGCTCGGTGTTAGCGATTATGTTGTTCTTCAGTTCGACATTTTCAAACACGGCTTCGATAATCAGGTCACAGCCCGCCAGATCACTGTCTTGCGCGGTTGGCAAAATTAGGTCAAGCAGCGCATCACCTTGCGATTGAAATATTTTGCCACGCTTCACTGCCTTGCTCACCAAATTTTCAGAGTAGGCCTTGCCCTTTTCTGCCGCCTCCAGTGTCATATCTTTGAGTACCACTTGGATTCCAGCTTTGGCCGCCACATAAGCAATACCCTGACCCATCATGCCAGCGCCCAACACGCCCAGTTTACGCGTAGGATTTTTCTCAACATGCTTGGGTCGGCTGGCGCCGGCGTTGATCTCGCCCAGCTGAAAGAAAAAGGCATTGATCATATTCTTCGCCACCGGCCCAGTGACGACTTTAATAAACTCACGACCCTCAACACGGAGCATGGTATCGACATCCAGAACTGTAGACTGAAAAGCGATATCCATTGCAGCGGTCATTTGAGGCATCAAGCCACGGGTTTGCTTGTGTAACATGGTGGGCGCCATGGTGGCGAACTGAGCATTGCGCGGAGAATTTATGGCGCCACCGGGTATTTTGTAGCCTTTCTTGTCCCATGGCTGCACAGCGGCATCTGCATTGGCCTTGTTATCCATTATCCAGGACTTAGCTCGCGGTACTAATTCATCCAGTGAGGCCACTATCTCGTGGATAAGGCCTCCCTCTAGCGCCTTCTCAGGGGTTAGACGCTGACTCTTTAAAATGATATCCAATGCCTTTTCAACACCGATAAGCTTAGTCAGACGCACCACGCCGCCACCAGCGGGATACACACCTATGGCACACTCTGGCAGACCGATTTGAACCTTTTTATGGTTGTAAGCCAGTCGATAGTTACAGGCCAGAGACAACTCGTAGCCTCCACCCAAGGCAGCACCGTTGATTGCTGCCACCACAGGCACTGGCAGCTTTTCCAAACGCCTGAAGTGACTCTTAATCAGCTCACCATTGGCAAATAAAGCCGCCTCATTGCCAGCATCCATTGACACCAGCTCGTTGAGATCGGCCCCGGCAAAGAAAACCTTCTTGGCAGAAGCGAAAACAACACCAGCGAGATCTTTCTCTGCCTCCAGCCGCACCACCGTCTCATCCATAGCAGCGGTGTACTCAGCATTAATGGCATTAACCGGTCCGCTCATATCCATTGTGATAGTAACAATGCCATCACTATCTTTTTCGTACTTAAAAACACTCATTATTCAGCCCTTAAATTGTTCGTCTCACCCTAATCACTAGCGAATTAGACCCGCTCAATCAAGCAGGAAATGCCCATACCTCCGCCGACACAGAGTGACAGCATGGCCCGTTTAAGCTGACGCCGCTCCAATTCATCCAACATGGTGCTGACCAAAATAGCGCCAGTGGCACCCAAGGGATGACCCATGGCAATGGATCCACCATTTACGTTGGTGATCGAGTGATCAATATCCAGGTCTTTCATGTAGCGAAGTGCCACAGAGGCGAAGGCTTCATTGATTTCCCATAGGTCAATATCGTCTGGGGTTAACCCCGCTGTCTTGAGGCATTTTTTCGCTGCCGGACCCGGACCTGCCAGCATAATCACAGGATCTGATGCCAGTATTGACCCAGCCACAATACGACCTCTCGGGGTTAGATCGAGGTCTTTACCAGCTTGCTCCGAACCAATTAATACAGCACTAGCCCCATCCACAATGCCCGATGAATTTCCTGGAGTATGGACATGAGAAATACCTTCTAATGTATTGTATTTATTCAATATAATTTCATCAAATGCCATGTTTCCCATCATTTCGAAAGAGGGCCTCAACTTACCCAAAACCTCCATGGTAGTATCTGGCTTAATAAAGTCATCGCGCTCGAGAATCATCAGCCCATTCTTGTCTTTTACCGGTATCACTGAGCCATCAAAGTAACCGTTGTCACGCGCATGGGCGGCACGACGCTGAGATTCCATCGCGTAAGCGTCGACGTCTTCACGAGAGTAACCATCAATAGTGGCAATGGTGTCTGCACCTATTCCCTGGGGCACAAAGCTCTGCTCAATGGCAAATGCAGGATCGTTGGTCATGGCACCACCGTCGGATCCCATGGGCACGCGTGACATGCATTCAACACCCCCAGCCACCACCAGATTCTCCCAACCAGAGGCAACTTTCTGAGCCCCGGTATTGACCGCTTCTAAGCCAGATGCGCAGAAGCGGTTCAACTGAACTCCAGCCACTGACTCATCCCAACCGGCGTTCTGCACAATCATTTTTGCAATATCACTACCCTGCTCTCCCACCGGTGATACACAACCCATCACCACATCATCCACATAGGATGTATCCAAGTCATGACGCTCCTGCAAAGCTCTCAATAAGCCAGCACCGAGATCAATGGGCTTGACTTCATGAAGACTTCCATCTGCTTTACCCTTACTGCGAGGGGTTCTAATGGCATCGTAAATATAGGCTGTATTGGCTGTCATAATGTCACCTCAAACTGGTTGTTTTTACTTAATTTACCGTCACTTTCGGTCTCAATTAGGAACCGGTGTACTTGGGCGGACGCTTTTCAACAAAGGCACGCATAGACTCCTGCAAGTCATTAGATTTTAAGCTGGTCATCAACGTGAACATGCCGTTGAACATAAGACTCTGCTCGGTGGTTAGGTTCTCGCTCTGGCGCAACATAAACTTGGTACCCTGCACGGCCATAGGAGGGTTAGCGGCAATCTGCTGTGCCAGTTGCATACCCTGATCATAGGCTTCATCAAAACTGGAATATACGTCATTTACCAAGCCAATTTTTTCCGCCCGTGCAGCGCTAATATCCTTCGCACTATAGGCCAACTCAGCCACATGACCAGCGCCCACAATGGCCGGTAATCGCTGCAAGGTGCCGACATCGGCGACAAGACCAATACGAGTCTCCCGCACACTGAAGTTGGCATCCGCGGCGGCAATACGAATATCACAGGCCGTGACCATATCAATGCCTGCACCCAGGCAGTGTCCCTGTATCACCGCGATGACAGGCAACGCACTGTCAGCCAGAGAGGTGATGGCATCTTGAAATTGCTTAGTGCCCTCTAACTGGCGCAAGTTGGCCTCGGCCTCCGAACTGCCGGCCGCCTGTTGATGGGAGGCCATTCCGCTGTTGACCAAATCGATGCCGACACAAAAGTGTTTGCCGCGGCCGGCTAATATCACAACTCTAATATCGCTATCCGTCTCTAACGCGGCAATCGCCTGAGGGAGGGCCAGCCACACCGCCTCTGAAAGGGCATTGAATTTATCCGGTCTATCAAGCCAAATGGTGCCCACAGCACCATTCTTCTCTATGCTCATAATGTCTGACGAAAAATCTGTCACTTCACTCTCTCCCTTAATGTAAGTCAAAAGCCTGCCGCGCCGGAGGTTATGGTTTCGACGATTGATTGATCAAGCAACCTATACTCGCTGGTTTTTGGCAACATGACGTAGATAGCGTCATCACCCACCTCCGCCAAATTGTAAGCTTGCTTGCGTAACTCTCCCTTCACTAGCTTGAAGGTCCCCGTGGTATCAAGATCCGCCTGAATGCGCACAAATACTGGCTGTGCGAAGTGAGGTAATTTATCGCGCACAAACTGAGAGAATTCAACTGAATTAAAGCTGACACCGTCTTTTAAAGCCAGAGAAACCATGCCTGCTTTACCTTCAGCGGCTGGCACATCCACACCATAGACGTTGGCAATTTCCACCTGCTCATTGGCATTGATTATTTCCCCTACCTCGTTGGTAGATACATTCTCAGAGCGCCATCGGAAGGTGTCACCAATACGATCTACAAATTGATAGTGAGGCTTACCCATAGCAAAACCCACATCAATTTCAGTGATCAGATCGCCAGTGTTAAACCAGGCATCGCCTACCTGCAGCACATCTCGCAAAATTTTGGTGTCCGTGGCGGCTTTATCAGTGTAACCATCAAAGCGGAAGCGATCGTCGATCTCGGCCAGCAACAATCCGGGCTGACCAGGTTGGACCTGAATTAACTTACCATTATCATCGAGCACAATTTCGTCGTTAACGATATCGTACTCCACTAAAATAATATTGCCTGGGCAGTAACCAATGGTTTTATCTTTGTTAAATGCATTAATAAAGGACACATTGCCCTCACTGGCACCGTAGAATTCACAGACACGGTCAATGCCAAACCGAGATTTAAACTCATCCCACACATCCGGCCTCAATCCGTTACCAAATACACGATCAAGAGGATTATTCTTCTCTTCAGGACAGGGCGGCTGAGTCACCAAATAGCGGCATAGCTCGCCGACATAGAAGAAAATCGTGCAGCCATACTTCTGCACCTCCGGCCAAAAAGCCGATGCAGAAAATTTGCGTCGCAACACCATAGAGGAACCGCTAAAAATTGCACTGTTGACGCCGCAGACGAAACCGGTCCCGTGAAACAAGGGCAGGCAGAGGTACATACGATCACTGGGCTTGGCTCTGACACCCACTTTACTGAATGAAGATCCGGCAGCGAGGATCCGTCGCTGGCCAACCTTAGCCGCCTTTGGCATACCGGTGGTACCAGAGGTAAATATGTAAAAACCGGTATCGCCGGCCAACACTGCTTTAGTTTCCTCAAGATTCCCTGTTTCATAGGAGACCAGCGCCGGCATAATATCTTCCATAGCATCTGGAGCAGAGCTCTCTCGCTTGTCCGCTACCCAAAGAATATCAGAATCCTTCATTTTTAGTTCTGGGCAAACATCCAATACACTGTTAAATATCTCCTCACCAGCAAGGCATTTTACTGAGTCAGTAATATTGATACAGTGAGCTAGCTGCGGACCTGTCAATGCCGGATTGACCATGCCGGCGATGGCACCGATCTTTTGGCAGGCCAAAATAGCAACCAACATTTCAATACGATTTTCCATTATCACGGCAACACAATCACCGCGCACAACACCGCGATCGAGCAATGCTCGCGCCAACTGATTGGTCAGCTGATTGAATTCTCCCCAAGTGATCTCGCGATCTTCAAAGATAATCATGATGTTATCGGGATGCCTTGCTACGGTCTCCTCCAAAACAAGACCTAGCGAGGCAGCTTCGTCAGACTCAGGTAGCTTAGCCAACACGACAGGCAGAGCTCTGGCAACATCTGACATAACTCGAAAAACTTCTTTTACATTACTTATGGTACCCAATGCTATTTCCTCGCGAGCGAACTAATGGTTAATTTTGCCAGTTGAGACATGTGCACTTCATCTGGACCGTCAGCAATTCTGCAAAAACGGCTAGTGGTGAATATCTGCGCTAGCGGGGTGTCCTGACACACGCCCATGCCACCAAAAATTTGCATAGCACGGCTGGACACGTCCTCACACATCTTAGGTGCGACAATTTTTAGCATAGAGATATCGGCGCGCGCGGCGTCCACTCCATATTTATCCATTTTTTCTGCCGCCGACATCACCAGTAGACGACACTGCTCAATATCACAGCGACTGCGAGCGATTTCGTGCTGAACGCTGGTTTTTTTACTTAGGGGCTCACCAAAGGCCACTCGCTTTACCGCACGCTCGCACATGAGTTCTAAACTGCGTTGCGCCATGCCGACAAACATCATAGCGTACTGAAAGCGGCCGGGACCAAGGCGGCCCTGAGCAATCTCGAAACCGCGCCCTTCGCCGAGAATTAAGTTGGTCACCGGTACTCGCACATCGCGAAAAATCACATCGCCCTCACCACCGGGGGAATGATACTCACCAAAGACTCTCAAAGGTCTGGCGATAGTCACCCCGGGAGTGTCCTTAGCTACAAGAATGGTAGAGTGCTGCTGATGACGCGGACCCTCTGGATTTGATTTACCCATCACCAACATCAATTGGCACTTCGGGCTTATCACGTTGGTGGTCCACCATTTGCGGCCATTGAGTACGTACTCGTCACCGTCGCGCTCAATCTTAAGCTCCATGTTAGTGGCATCAGAGGAGGCTACATCAGGCTCAGTCATGGCATAAGCAGAACGAATTTCTCCCGCAAGCAAAGGCTTTAACCACTGCTCCTGTTGCTCTGGCGTGCCATATTTTGCTAACACTTCCATATTCCCGCGATCTGGCGCATTGCAATTAAATATCTGCTGTGCCCACGCCGAACGTGACATCGTCTCAAATAATGGAGCAATCTCAACATTGGTGAGCCCCGGGCTCCACGGCTTATATTCCTCGGGCAAGAATAGATTCCACAGACCCTGGTTACGCGCCTCTTGCTTTAGGTCTTCAAACCACTCTGGGTACTGCCAGAGGTTATTATGATCATTGGTAAATTCCTCATACTCATGCTCTCTCGGATAGATATGCTCGTCCATGAATACCTTTAATTTCTCGTTTAGCTCCTCTGCACGTGGCGTCAGCTCAAAACCCATTTCTCTACCTCTTATCAGTTGTCTATTTAGGGAGTAATCCAGTAATCTTTTGCATTAATCGACTCATACCACCGATCCAACGATCATAGTCGGTTGTCTTGTTACGCATGTAGTCCAAAACCACGGGATGAGGCAAAATCAAAAAGCTCTCTTTGCGTAATTCTTCCACCACGGTGTCTGCCAGTTCCTCTGGCTCTATCATACCGTTGTTAGCCGCAGCTGCCACCGCATCATTATCAATCGCGGTCATCGGCGTTCTCACCGCCTGAGGACAGAGCATTGAGACTTTGATCCCCTCGTGTTTGTGATGAATTGCCAGCCATTCTCCAAAGCCGACAGCAGCGTGTTTAGTCACGCCATAGGCTGCGCCGCCAATTTGGTTGAGAAGACCAGCTGCAGAAGACGTGTTGAGAAAGTAACCGCCACCGCGAGATACCATTCGCGGCACCAGATGTCGGGCAGCATAGACATGAGACATAACATTGATATCCCAAATAGTCTGCCACTCTTCATTGGGAGAGTCGATATTTTCACCCATACCGACGCCGGCATTTGAGCAAAATAGATCAATTGGACCAAGGGTCGACTCTGTATCCTCAATAACCCGCTGAATATCCGCTTCCACGGCCACATCAGCCACCATGGCGACACCGTCAACCATTTGTGCGGTATCCTCCGCATTGCTCAGATTGATATCCACTGCGACAATCTTTTTAGCACCCTCAGCATGAAAACGCTCTGCCAGTGCTCGACCAATACCCGACCCACCGCCAGTAATGACGATGATCTTATCCTTTACCTCCACAACTCTCTCCCCTATATGTTGTTATTATTAAACTAACTCTGCCAACTGTTCTTTGCGGAAGGGTTTCAATTCATCCATACGCTTGGCTTGAACTAGATTAACCCAACTGGGATTGGCGATCAGCGCCCGACCCACGGCGACCAATTCAAACTCTTTGTTACCCAAGCGATGCAACAGTGTGTCCAAGCTCGCCGGATCTGCCTCTCTAAAGGTCAACTCACCGGGCTTTGGTGTAAAGTCGGCGTCCAGACCCACGCTACCCACTGTGATTGCCGGCTTGCCGGTAATTTTTTGCGTCCAACCGGCCAAGTTCAAATCACTACCGTCGAATTCAGGCTCCCAGAATCGACGCTGAGAACAGTGAAAAATATCTACTCCTGCTGCGGAGAGAGGTACTAAAAAGCGTTCTAGTTCTTCTGGAGTTTCCGCCAAACGTGCGGTGTAATCCTGCTGCTTCCATTGCGACCAGCGCAGGATAATTGGGAAATCAGGTCCCACCGCCCGACGCACCGCCTCGATTATCTCCACCGCAAAACGGCCTCGATTTTCCAGGGAGCCTGCATACTGATCATCTCGCTGATTGGTGCCCTGCCAAAAGAACTGATCGATAAGGTAACCGTGTGCCCCATGAAGCTCTACGGCATCAAAACCAATGCTTTTCGCATCCGCTGCAGCCTGAGCAAAGGCGCCTACAACATCATCGATGTCACCCTGAGTCATCACTTTTCGATTCACCTTACCCGGCACATTCATACCCGATGGTCCGTAGCCGGGAACATCACCCTCTGGTAGCGTTCCGGACTTGCGCACGGCGCCAACATGCCACAGCTGAGGCGCTATTTTCCCACCTTCTTCATGAACCGCGTCTACCACTTTTTTCCATCCGGCGAGACGATCCTCACCATAGAAATAAGGCACACCAGGGTAACCACTAGCCCCCTCGTGCCCGACACAGGTTCCCTCTGTAACAATCAAACCAACGCCCCCCTGAGCACGACGACGGTAGTAATCCACCACGTTATCACCAGGAATATTGTTATTGGGAGAAAAATTGCGCGTCATTGGCGCCATAACGATACGGTTTTTAAGCTTGAGATTGCCTGTGTCAAACGGCCGAAATAAGGCATTGTCAGAATTACTCATTGTCCCTCTTCTTTTTTGATCATTGTTATCGTTGAAGCGCTGTACCGCGCCTAAAATGCATACTAACGAAATTAATGCAGGCGTTCAGCATATTTACTGACTCGTCAGTACCCACCAGAAAATGCTTTGAAGCACAGGCTCTTAACTCACCGCCAGCTGGATAAGGGAGGCCAAAAGTGCCAACCCAAGCGCCACTGCAACACGAACTGAACTTGCGTTGACCTGGGCAGTGGCTGGAATAGCAAAGGTCTTGTCCAGTGCCGCCAGTTTATGCCCATGGTGTTCACTACCAAAGGTATCAATAATAATTTCACCAAAATCCCGGCGACTGCGATAGCGCACCAGTGCCAGTGTCTGCCAATCGTCGGTTCCTCCATTATCCAGCTCCTCGATTGATGTGGCTCTAGCAACAGTAATGATCTGAGGATGACCGGCACGCTTCAGTATTCGACTCATAAATACTTGTTGGTACGCAATAAGATTGTCCATTGCCTGCTTTTTTGGCTCTTTGAGTATCAACGCATTAACGATGAAGAACTCTTTACCATCATCGCGCTGAAAAAACTGCCTAAAATTGTCTAAGCGACTCTGCTCTGCATCACCACGGGACAGAACA
>Ga0206127_1000033_pt1 | contig 150202 bp, 138 predicted proteins | sample Helgoland_Spring_6_FD_148646 | JGI IMG/M metagenome (GOLD analysis project Ga0206127, IMG submission 148646) | Pelagic subsurface seawater microbial communities from Kabeltonne, Helgoland, North Sea - Helgoland_Spring_Bloom_20160419_1 | ecosystem: Environmental > Aquatic > Marine > Epipelagic ...
TTTTGATGTCAACGATTTAATTTATTTTTCTTTTCAATTAAACCTTGCTACATCCCGCACCAAATATACGTTTACCGTATAAGCAACAAATTAGGAAATCCTGTTTATTGCGGTTGACCTAACCGGTCGTCCTTGAAGCGAGGGCGCATTATAGAGAGAACACATGCCTATGCAACCCCTAATTTGAAATTATCGGTTAAGTGCTTAAAAAGCAATCGACATGAACAATTAAGAAGCTGTTTGAGGTATTAGGTACTCAATCTTTTTTGATATGATGTATTACATAAACTTAAATTAGGAACAACCATGAATATTCGTTCATATAAAAGTAAATCTCCTAAGTTTGCAGCGCATTGTTATATAGATGCTTCATCGGTATTAGTAGGTGACGTAGATTGTGCAGAACATGTCAGTATTTGGCCACTTGTTGCTGCAAGAGGCGACGTTAACTATATAAAAATAGGAGCTAGAACTAATATACAAGATGGAACTATATTACATGTATCTCGAACCAGTGAAGTTAATCCTAATGGATTTCCTCTCCTTATAGGGGAAGATGTGACAGTAGGACATAAATGTATGTTACATGGTTGTACTTTAGGAGACAGGATACTGGTTGGAATGGGGGCGATTATCATGGATGGTGCAATTGTAGAAGATGACGTTTTTATTGGAGCAGGAACATTAGTGCCACCTAAAAAAACACTCAAAAGCGGCTATTTGTATATAGGCAATCCTGCAAAACAGGCTAGAACATTAAAAGAAAGCGAAATAACATTTTTAAAACAGTCCGCACTAAACTACATAAAACTCAAAGATGAATACATTTCCGAGTCTAGTTAAACTCAATACACAAACACTTCTTCAGCGGTGAGCCATATTTCACCGTCTGAATTTAATTTTCCTTTTTTAAGTTCAAGTTCAATAATTTCCTCTATCTCAAACTGCTTTGTATTATAGAGTGAAATTAACACTTCTTTATCGGATCCGTATATATAACAAGCTAGCATTTCACCCTCCTCCATAATATCTATTTTAAGTGCCTCTTTTGTATTCATATAAGTACACCCATCTAAAACTTGAACGGCTTGATTCATAAGGACCTTCTTAGCTTATCTATAACGGGCGATACATCAGGTCGGTAACCAGTCCATAGATAGAAACTTTCTGCTGCCTGCCCAACCAGCATGCCTAATCCATCAAAAGTGTTTAATACTCCTAATTTTTTTGCATGTTGCAGAAATACAGTTGGTTTATCGGCATAACTCATATCATATACATTAGGGCTGCGCCGAATCACAGAGTCTGGAATAGTTGGTAACTCTCCAGTCAAACTTGCAGATGTAGAATTAATTATAAGGTCAAAAGGTTGCCGAACCTCATTTAACTGATTAAGGGCTGCACCAACAAAATTTTCTTGAGGTATTAATGAAGCTAACTGTACAGCCTTTTTCTCTGTGCGGTTAGCAATCATAAGTAATGACGGCTCCAATGCTAATATTGATTGCAATACTCCCCTAGCGGCACCACCAGCACCTAGTAATAAAATACGAGCACCCTCAACTGGCAAATTTAAGCGGTCAAAATCTTGTACTAACCCCTTGCCATCCGTTGTGTCGCCTAGAAAAGTACCATCTTCTTTTCTGATAACGGTATTAACTGACCCAGCAATGGTCGCAGCGGGGGATAAATCATTCACCCACTTCGCCACCTGCTCCTTAAAGGGTGACGTGACGTTACAACCTTTTGCGTCTGCATCATTAAAAAAGTTTATCAGGGCTGGGATGAAGCTTTCTTGTGTTGCAAAAGTGCGATCGTATTCGATAATTAATCCAGCTTGTTGAGCAAACATAGCATGAATAGCAGGTGACTTACTCTGCGCTATTGGGTTACCGAACACCGTATATTTACTCACGATAACCATTCTCTTGGATGGAGGTAATTAGCATATAAATCTGCTTCTTTACTGGCTGGCTCAGGCTCGTAGCAATATTCCCATCGAACTAGGGGTGGCATAGACATCAATATTGACTCCGTACGCCCACCCGTTTGTAATCCAAATAATGTGCCTCTGTCATAGACTAGGTTAAATTCTACATAGCGCCCACGTCTATATAATTGAAAATCACGCTCTTTTTTACCAAAAGTAATATCTTTACGCTTTTCCACAATAGGTACATAAGCATCTAAAAATCCATTGCCTACTGCCTGCATAAACTTAAAGCTTTTTTCAAACCCCTGTTTATTTAAATCATCAAAAAACAAACCACCTACTCCACGTGTCTCATCTCGGTGTTTTAAATAAAAGTAGTCATCACACCACTTTTTATATTCTGGGTATACGTCGTCACCGAAAGGCTGGCAAAGTTTATTAGCCACTGAATGCCAATGCACGACATCTTCATGAAATGGATAAAAAGGTGTAAGATCAAATCCGCCACCAAACCACCAAACTGGCTCCTCACCAGGTTTTTCGGCGATAAAAAAACGTACATTGGCATGAGTAGTTGGCACAAAAGGGTTGTGAGGGTGGATAACCAAAGACACACCTACGGCTTGAAAGCTTCTACCTGTGAGCTCAGGACGAGCAGCAGTAGCAGATGCAGGTAATTGTCCTCCAAAAACATGTGAGAAGTTGACTCCACCTTGTTCAATAAGTTTACCATCTGTTAGCACGCGACTGCGACCACCGCCGCCAAGCTCACGCTGCCAATTATCTTCAACAAAACTTCCCTTACCATCCACCAGCTCTAAGGTTTGGCAAATATTGTCTTGTAGCTTGAGTAAGTACTGTTTAACTTTTTCTATATCTGGTAATGAATCGGTTTTCATCTAACTAATTGTCTCTTATGGTTTGACCAGAAATTCCATGACGTATTTGACTGGGTTTATTTGCCCCACCTACTGCGCCATCTACTAGTAATAAGGTTTTGTCGAATTGTTGATATAATTGTTCAGTGTTTACTGCAGGTTTTGCTCCAGACACATTAGCACTGGTAGATATTAAAGGCTTGCCAAATAACTCGCACAACTTTCTTACTACAGGGTGCTGACTTACCCGCACTGCAATTAAATCACTATCACCAGTAATCCATTTAGGTGCTTTTTTAGCAGCGGGTAATAACCATGTTACTGGGCCTGGCCAACTAGAAAATATTTCAGTGCGTTTATGTCTAGGGATCTTCGCATCATCAACATAGAGTAATAACTGCGAATAGGTGTTGGCAACTAGGATCAAGCCTTTATCTACAGGTCTTCTTTTCAGGGCTAATAATTTGTTCACAGCATCTTCATTATCTGGATCACATCCAAGTCCAAGTACAGCTTCAGTTGGGTAAGCAATCAACTCCCCTTGCAGCAAGTTTTGAATGATAAGCTCTGCGTCTTCGATTGTGGATAGAGGTTTCATGTAATCCTAAATAAGTCTACTTTAACTCAGGTATATAATTCACAATGCAATACAAATGAGGCCTTTGTATTGCATTATTAAGGTTTAGTAATTTTACATTGACATTGTTTTTGTGGGCATAACAGTTCAGCTTCTGAACTTCCTTTCTTCTCTTGCATTATGGGCCAATGGCATTCTGGGCACGGATAATCAATGGGCGGCAAGTTCAGAAGATATTTACATTTGGGATAATTATCACACGCATAAAATGACTTGCCAAACTTATTCGCGCGCTTAGTAATATGTCCTTTTTTACACGACGGGCAGTTTAATTGTGTGTCTTCATTGTTGGAGTTTGACTCAATATAATCACAATCAGGAAAATCGCTACAGCCAATAAACAGCCCAAACCGCCCCTTTTTTATGACTAACTGAGATTGGCATAGCGGGCAGGAGGAACCCTCTATTATTTTGATCTCAGCATTTTCGTATTCGTGTAGGGGTTTTGAAAAATTACATTCTGGATAACGGCTACAACCAATAAAGATACCAGACTTACCTCGTCTGACGTTTAATTTAGCGTTACATTTTGGACAAGGCCCGAAAGCTTGTTCAGACGCACTAGCTGAAAACAAAGTGTGATCAATTTTAGACACTTAATAAAACACTCTTAATGATTATAGATAAGAAACAATCAGTGAAAAGGCCCTTCCGGCTCTTCAAACAACAAATCTTCCATCTGGGCATAGGCATTTTCTTTTCCTGGTACATTAAACAGCACCATCAACACTACCCATTTCATGTCCTCTAGACAAAATTCTTTTGAGTCAATCTCCATCACGCGATCAATCACCATTTCTCGGGTAGATGAATCCAGCACATTAATTTGTTCGAGGAACATTAAGAAACCGCGACACTCGACATCCAAGCGCATCTCTTCGTCTTGCGTGTAAACACGAGTAACAAAAGAATTAAGCCCTTTAGCTAAATAAGGTTTAATATCAGTCTCTTGTAATGCTGCCAGTTTTTCTAACCAAGAAAGCGCTTTATAAATTTCGTCGTGATGAAAGCCAGCTCGTACAAGCTCATCTGTCAACTCGTCTTGATCGACTCGTATTTCAGTTTCGCTATGAATAAGGTTTTCAAATAAATACATTAGGATATCGAACATGTTATTTTCTCCCCAATTTAATGTAACCGCCGGGAACACCGATAACTAAACCGCGCAATTCATATTCTAATAATTGTGACATCACATCTGCTACTTTTATACCGCTTCGCTGAGCTACTATATCTAATGGCGTTATTTCAAAATCTACACTAGCTAACAATTTGTCTGATGCCAAGCTCTGTGACATGTTTTTTTCTGATTCATCTACTTTTTTGCTCGGAGCAGGTAAAATAAGTTGTGTGAATTCTTCATTAATATCTTCTATACACGTTACCAACTTTGCCCCCTGTTGAATCAAATGATGACATCCTGCAGACATGGGGTTGTGAATATTTCCCGGAAGCGCAAATACCTCTCGGTTTTGCTCTAAAGCGTATCTTGCAGTAATTAACGATCCACTCTTTATTGCAGCTTCAATGATAAGAGTGCCAATAGACAAACCACTGATAATGCGGTTTCGTCTTGGAAAGTATTCTGGTCGTCCGGGCGAGTTGGGTGCAAACTCAGAAATAATCACACCATTGTTCTGTAGAATTTTATCCGCTAACTTTATATGACGCCTAGGATACATTTTATCAATAGCAGTACCCAAAACAGCTATAGTTGTACAGCCTCCTAGCAGAGCCCCTTGATGTGACATTCCGTCAATGCCATGGGCTAAGCCACTAGTAATTGTCCAACCACATTCGCTTAAACGGCTAGCAAAAAACTTAGCGTTTTCCTTGCCCTGTGGACTTGGTGCTCTACTTCCTACTATTGCGATTTGATAGTTGTTTAAGTGCTTGGGATCGCCATAACCGTATATCAGTGGTGGGGGACTAGAAATTTGCTTGAGTAGGCTTGGGTAACTAGGATGATCGAAGTGAAGTAAAAAACGGTTATGCGCTTTATTAAGCCACCGCAAACTAACGTCTAAAATACTCATGTTAGGATGCAGTATTACTTCAATTTGCTTGTGATTAAACCCCACTTCCACTAGAGAATTTTTTGATAGAGTAAATAACTCAGGTAGCCCAACAGCGCACTTTTGCTTTAACTTTTTCAAGCTAGAGACCGAGAAATTTGGAACCTGAGTCAACTTCAACCAATTTTTCAACTCACGACTATTTAAATCAACATCCAGTTGCATAATTTGTTCCCTAGATAGTTAGCTTCAGCTAGGACTAGGGTCTTGCTACTATCATTCCCCTTTTTATGACTTTAGCTGATTTAGTAATAAGTGCATAACTTGCTGTATCAAAAGCTTTAAATACTACAACCTCTCCAATCTTTAAAGCTGGCTGAGTAATTTCATCCCCCTTTTTAAAAGCGTTAAGGTTTATGTCTGTTTCGCCTTCATATTTGGGTTCTTTTCCATCAATTATTTTTGGCCCTTGACTGTATATGCCCATTATAGTTCCAGCAGAAACTTGATCCGAACCAATATCTAGCACCACCACATTATATTTACCCAATAAGTTATGTTGCTCTAAGTCATGAATAATATAGCCAGTTTGGTTTTCTGCGGCAATAAGCAAAATTTCATCTAGTTCGTTTGTGACTGCAGGAATGATTTTATCACCTCGCTTAACCTCTAGTTTTGCTTGTAATATTTTAATGAGTTTTTGCTTGCCTACATCAGCATTCATTAACTTAGCTCTAGCTAAATGGCGTATTTGTAAACCGATAAAATTGCCATCCATGTCATAGAGCTCATTTTGCATTCTAACAATGTTCACATTCTCTTTACTGCGACGGGAGGCTTTTCCAAGCACTAGATTATCAGTGGCAAAACGAACAGCTCCCTCTTTATCTCCCAGAATATATGGATAACGATCATAAGCTTCCTTAGACATAATCATCTCATTTTCTATATAGGGTTTGATGACTGACCATGGCAATGCAGCTATAGCTTCTGGAGTTTTAAAGGATTTGGAACCTTCAGGAGAAAGCTTTATTAAAGGCTTTAATGGTTCTCTCACCACTTCAAGAACAATTTCACCTTTTTGATTCTTAGCCAAGCGTAACTTGTCACCGGGATAGATAAGATGAGGATTAGTAATATGTATATTGGTGCGCCAAAGCTGAGGCCATTGCCAAGGCTTATCCAAATACATATTGGATATATCCCACAAAGTATCTCCTTTTTTTACTACATAAACTTCAGGAGCGGTATTTTTCACTAAAACGCTGTCTGCGAAGCTATATAATGGCAAGAGCACCAACAGCATTAGCAACCTTATTAATTTTTTGCTCATCATTCTTATACACACCTTGATGCAGTGACTATTATGTTTTGGATCTATTTAAGCTAGAATAGCCAGGTAGAAACGTATTAAATAGTCAATTCTATTTGATCGTATACTATATAATACACACCAATAGTAACTCTCTCACTGTAGCGTAAAGTTACTATTGGTTACATTAGTTCCTGAGTCCGTAATTCATTATAGTTGAATAATACAATGGCAATATTAGATGTATTGCGCTTTCCTGATGAGAGATTGCGCACAGTAGCAAAAAAAATACAAAAAGTTGATAAATCCATTACTGCTCTTATTAGCGACATGTTCGATACTATGCGTGAAGAAAATGGTATCGGTTTGGCAGCAACACAAGTTGATGTGCATAAGCGTTTAGTGGTCATGGATGTGTCAGAAAATCAAGATGCCCCTATGGTTTTTATTAACCCTGACATTACCCACAAAGAAGGTAAAATCATCAGTGAAGAAGGCTGTTTATCAGTCCCCAATAATTATGCGCAGGTCGAAAGAGCAGAAAAAATTACGGTTTCTGCTCTTGATAAAACGGGTGAACCTTTCACATTAGATGCAGATGGCTTACTAGCAATTTGTATTCAACATGAATTAGATCATCTAAAGGGCAAATTATTTGTGGATTATTTATCCCCACTCAAACGCCAGAGAATTAAAACCAAGTTAGAAAAAGAAGCCAGACTTGCGACAAGAAACTAAGACACAATTGAATAACCCGTTAAGGATAGTATTTGCTGGAACGCCTGAGTTTGCCGCATTACATTTACAGGCATTAATAGACTCTGAACATGATGTTATTGCGGTTTACAGTCAACCAGACCGCCCAGCTGGTCGTGGAAAAAAACTGCAGGCAAGTCCAGTAAAACAATTGGCCGTTGAATATTCAATCCCAGTTTATCAACCTCAATCATTGAAAACTGCAGACTCACAACTAGCCTTATCTGCATTACAGGCAGATATCATGGTAGTGGTAGCTTATGGATTGATTCTTCCAGCATCAATATTAAACACGCCCAAATTAGGTTGCCTCAACGTTCACGGTTCCTTATTACCAAAATGGCGAGGAGCAGCCCCTATTCAGCGCTCAATTTGGGCAGGTGACAAAGAGACAGGTGTAACGATTATGCAAATGGATGAAGGCTTGGATACCGGTTCTATGCTGTTCAAGCAGTCACTCACTATTACCAAAAAAGATACCAGTGCCAGTTTGTATCAAAAGCTATCAGAAATTGGACCTAAAGCTTTGCTTGAGACCTTGTCCACACTTGCTGAAATACAACCTCAGATCCAAAATGATGATTTCGCTAGTTATGCCAAAAAATTATCAAAAGAAGAGGCCAAAATGGACTGGAATTTATCTGCAGAACAACTTGAAAAAAATATTCGTGCATTTAATCCATGGCCAGTCGCTTTTTTCAACATTAATGACTTTAATATAAAAGTGTATTCGTCAGATGTTGTTAAAAACGAAAACCCTGACACGCCTGCAGGACAAATTGTTAAGTCAGATAAAACAGGTATCTTAGTGACAACTGGTAATGAATGTTTATTGCTAACCAGATTGCAACTTCCCGGCAAAAAACCAATGGCAGTAGCGGATGTCCTTAATGGAAGAGCTGATTGGTTTGCGGTAGGTGTTTCGCTAATATGAAATATTTTTTATGAAGAGCAAGTCAAAAGGTAACCATTTCAATTTACGTGCTGATGCCGCCAAGGTGTTGCATCAAATATTAGAAGAAGGTCAATCTGCAAGGGAATGTTTGCCTCTTGCTCAATTACCCCACAAAGAACAAGACAAAGCATGGTTGCAAGAGATGGTTTATGGCGTTTTACGTAATTTACCTATTTTACAGTTTTGGCTTAGGCAACTACTCGATAAGCCATTAAAAAACCGCTTCAAAATTGTTGAGCAATTGATCATGTTGGGGTTTTATCAATTAGCCTTTAGTCGTGTCAGTCAGCATGCAGCAGTGTCTGAAACAGTAGCTGCATGTCAGCCTCTGAATACTCTAGCGATGAAAGGTCTAGTCAATGCTATCCTGCGTACATTTTTAAGAGATGAAATGTCTCAACAGGGAACACCCAATAAACAAATAGCGTCAGGATTGCCTAAATGGTTATACAAAAAACTTGAAGCTGAATATAAAGATGTGTTTATTGATTTATCTACCAATATGCAATTAAAGGCTCCAATTTGGCTCAGAGTTAATACTCGCAAGATTTCTCATGCACAATTTGCTGAAGAGCTAAAAAAAGCAAGTATCGAATTTACTGATCCTATCGGACATCCAGAAGCTTTTATATTGTTAAAGGGTTATGACGTAACTAGCTTGCCCGGTTTTGATTCAGGGTGGTTTGCTGTACAAGATGGAGCTGCACAACTTGCAGCCCATTACCTTAAGCCTGAACAAGGTGAATCAATATTAGATTGTTGTGCTGCACCAGGTGGTAAAATTTGTCATATAATTGAATTAGAACCGAATATTTCTAAAACAGTTGCTTTAGAAATAGATGAAAAACGCGCTCTAAAAATCAAAGAAAATTTAGTTAGGTTAGGGCATGACGCAGATATTGTAGTGGGTGACGCAAGCATGCCAGAAAAATGGTGGGATGGGCGATTGTTCGACCGAGTGCTACTCGATGCACCGTGCTCTGCCACTGGTATTATCCGCCGACACCCTGACATAAAATGGCTGCGTAAGGCCAAGGATATTGATGTACTTGTGAACCTACAAAAGCAAATATTAGATGCTATATGGCCACTCATTAAACCTGGCGGGACTATGCTTTATGTTACTTGTTCTATTTTACCCGAAGAAAACCATCTACAAATACGTGACTTTTTATCAAGAACAGATAACGCATTGATAGATAAAACTTTTTATAACGATTCTGTGGACAGTCCGGGTAAACAGATTTTACCCGGAGATCAACAAATGGATGGTTTCTATTATGCGCGACTGCTAAAGTCTCCAAAATAATAAGGTTTACATACCACTAATGAAAATAATTATTCTTGGTGCTGGCCAAGTTGGCGCCACTTTAGCTGAAAATTTAGTCGGTGAAAAAAATGAAATCACCGTCATCGATTCAGATCCAGAGACTCTAAGGCATCTTCAAGATAGATTAGATTTACAAGTTGTAGCGGGTATGGGCTCGCATCCAGATGTGCTAAAAAAAGCAGGAGCAGAAGATGCTGACATGCTAATTGCTGTAACCAACAGCGATGAAAGTAACATGATGGCTTGTCAGGTTGCTTATAGCTTATTCAAAACGCCAACAAAAATTGCCCGTGTTCGCTCTGAACAATACATCATCTATCAAGAACAGCTGTTTAAGCATCAAGACGTACCTGTCGATCATCTTATTGCCCCAGAACAACTTGTTACAAAGGCCATAAAACGCCTGATAGATTATCCAGGTGCATTACAAGTGGTTGAATTTGCCGATGGCAAAGCTAGCTTAGTAGCGATTAAAGCTTATTATGGTGGCTTATTGGTAGGCCATGCACTGTCCACCTTAAAAGAGCATATCCCTAATGTTGAAACGCGTGTAGCTGCTATATACCGAAGAGGTAAACCGATTCGTCCGCTTGGGACAACTATTATTGAAGCTGATGATGAAGTGTTTTTTATCGCAGCTACAAAACATATTCGCACGGTTATGAGTGAACTACAAAAACTCGAGTCAAGTTACAAGCGTATTATGATCGCAGGAGGCGGCCTAATTGGTGCTGGACTAGCAAAGTTACTCGAACACAATCACAATGTGAAATTAATTGAATTTAACCATGAAAGGGCTAAGTATCTCTCTGCACATTTAGATAAAACAATCGTATTTGCTGGTGATGCCTCAGATCATGAGTTATTAACCGAAGAAAATGTCGAACAAGTTGACGCTTTTATCGCCGTCACCAACGATGACGAAGCCAACATTATGTCAGCGATGTTAGCGAAAAAGCTTGGCGCACAAAAAGCTATGGTCCTGATACAACGAGGAGCCTATGTTGATTTAGTTCAAGGTGGTGATATTGATATAGCGTTCTCTCCACAGCAGGCCACCATCTCAGCGCTTCTCACTCATATAAGACGAGGAGATATAGTGAACGTATACTCACTAAGAAGAGGAGCAGCAGAAGCCATTGAAGCTATTGCACATGGTGATCGAAACACATCCAAGGTAGTTGGACGAGAAATCCGTGAAATAAACCTTCCTCCAGGCACCACCATAGGTGCCATAGTCCGTAGTGAAGAAGTCATCATTGCTCACGGAGACACAAAGATTGAAGCCAACGACCACGTTATACTTTTTTTAGTGGATAAGAAATTTGTAAGTCACGTAGAGAAATTATTTCAGCCCAGTGCGTTATTTTTTGGCTAAATATGAATTTAGTCTTTGCTCTTATAACTTTACAAAACCACAAAAAATCTTATAAAGTTAAAGCAATTGGTACAAGAGCATAACCTTCCAAGGCTGTGAATATCGATTATCAAGCAAATCAGTGGTAATGGTTACTCTCCGGTCGATAACCCTGCATATGTTCAATGTAGTATGAATGTATTTGTCCGAAATTCAGATAAAACCCTAACATTATTTACTAGTCACTATTTATAGAGTGGCTTTGAAGGTGTCTCTACTGGTGCTGCAATTAGTTATGCAACAGGAAGATATACCGAACTCAAGTCATCACGGCTGTTGATAAAGCCAATATAGAGCTCGAAGAGGCCCAACTTCTTATGTCTAGTAAAACTAGCCTTCGCTATGGCGTCTTTTTTCTAACCAATTAAAATGTATTTAATGACAATATTGGTCTGTATACATTTCTTGATCTTCGATCTATGTATAAATTATTAACTCCTCCAAAAAGTAGGTGAAAATAGCACTAACAATGAAAATACTTCTAACCGACCAAAAAGCATTGCTATTATTAACAACCATTTACCACTATCAGACACATCAGCGTAGGTAGCAGCCACAGATCCTAATCCTGGACCTAAGTTATTAAGTGTTGCCGCAGTTGCGCTAAAAGCCGTCACGTCATCCATCCCAGTAGCGATCAGTCCAACCATAATAATCACAAAAATCATCGCATAGGCTGAAAAGAAACCCCAGACAGCTTCGACAACTCTGTCTGGTAAGGCTCTTTCACCTAATTTTACAGAGTAAACCGCTTTGGGATGGATTAACCGGTCGACTTCTCTTTTACCTTGTAAATATAGTAAAAAAACTCGAATAACTTTTAAGCCTCCTCCAGTCGAGCCTGCACATCCACCAATAAAGCTTGAGAAAATTAGCATGATAGGCAAAAACACAGGCCAGTTAGAGAAATCTGTAGTGGTAAAACCCGCGGTTGTACTAATAGATACAGATTGAATCAAGGCTTGGTCAAAAGCTATTCCCGCATCGGCAAACCAACTGAATTGAAGTAACACAATAAAACAAATCAGCACCAAACTAATTTGAATGATAAAAAATGCTTTTAGCTCAGGATCATGAAAATACCCCTTTAAAGAGCGCCCACTAGCCGCAGCGTAATGCAGAGCAAAGTTCAATGCCGCAATCCATAGAAATACCACACAAACTATATTCACACCAACACTGTTAAATTGACCTAAACTTGCATCGTAGTTACTAAACCCACCAATAGCGATAGTCGAAAATGCATGACAAATAGCATCAAACAAGTTCATACCTACAACCCAAAACGCAGCAGCACAAACGGTTGTAAGAGATAAATAAATGTACCAGAGATGCTTGGCTGTATCAGCTATTCTAGGTGTCATTTTAGAATCTTTCACTGGGCCCGGGGTTTCTGCCCTGTATAACTGCATTCCACCCACACCTAATATTGGTAAAATTGCCACAGCGAGAACAATAATTCCCATCCCCCCCAACCACTGGAGTTGCTGACGGTAGAACTGAATTGCTTTAGGCAAATAGTCGATGCCTTCAATAACAGTCGCACCCGTTGTTGTTAGACCAGAAAAAGATTCAAAAAAAGCATCTGTCGTAGACATCTGGGGCTGCTCTAATAGCAAAAATGGCAATGCACCGAAACTTGCTAGAACTGTCCAGAACAACACCACAATTAGAAATCCTTCCTTAGCTCTTAAATCATTTCTATAAATTCTATTGGGATACCAAATGGCTAACCCTGTAAATAAACATAAAAGAAATGCTAATAGAAATGGGAGGCCGCTACCATCTGCATATATGACCGACACTATTGCTGGAGGGATCATAGTGACACTGAATAAAGCAACAAGAAGTCCTAATATCCGAATAATAGTTCGATATTGCATGGTTCAGCTTTGACCCAGAATATAAATGCCAACTAATACACCTGGCAAGTTTAGAGATAAAAAGTTTAATTCTAAGTAAGTCATTGGATTAACTAATTTTCTTGTAATTATTGTTTACTAAAAACCAAAACAAAAGTCTAATTCAAGAAATCTGACTTTTTAATTATGCTCACGTCTTTCAATTAATAAGATAACAGAAAGTTCGTTGCCATCGAAAATATTTCGACAAAAGCGAACAACTATTCTTATTTAATTGAAACAAAGACATAAAATTGAATCTACAAACTTAAACCCACATCAAATTATGCTTCAATTATTGAAATTGCAAGCCTACAGATTAGGTAAATCAAGGCTTATAATTACTTATTAACATTTAACTATAAATGTTAATAAAATAATTTAAAAATTTTCTTTTCTAGTGCTTAACATCTGTGTATCTTCTAAGAAGGTTTTGATTTAAACGAGTCAATCAAAAAATCTTATCCACAAAACAAGCATCATGAAAAACTTCTTTATTAAGTTTTTATTTCTCTGTAAATACATGTTTATTAAAGATTTTTCAATACCCCCAAGTATTTAAATTTAGTAACAAATGAATTATCTATTACATTATCTACATAGTTACCCACAGATTTTCTTTTAAATAAAGATAAATGCCTCCACTTATACATTCTCGCAAATTTACAATATTCTAAAATAAAATATGGGCACCTATTATGGCATCTGAAACAAAACCTCTTTTTAACCCTCTAATATTAGTAGATGGCTCATCTTATTTATTTAGAGCTTACCATGTACCTTATTTGCAAGCGTTATCTACGTCTTATGGACAATCCACAGGTGCGATTACGGGTGTGTTGAACATGATAAAGAGCTTACAAAAAGACTACCCAAGCGGAAATATAGTGGTGGTGTTTGATGCCAAAGGGAAAACCTTTCGAAACGATATGTATTCTGAGTATAAAGCTAACCGCCCGGCTATGCCTGAGGACCTGAGAACACAAATTGCACCTTTACATGAAATTATCGAAGCAATGGGACTACCTTTATTAGTCATTGAGGGTGTCGAAGCGGATGATGTAATTGGCACGCTAGCTAATCAAGCGTCTGAACTCAAAATGGAAACAGTCATTTCTACCGGCGATAAAGATATGGCACAACTTGTTACGGCACATGTTCGATTAATCAATACAATGACCAATGTCGAAATGGACGAAGCGGGCGTGAAAGAAAAGTTCGCTGTTAGACCCGACCAAATCATCGATTACTTAGCTCTAATGGGTGACAAAGTGGACAATATTCCAGGTGTCGACAAATGTGGACCTAAAACAGCGGCTAAATGGCTAGCTGAACATGGCACACTTGAGCAAGTCATGGCCAATGCCGACAATGTAAAAGGAAAAGTGGGCGAACATTTACGAAATGCTCTGAGTCATCTACCTTTGTCCTATGAATTAGCCACGATTAAATTGGACGTAGAACTGCCCGAAAATGTGCAAGACATTAAACCAAAAGAAGTGAATTTTGATAAATTAATTGCTTTGAGTAATCAGTTTGAATTAAAACGTTTGTTGACAGAGACCCAACAAAAAGTAAAACAAACTGCTACCACCAAAAGTATCGATCCAAAAGAGTTAGACGAACACACTTCTGAATCAAGGAATTATCACACCATCCTTACCCAAGCTGATTTTGATATTTGGTTAGACAAACTCAAAGCAGCTGATTTGTTTGCCTTCGATACCGAAACGACTAGCTTAAATTATATGGATGCAGAATTGGTAGGCGTATCATTTTCTATTTCAGCAGGCGAGGCGGCTTACTTACCTGTTGCTCATGATTATTTGGATGCACCAGACCAATTAGACAGAGCCCACGTGTTAGCCTCTCTTAAATCACTTCTAGAAGACCCTGCAATTAAAAAAGTGGGACAACACCTTAAATACGATAAAAATGTGCTGGCTAACTACGACATTAATTTACAGGGTATAGCATTCGATACAATGCTTGAATCATATGTGCTGAATAGTGTAGCCACCCGCCATGATATGGATAGTTTGTCGGAAACATATCTCGGTCAATCAACTATTCACTTTGAAGATATTGCTGGAAAAGGTGTCAAACAAATAACGTTTAATCAAATTCCACTGGATAAAGCAGCACCTTATGCAGCCGAAGATGCAGATATAACCTTACGTTTGCATAAGGTTATTTGGCAAAAACTTAGGGAAGAAAAAGACTTAGTAGATGTATTTAAAGAAATAGAGCTACCTTTGTCACCCGTTTTAGCAAAAATGGAACAATTTGGTGTGCTCATAGATAGCCAAAAACTTGCACAACAAAGCCAAGACTTAGCGGTGCGTATTTTAGAGTTAGAAAAAGAAGTACATGAACTAGCCGGCGAAGAGTTTAATTTAAGCTCACCGAAACAATTACAGGAAATCCTCTACAAAAAAATGGATTTACCCGTTCTAAAGAAAACCCCAAAAGGCGCACCGTCAACGGCTGAAGAGGTTTTACAGGAATTGGCCATCAATTACCCATTACCGAAATTGTTGATGGAATACCGAGGGTTGAGTAAATTAAAAAATACATATACGGATAAACTTCCAAAGATGATAAATGCTCGAACAGGCAGGTTACACACATCTTATCATCAAGCAATTACGGCAACAGGTAGATTGTCATCTACAGAACCCAATCTACAAAATATCCCTATTCGAACTGAAGAAGGACGCCGAGTTAGACAAGCATTCATAGCCAGAGAGGGTTATAAAATTGTTGCCGCTGATTATTCACAAATCGAACTGCGGATTATGGCACATTTATCAAGTGACAAGGGCTTACTGAATGCTTTTGCGACTGGACAAGATATTCATACTGCAACAGCTTCAGAAGTATTTGATACCCCACTAAAAGAGGTTAGTATTGAACAACGTAGAAATGCGAAAGCTATTAACTTTGGTTTAATCTACGGTATGTCAGCATTTGGTTTATCCAAACAACTAAATATATCGCGTTTTGATGCACAAAAATATATGGACCTGTATTTTGAACGTTATCCATCAGTATTAACCTACATGGAAGACACCCGTCAGGTTGCTAAAGAAAAAGGTTATGTTTCGACAGTTTATGGTAGGCGTTTATACTTACCCGAAATTAACGCCAGTAATGGCATGCGCAGAAAAAGTGCAGAGCGGGCGGCGATAAATGCACCTATGCAAGGAACCGCAGCTGACATCATAAAAAAAGCTATGTTAGCTGTTGATGACTGGATTGAAACGTTACCTATTGATGATGTGCGTATGATTATGCAAGTACATGACGAACTGGTTTTTGAAATAAAAGAGCATAAGTTAATCGAATATAAAAACAAAATCATTTTGTTAATGGAGCAAGCTGTGCAGCTTGATGTTCCCCTAATCGTCGAAGCAGGTGTTGGAGAAAACTGGGATGAAGCCCATTAAGCTTATTCATCGTTCGATTGAGCGCTTGTACAACTAAACAAACTTTGCTTATGGGTATTTTTTAAAAAACCTTTGAATGTAGGGTACAGAAATAAGTTATTTTTAACTTCTGCTTAAACCTCGGCTAATGCCGAGGTTTTTTTGTCCAAAATTATTATTAAAATAGCATAAAATAATGCTGTTTATCATTTGCTTTTTACGTGTTTTTTTTCTTGGCCTTAATAATTTATTTAGGTTTTCTTATGTATTAAGTAATCTTATCTTCAAAGCCATACCAACCATCTAACTTTGACTGCAAATTATCGAGTCCAATGCCGTTCAGGGACGAAAAAACATCAACGGTTACATCCCCGCAAAAAGCCAATGCAGCTTCTCGAGCCATCATTAACTGATTTTTACGCTTACCAGATTTAAATTTATCTGCTTTAGTAAGAAGCGCAAGTACAGGTAAATCTGCAGCTACTGCCCAATGTATTAAGTCTTGGTCTAAATCTTTAAATGGATGACGAATATCCATCAATACCACTAATCCTTTTATGCTCTCCCTTTTTTGTAAATACTCGCCCAAAGATTTTTGCCATTTCTTTTTTATGGCTATAGGTACTTTTGCATATCCATAGCCCGGTAGGTCTATTAACCGCCGATTTTCATCTAACTTAAATACATTTATTAACTGAGTCCGCCCCGGCGTTTTACTGGTCCGTGCCAGGCCTTTTTGCCGAGTTAATTTGTTTAATGCGCTAGACTTTCCAGCATTTGAACGACCGGCAAAGGCAATTTCTATACCTTCATCTGTTCCTAGGTGCGAAATATCAGGGGCGCTGATACTAAATTTGGCTTGACTATAATGACTCACACATACTCCTGAAAACGCTACGAAACTGTTTTTATATTAATAAAAAACATTATATCAGGGAAAAAGGGAATCACAGTGCTCTTTAAAATCAGATAAAAACACAACTTATTAAATGATTTTATTTTACTGTTGGCGTAAATGTGTAAAATACGCAGTTAATTATTTAAGAATAGGCAGTTAATCAAATGCTTAATGAGATAAAAATGAAAAATATAAGTGTCCTAGTCTGTTTGTTTATCGGCTTTAATATTAATGCAGCTGAACAGGGCAATGCTGAAAACGGTAAGGCAAGGTCTATTACTTGCAGCGCGTGCCATGGCGTAGATGGAAATAGTGCAATACCGATGAACCCAAAACTTGCTGGGCAACATGAGCAGTATTTAGTTAAACAATTAACAGAATTTAAACTAGCCAGCAAAACAGGCGGAAAAGATGGCCGAAATAATGCCATAATGAACGGCATGTCAGCAGTGTTATCAGAACAAGATATACGTGACATAGCAGCATATTACTCAAGTCAAGAGGCAGTACCTGGCGAAACTACTCAAGATGCTGTCGAACAGGGTAACAGACTATATATTGGCGGGGATCTAGAACGAGGTATTACGGCATGTATTGCTTGTCACGGGCCTAAAGGAAACGGGACGAGCCTTTCTGGTTTTCCAGATATTAGTGGCCAACATTCAGTCTATATAGCTGCTCAACTAAAATCCTTTCGCTCAGGCGGAAGAGCCAATTCATTAAATGGCATGATGGCTGACATTGCTAAAAGAATGACTGACGAAGATATTGAAGTGATATCAAGTTACGTTTCTGGACTTCACTAACAAAGTGAGCCCGCACCTAAAAACCATGTTGTTACTATTAGTTGTATTTTACATTAGATAAATAGTTCACTTATTTTATAGCTAAATTGTAAATAAGTTGTAAATTTTTGTTAATCCTGTATTCTCCTTAACAAATAAAAAAAACAGGGAATTACAAGTAAATTACTTGTCAGGGAAGTAGCAACACAGCATAAGTTGTCTTGCAATTTAATTGCCTCGATGGTGAGGCATGGATGAAATATAAAGTATCAGGATGATCGATAACAATAAAATAATCTTCGAAAAAATTAATAATAAGTGAAGATAAAATGGATATTTGTTGTTCAGGATGGACAGTTATTGGGAGAAGTGTCTGGCGACACTCTGTTCTACAAGAAAGCGATAGTTTGGCTATCGCTTTTTTTCTGTCAAAAATTTACTATTAATGTGTAATATCATCAATTGAGTTTTATTCTCCGGACATAATTTAATTCCCTCAAAATAATCAATAATAAAACTCAACAAAATTTAGCATCCAGATAAAACATTCAGTCTCGATGCTCAATGAAAGTTCAACACGGCCCAATAAACTAAGGTAGAATCATTCCCATTATTAAGCCCTACACAGGTAATTTATGGCTAGGCAAAAAAAATCACGTAAAGTTGGCAAAATTGGCATTTCTAAAACAGCTTCAAACGTGCGTAAGCCAACTGAAAAACGCGTCAAAAAACATCTTGGGAAACCTGCAGGAACACGTAACAACGAAGCCCTAACAGTTAATCAAGAGCGCAAAAAGTTCAATAAAGATCCAAGGCATGGAAGTAAAAAACCTGTTAGCTTAATTGCTGAAACTAAAGAACAAAGTTTAGCAGTGAAAAAGGTTACATACTTTTCTCCAACTCAGGAGCTTGCATCAATCGAACAAGACCCACGATTAGCTGCCCTTTTGGATAAGATTGATCTTGGCAAAAAGATAGCCAGAGAAGACCAGCACTATGTGGATCAAACATTAGCAAGACACAAAGTATTATGCGTAATGCTTGGAATTACTGAAGAGCCTGAAAAACCAATTAAATCATCTGAGCAACAAACAGATCTTTATTCACAGTTTGAATCTATAGATATTGATGATTATACAGATTAACGAATAGATTTATGAATATAGCACCCTATCTTGTTGCGCTATTTATCGTTGCTGCTCTTGCTTTTTATGCTGGTTGCCTAATATTTAAGCTCAGAACACAACAGAAACTACGCAAGCAAAAAACACAACAAAGAATCGACAAGATTTTTCAAAGTATTCAAACCATTGCTAAAGCCTTGGAACAGCAGCAATGCAACTTATCAGAGGGCTGTATTAGACTATATCATCTCCTAGAAGCTTTACCTGTTAAAAATAAACCTGATTTGTCACAGCAATTCATAGGGCTATATTCGCTCTATGATCAAGTGAAAGACTTTCCGACTCATGACGTAAGAAAAGCACAAAGTAAAATAGAAACAAAAAAGCAAGACTTGCAAAGAGAAGAAATAGAAGCACAGATGGAGTCACAAATACTCAACGACGTCTCAGAGTTAAAGACTTTGATGGTTAATCCATTTTTAAAATGATGAGTCCTTATAACCTAGCAACTGAAGAAGTTCTGTCATAACAAAAGCAGTCAGTTGTATGATCATTTAGCATACCGACAGCTTGCATAAAGGCATAACAAATCGTTGTGCCTACAAATGAAAATCCTTCCTCCTTAAGGGCTTTTGCCATATTATCTGATTGAGCAGTTGAAGTTGGCACATCATCTTTTGAAGGCCAAGTATTGATTATTGTTTTTCCTTCAACGAACTCCCAAATGTAATCACTAAAAGTTATACCTGTCGCCTCTATACGCAAATATGCCTTAGCGTTTTTTATAATGGAATGGACTTTCAAACGGTTTCGAACTATCCCTGCATTTTGCATCAACCGTTCCACATCCTCTTCAGTAAAAGTTGATATCTTTACTGGGTCAAAATTAAAAAAAGCGGTTTCATAATGTGCCTGTTTCTTCAATATTGTGATCCAGCTTAGTCCAGCTTGTTGACCATCTAGGCAGAGCTTTGCAAACAGCTCTTGGCTATCTAGGACCGCTCTTCCCCATACATTGTCATGATATTCTTGATAGCACTCATCTTTACTTACCCAACTACAGCGTTTTTTTACCATTAAAAGTCAACTTCCTCGTCTAAATGCCTTTTAAATAGCCTTTAAGCCTACATAGAGACAACGACAAAAGGTATACTTTCTATAATTTTTTTAATTTAATTATCTAGCAGGCCGTATGGTAGAGGAAATGCAAGAGCATATGCAAAAGTTTGATTGTAAGACATTTCAAGGACTAATTTTAGCGCTTCAAGATTATTGGGCGCGTCAAGGGTGTGTGATTATTCAACCCCTAGATATGGAAGTGGGGGCTGGCACATTTCATCCTATGACTTTCCTTAGATCGATAGGTCCGGAGCCAATCAGTAGTGCTTATGTACAACCTTGTCGGCGTCCTACAGATGGAAGGTATGGTGAAAACCCTAACCGTCTTCAACAGTACTATCAGTTTCAGGTCATGCTTAAGCCCTCACCTGACAATATCCAAGAGTTGTATTTAGGCTCCTTAAGAGAACTAGGCTTTGATTTACTAGTACATGACGTTAGGTTTGTTGAAGATAATTGGGAATCGCCTACTTTAGGCGCTTGGGGTTTAGGTTGGGAAGTTTGGCTGAATGGTATGGAAGTTACGCAATTCACCTACTTTCAACAAGTAGGTGGTATCGAATGTTCACCGGTTACAGGCGAGATAACTTATGGGCTAGAACGCCTGGCAATGTATATCCAAGGTGTAGATAGTATATACGACCTAGTGTGGACAAATGGGCCAATGGGCACAGTCACATATGGTGATGTATTTCACCAAAACGAAGTTGAACAATCAGCTTATAACTTTGAATACGCTGATGTAGCTGCTTTATTTGCGACTTTTGAACAATGCGAAAAAGACAGTGAAAAACTGATTTTGGCACGTTTACCATTACCTGCCTATGAACAAGTAATGAAGGCTTCACACGCTTTCAATCTTTTAGATGCTAGACATGCTATTTCTGTAACAGAGCGCCAACGTTATATTTTGAGAGTAAGAACGCTTTCTAAGGCCTGTGCAAAAGTCTATTACGAAGCACGCGAAGCACTTGGCTTTCCAATGTGTAACAAGGAGAAGTAGCCATGCGAATAGATAATCTATTAATTGAAATTGGAACAGAAGAATTACCCCCAAAATCGTTAGCCAAACTGGCTACAGCTTTTAGAGACATTATTCAGATTGAATTTTCTGACTATGACCTAACATACAGCCGCGTTAAGTGGTATGCCTCGCCCAGACGGCTTGCTCTAATAATTGAGGGATTAGCTGAATTTCAAGCTGACAAAAATGTAGAAAAACGTGGGCCAGCTATTACGTCTGCATTTGATCAGGATGGCGAACCCACTAGAGCTGCGCATGGATGGGCACGCTCTAATGGTATTGAAGTCAAACAAGCTGATCGATTAAAGACAGACAAAGGCGAATGGCTGTTATTTAAAGCCCAAGTGAAAGGACTAGCAATTAACCAACTCCTACCAGACTTGGTTGAAAAGGCATTGAAGGCACTGCCTATTGCTAAACCTATGCGTTGGGGTTCGAAACTTACACAATTTATTCGACCAATACATACTGTAACCATGTTGTATGGCACAGACCTTATACGAGGCAAGGTGTTAGATGTTAGCTCGAAACGTTTGATAAATGGTCACAGATTCCATTGTAACGCTGCTTTTGAACTTGACTGTGCAGACAACTACCTTACTCAACTTGAACAACACTTTGTTATAGCAGATCACAGTCGTCGTAAGTCAATCATCTTGGAACAGATTCAAAGCTTAGCAAAACAAGAAAAAGCTACAGCTGACGTTAATGTAGAGTTGTTAGATGAAGTTACATCACTGGTTGAGTGGCCTGTTGCTCTAATCGCTAATTTTGAAGAGTCTTTTTTAGCTGTGCCTAAAGAAGCGCTTATCTATACAATGAAAGACGACCAAAAGTACTTTCCTTTACTAGATGGATCTGGCCAATTAAAGTCTAGATTCATCTTTATCTCCAACATCGAAAGTAAAGATCCTGGAACAATCATAAGCGGCAACGAGAAAGTTATTCGACCCAGGTTAGCAGACGCAGAGTTTTTCTTTAATACCGATAAAAAACAGACTTTAGAATCACGTCGAGATAGTTTAAAAACGATAATATTTCAGAAACAATTAGGCACACTTTTTGAGAAATCTGAACGTATCGCAACAATGGCGAAACATATTGCTGTCATTTTAGGTACCGATTATGAAAGTGCTTACAGAGCAGGTTTATTATGTAAAACAGACCTAATGACTAATATGGTTATGGAGTTTCCCGATGTTCAGGGCATAATGGGCATGCATTATGCCAGATTAGATGGTGAAACAGAGCTTGTAGCGTTAGCACAAAATGAACAATATATGCCTCGATTTGCAGGTGACAATTTACCAACTTCTGAAGTCAGTGTATGTGTTGCCCTTGCAGACAAGATAGACTCTTTAGTTGGTATCTTCGGTATAGGTCAAACTCCTAAAGGTGATAAAGATCCCTTTGCCTTACGTCGAGCTTCTATAGGTGTTTTACGTATAATTGTTGACAAGGCTTTACCTCTAGACTTAGTTAATTTAGTGGACGCATCAATTGCCACGTTTGGTGACAAGATAAAAACAGAAAATTTACAAGTAAAAGTCATTGATTTTATTTTGGCAAGGTTTAAAGCTTGGTACGCAGAACAAGGTATTCCAGCAGGAGTAGTACAAGCGGTTGCAGTTAATCGCCCTACTCGCCCCGCCGATTTTGCTGCAAGAGTCGAAGCGGTTAAATCCTTCAACTCCTTGGATTCATCAGATGCCCTAGCAGCAGCAAATAAACGTGTTGCAAATATATTGGCCAAGAACGTTTTTATAAATGAATTACCATTTAATCAGGGGTTACTGCATGAACCAGCTGAAATTAACTTAGCAACCTGCCTAGCGTCTGTAGAATTACGAATACAACCCATGCTTGAACTGTCTGATTATACTAATGCATTGGTTGTGTTGGCTGAACTTAGACAACCCATTGATGCGTTTTTCGAAAATGTTATGGTTATGGCAGATGATGAATCAGTTAGACGTAACAGGTTAATCATGTTATCAAGACTTAGAGGTTTATTTCTGTGCTGTGCAGACATTTCAGTACTAAATTAATTCAGCACAAACACAGTTTATAATTCACTGCTTAGGATGTTAAACCAATATGAAAAAAATAGGTTTTTTATCTGTTGCCATTATTGCCAGCTTACTCAGCGGCTGTGCAACAAATGTTATTGATAACTTTATCAAAGAACAAAACTACGATGGGCTCTATCTTAGAGGTGTTTTTTCTTGGTGGGAAGCAGACGAAAAATATAAGCTAGTAGAGTTGTCTGAGCAAGTGTATTCAACCACTATTGAGTTGATAGCTGATGGGCAGCCCTATGATTTTAAATTTGCCGACTCCAACTGGTCACCTGGAATGAATTGCGGTTATGCCAGTGCGGCAGATAAATTGATTGTTGTTGGTACAGCAGTAAGGGCTAATTGTGAGTCAACTGATGAAAATTTTCGATTTACTCCAATGGAAACAGGTTCATTCAAATTCACAATTAATTTTAGCGTATTTGGTGCACCCAAAGTATCTATAAACGCTGTAACCAATTGATTTAATTAAAAAAATATAAAGGCCGCTTTGTAGCGGCCTTTTGTTTATTTTCTTAGACTAAACGTCCAAGTTGGCCACTTTAAGAGCGTTTTCTTCAATAAATGCCCTTCTGGGTTCAACTTGATCACCCATTAGTGTAGTGAACAGTTGATCTGCACCAACAGCATCTTCGATGGTCACTTGTAGCATTCTCCGCGAGGCAGGATCCATTGTGGTTTCCCAAAGCTGGCTCGGATTCATCTCTCCCAACCCTTTATAACGCTGGATATATTGCCCACGTTTAGACTCAGCCATTAACCAGTCTAATGCATCCACAAATGATGAAACTGACTTTACTTTATCATTACGCTTCACAAAACCACCAGTTTCAATTATGCCGTTTATTGACAAATTAAGGGCTTTCAGACGTTTATATTCGTTAGAGTCAATAAACTCATGATCGATTCGATACTCAGTGTCTATACCGTGCTTTCGAATAATAATAGTAACAAACCAGTTATTTCTTTCAGTGTTATGACGTACATCAAACGAATATGTCGCACCATCTATTTCATCAAATGTAAGCCCTTTTGTAAATTCAGCAGCAAAATTTGTTAGTCTTTTCTCATCATTTACATCATCGGAATCAAGCGTAAGACTGTAAACTAATTTATTTAGTATTACTTCTGGCATTAAACGACTGATTCGAGTAATCATTGACACGGTTTCTTGATATTGTTTAACCAAGGTTTCCAATGCAACACCTGTAATAGCAGGGGCATCTTCATTCACATGAAGTGAGGCATTATCTAAGGCTATAGAAGTAAGATACTTAGTTAAAGAATCATCGTCTTTAAGGTATTGTTCCTGTTTTCCTTTTTTGGTTTTATAAAGAGGAGGTTGGGCAATATAGATATAACCACGCTCAATAATCTCTGGCATCTGTCTATAAAAAAAGGTCAACAGTAAGGTTCGAATATGAGAGCCGTCTACATCAGCATCCGTCATAATAATGATTCGATGGTAGCGTAACTTCTCAGGGTTATATTCGTCTCTACCAATACCACAACCTAGAGCAGTAATAAGAGTTGCAACCTCTTGTGAAGATAGCATTTTATCAAAGCGAGCCTTTTCAACGTTTAGGATTTTACCTTTTAATGGCAATATGGCTTGGTTCTTACGATTACGGCCTTGCTTAGCTGAACCGCCAGCAGAGTCTCCTTCCACTATATATAATTCTGAAAGTGCAGGATCTTTCTCTTGGCAATCAGCTAATTTACCAGGTAAACCAGCTAAATCTAAGGCCCCTTTTCTGCGTGTCATCTCGCGGGCTTTTCTTGCTGCGTCTCTAGCTCTTGCAGCATCGATAATCTTACCTACAATTATTTTACTTTCAGCAGGGTTTTCCAATAAAAATTCTTGAAGCTTTTCACCCATGGTTGTTTCTACAGCTGGTCTTACTTCTGAAGACACTAACTTATCTTTTGTTTGTGAAGAAAACTTAGGGTCGGGTACTTTTACTGAAATAATTGCAGTTAATCCTTCTCTTGCATCATCACCACTTGTACTTGTTTTAGCTTTCTTCGTAAGTCCTTCTTTGTCCATATAGTTGTTCAAAGTTCGGGTCAATGCCCCCCTGAAACCTGCTAAATGGCTGCCACCGTCTTTTTGTGGGATATTATTGGTAAAACAAAAAACATTTTCTTGGTAACTATCATTCCATTGCATAGCTACTTCAACAGAAATTCCATCATCACGATGTGAATCAAAATAAAATATTTTTTGATGTACAGGCGTTTTATTCCTATTTAGGTATTCTATAAAAGCTGTTATTCCACCTTCATATTCAAATTTATCAGCCTTACCATCACGCTCATCCTCAAGGATGATACAGACGCCTGAGTTCAAAAAAGATAATTCACGGAGTTTTTTAGCTAATATATCATAGTGAAACTCAACCCCCGTAAAGGTATCATCACTTGGCCAAAAACGTAAACTTGTTCCAGTCGCTTCTGATTCGCCTATAATAGATAAAGGTTGTTGTGGCTCACCATGTTGGTATTCTTGCTCGTAAAGCTTTCCCCCACGACGAACTTGCAGCATCAGCTTCTTCGATAGAGCATTAACAACAGATACACCTACACCATGCAAACCACCAGATACCTTATAAGAATTATCATCGAATTTTCCACCTGCATGTAACACAGTCATGATGACTTCAGCAGCTGATACCCCCTCTTCTTCATGAATTTCTGTAGGAATACCACGACCATCATCTTTTACAGAAACTGAACCATCAATGTGAATCTTTACATTGATACTTGAACAATGTCCAGCAAGTGCCTCATCGATAGAGTTATCTACCACTTCAAAAACCATGTGGTGTAAACCGGTACCATCATCGGTATCACCGATATACATACCCGGCCTTTTTCTAACGGCATCAAGTCCTTTTAGGACTTTAATACTTGACGAATCATAAACATTTTCTTCTGCCATTTGTTTAAATCTCCTCTCTCACCTGGCCATGTTCCACGTGAAACACCTTTTTATCGTTATAGTTCTCAAGGAACTCCAATTGTTTAATATCAATAGCTGTAACGAACAATTGAGTATCAGAAGTGTTCAATCGAGATATAAACACTTTTCTTTTTTCTTCATCTAACTCAGCTCCAACATCGTCTAATAGAAAAATCGATGTCTTTGCGGTTTTCATATGTAAGTACTGTGTTTGAGCGAGTTGCATTCCTGCTACTAACATTCTCAGTTGCCCCCTGGATAAAACTTCGTGGACATTAACGCCTTGAACTTTAATACGTAAATCTGCTTTATGCGGGCCGACACTTAAAAAACCATTTTTTTGATCACGATGTCTATTTTTCATGACTGCGTCAGACAAAGAACAGCCTTTTTCCCACCCCCTATAATACGAAATTTCGAAGCAAAACTCAGGTAAAAAATCCCTTAAATTTGCATTAATAAGGTGTTTTAGTTGCTCATTAAGTAAATTTGCGCGCTTGGTACTGATCTCTTCGCCATTTTCACAAAGTATTTGATGCCAGTACTCTAGAGCTTGCACTGGTTGATTACTTTTATATAAGGCATTCAAGTGTTTTAAACTTCGGTTAAATACCTGAAAATTCAGATTAAAAGATTGTTCCACGTGAAACAGCAACCAATCCAAATAACGTCTACGTAATTTTGGTGCACCAAGCAACAGATCTGAACTCTGAGGCGTAAATATCTGAATGGGTAAATAACTGGCTAAATCTGTTGCACGTTTGGATTTTGTCCCATTTATGTTCACAAAGCAGCGATCGTCTAAATGCCTACTTATCCCAAATTTTTGCCGCTTACCGTCTACAACAACAGTGGAGCAAAAAACAGTAAAACTCGATTTTTCATAGCTGATAACATTTCTATGTTTCTGAGTACGAAAAGAACGTGCGAAACCTAAATAATGTAAAGCTTCTAAAATTGATGACTTCCCACTGCCATTTTCACCAATAAAAAGGTTCAAACTTTTGTGAGCGGAAAATGACAAGTCGTCAATATTTCTGAAATGACTGATCTGGAGCTTATCCAGTATCATGGGAGACCGGGCTTCTTATGGATACTAATTACAATCTCATTGGCATTATGACATATAAAGCAGAGTCATCTTTCGAATCCTCAATCAAAGCACTGCTATTTGAATCAGCTAAAGTTATACGCACATCTTCACAACTTAAACCATTCATAACATCTATTAAGTAGGCAACATTAAAGCCAATTTCTAGAATCTCACCCTGATAATGAACGTCTACAATTTCTTCAGCCTCTTCCTGCTCAGGATTATTAGCAGTGATTTTTAATTCGCCATTAGATAAATTTAAGCGAACACCTCTAAACTTTTCATTCGATAAGATAGAAGCTCTGGAAAAGGCATGCTTCAGAACATCCTTACTGGATTCAATCTTTTTGTCCCCACCTTTTGGCAACACACGTCTGTAATCGGGGAAACGACCGTCAACCAACTTACTAGTAAATATGAAATCTGTTGAATATATTCTAATATGGTTCGAACCAACCTGTACCTTTACTAGCTTATCGTTATCATCAATTAAGCGGATAATCTCAAGAACACCTTTGCGAGGTATAATGACTTGCCGATTAGGTAAAGTAGCACTAGTGTAACTTAAACGGCATAAAGCCAATCTATGACCATCAGTTGCAACCGTACGAATAATATTATCTTCTGTCTCAAGAGACATACCATTCAAATAATAACGCACATCCTGCTGAGCCATACAAAAATGTGTGCTGTCGATAAGTCGTTTTAAGCCTGATTGTGGTATTTCAAACTCTAAATCTCCTTGCCAATCTTCAAGATTTGGATAATCATCGGCAGACAAGGTTGATAAGCTGTATTTACTTCGTCCAGACTTTAATAACGCTTTGTTAGATTCAACGCTAAAATCTATATTACTGCCTTCGTTCAGTCCCCTACAAATATCTAATAGTTTTTTTGCAGGGACAGTTATCTCACCTTCAACCAACTCTCCACTTAAGGTAACGTTTGAAATTAATTCAACTTCTAAATCAGTACCTGTTAACCAAAGTGAGTTATCACTAACCTTAATCAAAACGTTTGATAATATAGGCAGTGTGTGACGACGCTCGACGGCACCTGAAACCAGTTGAAGCGGCTGTAAGAAGTTTTCCCTACTAATACTAAATTTCATCTTTTTACTCGTCAATTATTATGATGATAGTGTGCGAATCAAGTTCTGATAGTCTTCTTTTATATCATGACTTTCTTCCCTTAGCTGCACTATTTTTCTACAAGCGTGCAATACAGTGGTGTGGTCTCGCCCACCGAAAGCATCTCCAATCTCTGGTAAACTATGGTTAGTGAGTTCTTTAGATAAGGCCATGGCCATTTGCCTAGGTCTTGCAACACTTCGACTTCGCCTTTTGGACAATATATCAGCCATTTTGATCTTGTAATACTCAGCTACCGTTTTTTGAATGTTATCAATAGTGACTAATTTTTCTTGCAACGCCAAAAGATCCCGAAGAGCTTCTCGAACAAAATCGATGGTGATGGGACGACCTGTGAAGTTGGCGTTAGCGATGACTCGATTTAAAGCACCTTCAAGTTCACGCACATTTGAACGTAAGCGTTTCGCTATAAAAAAAGCGACTTCATCAGGCAAAAATATTTTATTCTCAACAGCCTTACGCATCAAGATTGCGACACGAGTTTCTAATTCAGGCGGCTCTATGGCAATGGTAAGACCCCAACCAAACCGGGACTTTAGACGATCTTCAACACCAATAATCTCTTTAGGATAACGATCTGAAGTGAGAATTATTTGCTGATTACCTTCCAATAAAGCATTAAAAGTATGAAAGAATTCTTCTTGAGAGCGCTCTTTATTAGCAAAGAATTGAATATCATCAATAAGTAATGCATCAACTGATCGGTAATAACGTTTAAACTCTTCTATGGCATTGTTTTGTAGTGCCTTAACCATATCTTGCACAAACCGTTCTGAGTGCATATATACAACGGTCGCATTCTTCTTTTTATCCATAATGCCATTACCAACAGCATGTAATAAATGGGTCTTACCTAAACCTGTACCACCATAAATAAACAGTGGATTATAGGCTCCACCAGGATTATCAGCAACTTGTTGGGATGCTGCTCTTGCTAACTGATTCGATTTACCTTCAACAAAATTATCAAATTTATAGGTTAAGTTGATGTTACTTTTATGCCCTGCTGTGATGGGTGCAGCAAGATTATCATTGGAAACAGTCACTGGTGGTGATGAGGGTAATTGCCTGTGGTGGGTTATTGATGGTGAAGAGTGATTATTTGATGCAAAATTTTTATTAGCATCAACGTTGACAATCTTTACTTCAAACCTTAACTGAGGTGCCTTGTCCCCACAAAATTCGGCCAACAGATTATTAATATGCGAAAAATATTTATCCCTAACCCAATCCAAAACGAACCGATTCGGTGCAAAAAGAGTTATGTGAGCATCACTATGTTCGGCCTGAAGTGGTCTTATCCACATACTAAATTGTTGTATAGGCAAATCCTGCTGTAACCTATCTAAACACTTATTCCAAATAGACATCAAAAAAACAACTCCACCCGTATAAATAATGGGCCAAAAGGGAATAAAAACGAAATTTCAGAAACTAAAACAGAATGTAACACTGTATTATTATTAGGCAGTAAAAGGCATACCTAAAACAACCTGTGAATTATCTCGTTAATCGACATGGTAACGCAACATACATTTAAAATTAAATAAGAATAACTTCAAGGTTACTTATATCTAATTGTTTTAATGGAAATAATTTAAATTATTTTAAATACAAATATTAAGTATATTGGCACTTCTGTACGGGCAGTAATCTATGTGACATAAAACTAACGAACGAATTTATCAACCCGCCTGTGGATAAAGTGAGCATTTTTAGCAGTTATTCAGAATTAGCATTATAAAAATTAAATACCATTTTAATATAATACTTTTAGTTACAGTAAATGATTGACAAAATGATAAGTGTTCTCTATTATTCAGCGTCATTTTTGAGCACGATTACCTTAAATATTGGTATTCATGTGGATGCTCATTTTGTTTAAACCCTATGTATAGCGGAATTAGGTCATGAAAAGAACTTTTCAACCAAGCAATTTAAAACGTAAGCGTTCACACGGATTTCGTGCCCGTATGGCGACTAAGAATGGCCGCAAGGTTATTGCCAATCGTCGAGCTAAAGGCCGTGCGCGTTTATCAGCTTAATTATCCAAGGTGGGTGAAAATAACTTTTCTAGGGAGCTAAGGCTACTTACTCCCACCCACTTTGAATATGTATTCAACAATGCTATTCCATCTGTATCACCCCAACTTACCTTATTAGCTAGATCTAATACTTCAGACAACCCTCGTTTGGGTATCACTTTGGCTAAAAAAAGGGTCAAGCATGCACACGACAGGAATAGACTAAAACGCGTTATACGCGAAAGCTTTCGTTTACAACGTCATTCCTTTCCAAATATTGATATAGTCGTAGTCGGAAAAAGTGGATTAGATAAGCTATCTAATCAGGAATTGTTTTTTTTGCTGAGTAAATTATGGAAAAAGTTAGCATTGCGCTGCGAAAAGTCCCAGTCGGTATAATTAAGCTGTATCAAACATTGCTATCACCGATGTTAGGACCTACATGTAGGTTTCATCCAAGTTGCTCACACTATGCAGTTGACGCTATAACTGAACACGGCATGATAAGAGGATGTTGGATAAGTATCAAACGCATACTTAAATGCCATCCGTTCAATGATGGTGGATATGATCCAGTGCCAGAAAAAAAAGAATGATTTTGACACTTATGCCCTCACTAATTAATCTGGGCATAGGTAAAACAGTAACATCGCCGTGGTTTAATGTTTTGACATGAATAAGTCACACACATAATAAGTAGTTAATTAGAGTAATTTATGGAATCCCAACGCAGTTTTTTATTAATTGGCCTCGCTATGGTCGGCTTTTTATTATGGCAACAATGGCAATTAGATTATGGCCCACAGCCAATCGCACCTATAACATCAGTACAAACTAGCACAGAGCTAGACATGCCTAGCTCAGAAGATGTTCCGGCTGCTAGTTCAGACGGGCCGACTATGGTAGCGAAAGCTTCAAGCGGTGGGGAAATTATATCAGTTGTCACTGACACTCTAATAATTAGCATTGATACAAAAGGCGGCGATGTGGTTTCAGCCGACTTAGCTAAGTTTCCTTTAGAGGAAGGTTCGAGTGAATCATATAGTTTACTAAGACCTAGTGGTGACAAATTATTTATTGCACAGAGCGGTTTAATTGGACGAGATGGTACCGACAGTAAAGGACGTCCAACTTATACTGTAGCAAAAGATAGTTACTTTCTAGAAGGTGATTCGCTGACGGTACCTCTTGAATTAGTAACACCTGGTGGTTTACAAGTCACAAAAAACTTCACATTCACTCGTGACAGTCACAAAGTTGATGTGAGTTATATCATCAAAAACAACACCAGTGATCCTAAACAAGTCCAGCAGTTTGCCCAGCTAAAACAAAGTATGCTTGAACAAGAAGGCAGCATGTTTATGCCTATCTATCGTGGTGGTGCTTTCGGCACCGAAGAAGACATCTACGAAAAATATGCATTCGATGATATGGCTGACAACAATTTAAAAGAAACGACTGCTGCAGGTTGGGTAGCAATGATAGAACATTATTTTGTGTCAGCGTGGGTACCGCCACAAGACCAAAACAACAAATTATTTAGCAGAATATTACAACAAACAAATGGTGTGATTGGGTTTACCGGTCAATCTGTGACTATTCAAGCAGGTGAGACAGCACAGATTAATAGTATCTTATACCTTGGACCCAAGGATCAAGATACTTTAGCAGGCATAGCCAGAGGTCTTGATTTAACAGTAGACTACGGCTTCTTGTTTATGATATCCCAACCACTTTTCTCATTTTTACAATTCATTCAAAGCCTAGTTGGAAACTGGGGATTTGCTATCATCCTCATCACTATAGTTGTTAAAGGGGCTATGTATCCTCTTACCAAAAAACAATACGAGTCAATGGCCAAAATGCGTGCCCTTAAACCCAAAATGGATGCACTCAAAGAACGTTTTGGCGATGACAAACAAAAAATGCAAAAAGCCATGATGGAAATGTATAAGAAGGATAAAGTTAACCCTATGGGTGGCTGTTTCCCTCTTTTACTTCAAATGCCAATATTTTTAGCTTTGTATTGGGTACTACTAGAAAGTGTTGAACTTAGGCATGCTGATTTTATATTCTGGATCACTGATTTAAGTGCAAAAGACCCATTTTTTGTATTACCTGTTTTGACTGGTCTGAGCATGTATCTATTACAAAAATTACAGCCTATGACGATGACAGACCCCATGCAACAAAAAATCATGCAATTTATGCCTGTTGCTATGAGTTTGTTTTTCTTTATATTCCCAGCAGGTTTAGTCCTTTACTGGTTGATAAGTAACGTTATTACTTTAATCCAAGCTAAAATAATTTACGCCTCAATGGAAAAACGTGGTTTACAGACTAAGTAATACAAAATAATCAAAAGCCCGTTCTGTATATTAATTACCTATAGAACGGGCTTTTTTATGCGTACAATAATTCAAATCATTTAAAAACTTGGAGATCCACATGCCATCACTAGATATAGTTTCAGAAATTGATTTAGCCGAATTACTTAATGCAGTCGACAACGCTAATAGAGAACTAAGTACGCGATTTGATTTTAGAGGTGTAGAGGCTAGCTTTGAACTCAAGGAAAACATAGTCACCATGACTGCTGACAATGATTTTCAACTCAAACAAATGCTGGACATACTTCGTGGCACATGTGTGAAACGTAATGTAGACACCGGGGCCTTCGAAGAAAAAGATATACAGCACATTGGCAAAATTTATAAACAAGCTATCGCTTTTAAGCAAGGAATTGAACAGCCTGTAGCCAAAAAGATTATTAAACTTATCAAGGATGCCAAGTTAAAAGTTCAAGCTCAAATACAGGGCGAACAAGTAAGAGTCACAGGAAAAAAACGCGACGATCTGCAACAAGTCATGGCATTAGCAAAGGATGCTGATTTAGAGCAACCATTACAATTTACTAACTTCAGAGACTAACCAAGACATGACTGCTTCAGGTTTATCATCTCAACAAGATACTATTGTTGCTCAGGCTACTGCACCGGGACGTGGGGGTGTTGGGATAATCCGAATATCTGGCAATCTAGCAAGTTCCGTAGCACAAATAATATTAGGTAAATTACCTGAAACCCGAAAAGCAGAGTATTTACCTTTTTCAGACACAAACAATAACCTTGTCGACCAAGGAATAGCCTTATTTTTTAAAGCACCCAACTCATTTACCGGTGAAGATGTGCTTGAATTGCAAGGGCATGGTGGTCAGGTCGTATTAGATATGTTGTTAAATGCAATTTTAAAAATACCAAGGCTGCGTATTGCACGACCTGGCGAATTTAGTGAACGTGCGTTTTTAAATGATAAATTAGATTTAGCGCAAGCCGAGGCCATTGCAGATCTAATTGATGCCAGTTCTGAACAAGCAGCGAAAGGGGCATTACGCTCTTTGCAAGGTGCGTTTTCAAAGCATATACACACTTTAGTCGAGCAGGTTATTCATCTGCGTATGTACGTCGAAGCTGCAATTGACTTCCCTGATGAAGAAATTGACTTTCTGAGTGACGGAAAAATTCAAAAAGACTTAGAAATTATTATCAAATCCTTTGAAACACTGCGACAGCAAACCAAGCAAGGTGCATTACTCAGAGAAGGTATGCGAGTAGTCATAGCTGGTAAACCTAATGCAGGTAAATCCAGTTTACTTAATGCATTAGCAGGAAGAGATGCAGCCATAGTCACAGATATTGCTGGAACGACACGAGATGTACTCAAAGAGCATATTCATCTTGATGGTATGCCTTTACACATAATTGATACTGCTGGCTTACGGGATAGCCCAGACAAGGTAGAAAAAATTGGTATTGAACGAGCTTGGAAAGAAATTAAGCAAGCTGATCGCGTGTTATTTATGCTTGACAGTACTGAGTCAATAGAGACTCACCCTGAAAAAATATGGCCAGATTTTTACCAGCAACTGCCTAAAAATATTGGGCTAAGTGTTATCCGTAATAAAATAGATCTATCGAAAGAACCTATTGGTTTTGATGATAGTGATGACTACCCAGTCATATCAATATCTGCCAGCAATGAGCAGGGACTCTCCTATTTAACTGATCACTTAAAAGATTGTATGGGCTTTAATGCAAGCACAGAAGGTCAGTTTATTGCTCGCAGGCGCCATTTAGATGCAATAGACAGAGCAGCAGAACATTTGTACCTGGGTAAACATCAATTGGAAGAACACCTCGCTGGAGAATTACTAGCAGAAGAACTGCGTTTAACCCAACAACACCTCAATGAAATCACGGGTGAATTTAGCTCTGACGACTTACTTACTAAGATATTTTCCTCTTTTTGTATCGGTAAATAACATTCTAGAATCGTTATTACCATAATATTATTCCCAATCGTATGAATACAAAAATTTTATAAAACAATCGAATAACAGCTGCTGAAATTTGAAACAATAATCCATATATCACCCTCAGAACACCTTAAATTCTCCTTGATTCACGCAGCAAATACCTATAATCCCTGAGGCCTAAAATTAGTTCACTTTGATGGATGTACATCTGGGGTAAACAACCCAAGCGAGATAGCACAGTACATAGATTTTTCTTATTTGATTAAGCATAATCATGATATCGAGTTGATGGCGAAACACCCGAACAGCAACACAACATGCTAATGAGATAAAAGTCAAAACAGTAAAAAGTTAATATTCTTAATGAGTCGATAAAATACCCAAATATAAAATTAACTAGATATAAAATATTGAATGAAACCTACATAGTTGAAATAATTAACCGCTAAACAACGATAAGATGGTGACGGAATTAGGCGTGGTGATCTTTTAATCACAATGTACAATGGTAAAATTAAATCACTAACATAGTAAATAAATGGCTAACTTTGAAATCGTAGTAGGCAGTGTATTAGGTGCTAGTGAATATGTAGCCGACGCACTACAAGAAGTTTTGTTAAGTCATACACATAGCGCAGAAATTCATTTAACGCCGCAGCTATCAGACTTAGATAAAGATGCCACATGGCTAATTTGTACTTCTACTCATGGCGCCGGTGATTTACCAGACAATATCCAACCTTTTGTTAAACAGTTAAAAAACCAATCGTTATCCAAAACCCCATTTTTAATTGTTGGTTTAGGTGATAGTAGTTATGACACTTACTGTCACGGCTCCATACTAATAGAGAGTATAATGCTTAACAGCGGAGCAAAACTCTTACATCCTGCCCTGCATATTGACGTACTGAATCATCCTATCCCTGAAGATACCGCAGTTAAATGGCTTACAGGATGGCTAATAAATAATGAAAAAACAGCATAACGACACATTGAACTTGTATGCAATTTAATAAAGCAGAACAAACAGCCCTACTTCAGCCATTGAGCAATGATGCACGTATACTGTATATCCTTGGTATAAAACCCTCCGCGGAACAGTCTAGCGGAGCAACCACAACATTAAATTATAAATATTTGTTGTCTATTTTAAATACTAAAGATGATAAATATACGTTGGGTCGACAAGTTAACGGCTTAATAAAAGAACTATTGAGTGTAGGCTTAGTAAATTTTCAAGATGAAATCGAACTTAATCATAGTTTTAATGGTAAAACCCTTGTTCTACCTTTAATCACAATGCAAATAGATGAGTATTCAAAGTTACATCTTAATTGGCACGCAATGCATATTGATTGGTATCCTAATAAAAAGTTAATCACAGATTTAGCCAAATTGCTGGGTATTATTGATTATAATTACACTACAAGTGAGTTAGGTGATTTTATTGCTTATTGGTTAGGTAGGCCAGAATCACAGTTTAGCGAATATCAATGGACTCAAAAGTTTGTATTTAATTTAAAAAAATTGCGATTAGCACACGGATTTAAAAATGTACAAAAAGTAGGTCAGCAAATAGTGCAAACTAAGGCTGGTATTCTCGCTGATGAGAACGCTAAAAACTTAGTGGCTAAATATAATAAGACACAGTAAAACGGCTATATACCCTGTAATAGCAAAATAAATTTCATATTTATCAATCGGAATAATATAACTCGTGGACAGTATTAAAGATAAAATTCAAAGGTTAGGTAAAGCTTTGGGTCGCCAATATGTACCTGAAAAATATACCCAATATGCTGACTTAAAATCTGAGTATGAAGCTTTAGCTAATCGTGATGTAAAGCAGCTACAACGCGAAGGTAAAAAGCAACGCATCGAGGATATTCAAGGTCGCTCTGAACTAAATCCAAAATGGACATTCGCAAACCTAATTGAAGACAGCAATGACGTAAAAGAAGCTGTCAGCATTGCTAAATCGTTTATCGCCGCTCATGAAGATATGAACTGGCGAAGAAGTGGTGCGCATATGATGATTTTTTATGGTGATTATGGCCGTGGAAAATCTCATACGGCTGGTGCTATTGCTCATGAACTAATAGAAAAATACGAAATTTCGGTTCTATACAGACAACTATCAACCATATTAGAAATGCGTTTTTTCTCTTATGATTACAATGCACAAGATAATGTTGGGCAAAAATTTCGTGAAATAAACCAAGAATTACTCGATGTTGACTTACTGATACTCGATGAAGTTTGTGTTAACGAAAGTGTTTTGAAGAAAAATGCCCAAAGTTGGTTAGGTAATATATTAAGGCAAAGGCTGGCTCATCATAAAAATTGTATTATGATCACTAATCACAACCTGGCTGAATTAGAAAACGCTTTAGGCCGTTATTGTTTTGAATCTATTAAGGAATACGACACCTACAAGGTTAAATTCTCAGGCCCAAGTAGACGCAAAGAAATTATCCCTGCACAAACAGAACCTCAACAACCTCAAACGACCTCGGGTTATCGTCCAAATCAAGTAAAATAACCCACATAGAGACACAGTTTATTTACACTTTTCTAGATATGTTTGATTATTACCCAATATTAAAACACTAAGTAATGGTCGGGCATATTAAAAATAAAAATCGGATTAAATTGGCCATTTTGTATACGCAGTATTAACTTATCTCATACTCTCCAATTTCACACACCTATTTACTTAAAACATAGATGTTAATTAAGGCAGTAATATAACTTTTAAAAGCGACCTTGGCGCCATGAATAGCGTTAACATAAATGTTGATATGAAACTGAATACTTCTGGTGGATTAAAAAAACTAGAGGCAATACGATGCACACGCATCAGGTGCAATTATTAAAATGACAATCCAAAAATTGTCAACATAAGACGTCAAACTTGTCACATCTACAGGCTTAATTACTGCTTATCTCGTTCCTGATATTCAAGCATATGTTATTGATGATATTAATGGTAAAAGTATCAATATCATCAAAATTTAGTTACTAAAACTTCACATAAATGAATATATAAACACCTATTATCAGGTAATCATTGTTAAGTTTGCGAAGTAATAGTCGTCAATCTCTACATAAACTTAGAAATTTGTCATCAAATAAGCACATCGGAGCAAATTTTTTATCAAAATAAAAATTTATATTACTAATGACCAATGTTTTTAAGTGACGCTCAAAGTTTTGGGCTCTAATACTAAGGTCACATGGTATATTTTGATCTTTCCTTTATAAATCATGATCTAAACTTGTGGATACTAATTTTGATCACAAGTTATACATAGTTAGATCAAAAGATGTTATTGACTGTGGATAATTTTATGTATAACTCATGTAAAAGCACTTTATATCCACTGAATAAAATTACAATAAAATACCCTGTGGATAAAACAGCAACTTACACCCATCTTATACCAGTTTGATCAAACCTTATTCACATCCTTACCTTGTCTTTAAACTACTGATGTAAATAAAGAATAATGACTTACCAACAGAAAAGTGGTTGCTTAATAATAGTAATAATAAACAAAGATCAAAAAGATCTTATAAAGATTAAGCGATCAATAAAACAATAATTGAATAGTTTTTAAGCATTTTACTTACGCTGAAATCTATATAGAATGTGCGACCCAATTTACTTGGGAAATTGATCATTAAGCTTTTGAGGAAAATCATGTTTTATCAACAACAATTTGACGTTATCGTTGTCGGTGGTGGCCACGCAGGAACAGAAGCTGCATTAGCATCTGCACGCATGGGCTCAAGTACTCTTTTGCTAACACACAATATTGAAACCCTAGGACAGATGTCTTGTAATCCCGCTATTGGCGGAATAGGAAAAGGTCATCTAGTCAAAGAATTAGACGCTTTAGGCGGTGCTATGGCCTTAGCAACTGACAAAGCCGGTATTCAGTTTAGAACTTTAAACTCAAGCAAAGGCCCGGCAGTTCGAGCCACACGTGCTCAAGCAGACAGATCACTTTACCGAAACGAAATCCGCAGGCTGATTGAAAACCAAGAAAACCTAACTTTATTTCAGCAATCTTGTGATGATCTAATTGTTGAACAGGATCGCGTAGTTGGTGTGATTACACAGATGGGACTTAAATTCCATGCTAAGAGCGTTGTGATTACCGTAGGCACATTTTTAGGCGGCACCATACATATTGGTATGGAAAACCATAAAGGAGGCCGTGCAGGCGATCCTCCTTCGATCGCATTAGCAGATAGACTTCGTGCATTACCTTTTAGAGTCGATCGCTTAAAAACAGGTACACCTGCACGACTAGACGCACGAACCCTTAATTTGGATGTCATGCAAATACAACATGGCGATACACCTTTACCAGTATTTTCGTATATGGGACAATCTAGTGATCACCCTAAACAAATCCCTTGTTATGTCACGCACACCAATGAAAGAACTCACGAAATCATTCGTGGTGGACTAGACAGGTCTCCAATTTACACAGGTGTTATAGAGGGAATAGGTCCAAGGTATTGCCCATCAATTGAAGACAAAATACATCGATTCGCTGATAAAAATTCACACCAAATATTTGTCGAACCAGAAGGTTTAAACAGCATCGAAATGTACCCAAATGGTATATCTACAAGTCTACCCTTTGACATACAAATGGAATTTGTACGTTCAATAGTTGGTTTTGAAAATGCGCATATAATTCGTCCCGGATATGCAATCGAATATGATTTCTTCGATCCTCGTGATCTTAAACAAACGTTAGAAACTAAATTTATTAGCGGATTATTTTTTGCCGGTCAGATTAATGGTACAACGGGTTATGAAGAAGCCGGTGCACAAGGTTTGATAGCGGGCGCAAATGCAGCCCTACAAGTACAACAAAAAGACGAGTTTACTCTACGTCGTGATGAAGCCTACATGGGCGTATTAATCGACGATTTATCCACTATGGGTACTAAAGAACCATACCGAATGTTTACCAGCCGAGCAGAATACCGTTTGTTGTTACGTGAAGATAATGCAGATATACGTCTAACAGCAAAGGGTCGTGAAATTGGTTTGGTTGATGAACAACGTTGGAAAGCATTCAATCAAAAATTAGAAGCCATCGAATTGGAAAGACAACGGCTCAAATCAACCTGGGTTTATCCTTCTCATGAATCAACTGAAGCTTTGAATGTTTTGTTAAAGAACCCAGTAACGAAAGAAAACACCTTAGAAGATTTAATCCGTCGTCCAGAAATGACTTATCAAAAACTTATGCAAATAGAAGCATTTGGACCAAAAGTTGAAAATAAACAAGCAGCCGAACAAGTTGAAATCCAAATTAAATATGCTGGATACATAGAGCGTCAAAAAGACGAAATTGCTAAAACCTCACGTAATGAAAATACTTTAATACCTATGGAATTTGATTTCAGTCAAATATCTGGGCTAAGTAATGAGGTCGTCGCAAAACTAACTGATAGCCGCCCAGAGACGATTGGTAAAGCAGGCAGAATATCAGGCATTACACCTGCGGCAGTTTCATTACTATTGGTATATTTGAAAAAACATGGACTACTAGTTGGTACCAGTAAAGATCAAAAGAAAATTTCAGCCTAATGAATGATCAACACACTTTAGAAAATGAATTATTAACTGTTTTGTCAAATAGCTTGAAAAATTTTGAGCTAATTGTTACTGAAGAGCAACAACAGCGACTTATTCGTTATGTGTTGATGATGCATAAATGGAATAAGACTTATAATTTGACATCAGTGCGAGATCCCCATCAGATGGTGATCAAACATATTGTCGACTCTATAGTGGTTGCACCATTTTTAGATAAAATTCACTATATTGATGTGGGTACAGGTCCAGGGTTACCAGGGATCCCTTTGGCTATAATGTGCCCGGATAAACAGTTTACATTATTGGATAGCTTGGGGAAGCGTGTACGTTTTATGAAACAAGTTGCCTATGAATTGAAAATAGACAATATCAAACCTGTGCAATCAAGGGTTGAAGATTTTGTACCTAGTGTGGAAACTGATGGAGTATTGAGCAGGGCTTTTGCATCATTAAAAGATATGTTGCACTGGTGCCAACATCTGGTAGATTCTCAAGGTGTTTTTATTGCCTTTAAGGGACAACTTTCTTCTGATGAGTTAAAAGGATTACCTGTAGGATTTATTTTACAAGAAACAATTAAACTAGACGTTCCTGGCCTTGAAGGCGAACGTCATATCGTCAAAATTAAAAAGCAATCAGTTGGCTAGAAGTTATCATTGCAACTCTTAGCAAATTAAATATCTTTCTATTCTGACCATCTAAATAATAAAAGTGGACGATTATTTTGGGCAAAATCATTGCAATTGCTAATCAAAAAGGTGGTGTGGGTAAAACCACAACAGCAGTTAATGTAGCTGCATCAATGGCTGCCACGAAGCGAAAAGTACTCTTGGTTGATCTTGACCCCCAAGGTAATGCGACCATGGGCAGTGGTGTAGATAAATACAACGTAAACAATACCTGTTACGAATTATTGATTGAAGAAAAACCCATTGAAGAAGTTATTATTAAGGAAACTTCTGGAAAGTATCACCTTATTGCTGGTAATAGTGACATTACAGCTGCAGAAATAAAATTGATGGAAGTATTTGCACGTGAATTACGACTTCGTAATTCTTTAGCATCGGTTAAAAATTACTACGACTATATTTTTATTGATTGTCCTCCCTCATTAAATCAACTAACTGTGAACGCTATGGCAGCGGCAGATTCAGTATTAGTACCTATGCAGTGCGAATATTATGCCCTTGAGGGCCTCACAGCTTTGATGGATACCATTAAAAAGCTAGCATCTGTTGTTAATCCACAATTAAAAATTGAAGGTGTTTTACGTACTATGTACGATCCAAGAAATAGGCTTGCCAATGATGTGTCTGAACAGCTTAAGCGGCATTTTGGCGAACAAGTATATAGAACTGTTATTCCCAGAAACGTGCGATTAGCAGAGGCACCTAGCTTTGGGTCACCGGCTATGTATTATGATAAATCTTCTACGGGTGCAAAAGCCTATTTAGCCTTGGCAGGTGAAATTTTAAGACGCGGAAAAACAAATAAAACAGCTCAATAAAGTTAATGTTAATAATAAGATAAAAGAAACATACATACAGAGGACAACATGTCGGCGAAAAAAAGAGGTTTGGGTAGAGGACTGGATGCATTATTAGCCACTAGTCAAGCAGGCAGAAGTAGCGATTCAGAGTTACCTGACGAACAAACTGAATTGCAGAAAATTCCTGTAGAATTTTTACAACCTGGTAAATATCAGCCGCGAAAAGATATGTCATCAGAAGCCCTCGAAGACTTAGCCTCATCTATTCGTTCACAAGGAATAATACAGCCCATAGTGGTACGTCATATTTCCAAAGATAAATATGAAATTATTGCTGGAGAAAGACGTTGGCGCGCTGCGCAAATAGCACAAATAGATGTTATTCCCTGTTTAATTAAAAACGTACCGGACGAATCAGCTGTTGCTATAGCTCTGATAGAAAATATTCAACGTGAAGATCTTAACTCTATGGAAGAAGCACAAGCTCTTGAGCGCTTAATGGTTGAGTTTGAGCTTACCCATCAAGAAGTAGCAACTGCTGTAGGTAAACCTAGAACAACAGTGACTAACTTATTACGTTTAAATAGTTTGAATGACGATGTGAAATTATTATTAGAATATGGCGATATTGAAATGGGACATGCAAGAGCCTTATTAGCGCTTCAAGGTGATGCCCAAAACGAAGCTGCACAAATCGTTTCAGGAAAAGGATTAACGGTTCGGGACACAGAAAACTTAGTTCGACGATTGTTGGAGCCTGCAATAGATAAAGTAGCCGTTAAAGAAGATCCAGACGTACAACGCTTGCAGACAGAGTTATCCGAAAATCTTGGAGCACCGGTCAGTATTGCTCATAACGCTAAAGGAAAGGGCAAGGTAGTCATTAATTTTTCCAGTCTAGATCAGTTAGACGGTATTTTAGACCATATTAAGTAGGTTAATCTTTAACAAGACAGCAAAATATTTAACAGAACATCTTCCTATCTTGTGCTTTTTACTCAGTAAGTTGTAGGAGGTGCAACAGGTCAGGATCTAAAACACTGAAAACCTTTACCCCTTCAATAACAAAGGCTTTGTGGGAATATCCATATTAGTGCTTTTGTGCACCAAACTGGACTTTAGTGTTGTAAATTTTTACCAGTAAAGTATACTTTTGGCGCTTTTTGTTGGGGTTTAAACGCATCGAGGGTTCAATTGGTAACTAACTTGGCCCAAGAAGGCAGACAGTTGGCCAGAAAAGTGCTTTTTTATCAAAGCCTAATTGCCATGACTTTAGCCTGTATGTTTTTCCTTTATTTAGATAAATATTCTGGTATATCAGCACTTTATGGTGGTTTGGTTTGTGTGATTCCGGGAGTGGTATTTGCCTTCTTAGCGTTTAGATATGCCGGTGCTAGTCAAAATAAGCTAGTAGTACGGAGTTTTAACAAGGGAAGCAAGCTTAAGTTTATTTTTACGATTGTATTGTTTGTTATGGTCTACAAATGGCCAAATTTACAACCCATACCGCTGATAGTCAGCTATGTCGTAACGTTGATGGTGCAATGGCCCATTATTATATTTATTAGTCGCGTTGATCGTTAATAATTCGAAAACGAGACTGAATACAGATTTTTAACTTTAAAATTGTGGATGATAAAATGGCAGATACTGGTGGCGAACAAACCATTAGCAGTTACATTCAGCACCACTTAACTAATGCAACAGTAGGTGAAGGTTTTTGGACTTTCCATATTGATACATTAGCTTGGTCGATTGTGTTGGGCTTTGTATTTATTTTAAGCTTTCGTTCAGCTGCAAAAAAAGCAACAACGGGCGTACCTGGAAAGTGGCAAGCTTGTGTTGAATTGATAGTAGGATTTGTCGACGACACAGTAAAAAGCACTTATCATGGTAAAAGCAAGCTAATTGCACCATTAGCTTTAACCATATTTGTGTGGGTATTGTTAATGAACTTAATGGACCTTATACCAGTGGATTTCCTTCCTTGGTTAGCAGGCCAGATTGGTTATTACGGCTTTGGTGTTGATCCACATGACGTATATATGAAAGTGGTACCTACGACTGATGTGAATATGACTTTCGCTTTGTCTATCGGCGTGTTTATCTTAATGATTTTCTATTCAATTAAGATAAAAGGCGTAGGTGGATTTTTGAAAGAGTTATATGCTCATCCGTTTAATACACCATGGTTATATTGGTTCAACTTTCTTCTTGAAGTAGTTGCGCTATTTGCTAAGCCATTATCATTGTCTTTACGTTTATTTGGTAACTTATATGCTGGCGAACTTATCTTTATTCTGATTGCGGGCACTATGGGATTATGGCAATTGCCAATACACTTTATCTGGGCTGCATTCCATTTATTAATTATTCCACTACAAGCTTTCATTTTCATGATGTTAACCATCGTATACTTAAGCTTAGCGAGTGAAGAACACTAAATTTTCTGGAAAAATTTAGAACAGCTGGCTCGGAGTACTAATTATTCTGGAAAGAATTACACAGCATAACGCTGTCCCGTAAAGGGAAGGCAGGAAGCCTTAAAAATATAATTTTTAACAATTTTTTTTAATTTTAACTTAAACACAAAGGTGAAAATCTATGGAAATCTTAGGTAATCTATATATCGCAGTTGGTATTTTGATTGGTCTATGTGCATTGGGACCAGCGATTGGTTTCGGTCTTTTAGGTGGTAAATTTCTTGAGTCGGCAGCGCGCCAACCTGAGCTTGCAGCCACTCTTCAAGTCAAAATGTTCATCGTAGCAGGACTTATTGATGCAATCGCGATGATCGGTGTTGCGATCGCTCTTTATATGTTGTTCGTACTTGGTGCTCAATAGTAGTTATCCATTTCTTTTAACGAACTATTAAAGAGGAGTAGCGGTCTTGAACATCAATGCCACTCTACTTGGTGAACTAATAGCATTTATATTCTTTGTGTGGTTTTGCATGAAGTTTGTATGGCCGCCTATTATCGGTGCTATTGAAGAACGCCAACAAAAAATTGCTGATGGCTTAGCTGCGTCTGAACGGGGTGAAAAAGACCTCGAGCTAGCACAAGTGAAAGCCACTGATCAGCTTAAAGAAGCGAAAGCTCAAGCAGCAGATATCATCGAGCAAGCCAAAAAGCGTGGGTCAGTAATTGTTGACGAAGAAACGCAACGTGGTCATTCTGAGCGTGAAAAAATCATTGCTCAGGGATTCTCAGAGATCGAAGCAGAAAGAAACCGCACAAAAGAAGAGTTACGTAAACAAGTAGCTGCTTTAGCTGTTGCCGGTGCTGAAAAGATCCTTGAACGTGAAATTGATGCTGCGGCACAAAGTGACATAGTTGCAAAACTTGTCGCTGAGCTATAAGGGAGAATGAGCCATGTCTGAATGGACAACTATCGCTCGCCCTTACGCCCAAGCTGCGTTCGATTACGCGGTCGAGAGTAAAACCGTTGCACAGTGGCAAGAAATGCTAGTGTTTACTGCCGAAGTTTCGAAAAATGAGACAGTTAAGTCTTTATTAACTGGTTCGATAGCAGCAGAAAAGCTAGCTGAAATTTTTAATGGCGTGTGCGGCGAACAACTCGACCAACAGGGTCAAAACCTAGTAAAGGTTTTGGCTGAAAATAGACGTCTACAAGCGTTACCTGATATTTCTGTATTGTTTAATCTGCTTAAAGCTGAGTTTGATAAAGAGATTGACGTTGATATTACTTCAGCAGTCAAACTTAATAAAAAACAGCAAACAGAAATCGGTAAGTCTCTTGCAAAACGTCTGGCAAGAAAAGTTAAGCTGAATTGTAGCGTGGATCCTGAACTGGTTGCTGGTGTGCTTATTAAAGCCGGCGACACAGTAATTGATGGTTCACTTCGTAGTAAATTAAACCGTCTTTCAGACGCGTTACAAGCATAACGGGGAAAAGAGCATGCAACTGAATTCCACTGAAATTGCCGAACTAATCAAACAACGTATTGAGAAGTTCGAAGTAGTCAGTGAAGCTCGTAATGAAGGAACTATTGTTGGTGTAACCGATGGTATTATCCGAATCCATGGCCTTGCAGATGTAATGCAAGGCGAAATGATTGAGCTTCCTGGTAGTCGTTACGCTATCGCATTAAACCTAGAGCGCGACTCTGTAGGTGCGGTAGTAATGGGTCCTTACGCTGACTTACAAGAAGGTGTAAAAGTAAAATCTTCAGGTCGTATCTTAGAAGTACCAGTAGGTCGTAACCTACTAGGTCGTGTTGTAAACACACTAGGTGCACCTATCGATGGCAAAGGCGCTATCGATGCTGACGGTTTTGAACCCATAGAAAAAATAGCACCGGGTGTAATTGAACGTCAATCTGTCGACCAACCTATTCAAACTGGTTATAAATCAGTTGATGCCATGATCCCAGTAGGTCGTGGTCAACGTGAATTGGTTATCGGTGACCGTCAAACCGGTAAAACTGCTTTAGCGATTGATGCCATCATCAATCAAAAAGATTCTGGTGTTAAATGTGTATACGTGGCGATTGGCCAAAAGGCCTCAACTATTGCTAACGTTGTACGCAAATTAGAAGAGCACGGCGCTATGGGCCACACCATTGTTGTCGCAGCGTCTGCATCAGAATCAGCAGCACTACAATACTTGGCACCTTACTCTGGTTGTACCATGGGTGAGTATTTCCGTGACCGCGGTGAAGATGCTTTGATCGTATATGATGACTTGTCTAAACAAGCCGTTGCTTATCGTCAAATTTCACTATTGTTACGTCGTCCTCCAGGTCGTGAAGCGTATCCTGGAGATGTTTTCTATCTTCACTCACGTCTTCTAGAACGTGCTGCACGTGTAAATGATAAATATGTTGAGCGTTTCACTAATGGTGAAGTAACAGGTAAAACAGGTTCTTTGACTGCCTTACCTATTATCGAGACTCAAGCAGGTGATGTATCAGCTTTCGTACCTACTAACGTAATTTCGATTACCGATGGTCAAATATTCCTAGAAACAGATTTGTTCAACGCCGGTATCCGTCCAGCGGTTAACGCTGGTATTTCGGTATCTCGTGTTGGTGGTGCTGCGCAAACTAAAATCATCAAGAAGTTAGGTGGCGGTATCCGTTTAGCCCTAGCTCAGTATCGTGAATTAGCGGCGTTCTCGCAGTTTGCATCTGACCTTGATGACGCGACACGTGCTCAACTTGAGCATGGTGAGCGTGTAATGGAATTAATGAAGCAAAACCAATATGCACCGCTTTCAGTTGCAGATATGGGTGTTTCATTATTTGCTGTTGAGAAAGGACATTTACAAGGCGTTGAGCTAGATAAAATTCTAGATTTTGAAGCGTCTTTACACTCTTTCATGAACAGTGCATATAGCGAGCTGATGAACACTATTAACACTACAGGTAATTTCGACAAAGAAATTGAAGCCACCCTTAATGAAGCTTTAGAGAAATTTAAAGCGACACAAACGTGGTAGTCAATTAGACCGCTGTTTTTTTAAAGAGAGATAGCGGTCATTATGTTGAATAATCGGAGATAGAGTTTATGGCTAGCGGTAAAGAGATAAAAGGTAAGATCGGCAGTATTAAAAATACGCAGAAGATCACCAGTGCTATGGAAATGGTTGCAGCGTCTAAAATGAAAAAGGCGCAAGATCGTATGGCCAAAAGCCGTCCATATGCTGAGAGTATTCGAAGCGTAATCGGTCACCTAGCAAACGCTAACCTTGAATATCGCCATCCATATTTGGAAGACCGCGAAATAAAACGCGTTGGTTATATCGTGATTTCTACTGACCGTGGATTATGTGGGGGCTTAAACTCCAACGAATTCAAAATGGTCGTGAAAGATGCGAAAAAATGGCAAGAGCAAGATGTTCAAGTCGATTTTGCTGCACTAGGTGCTAAGTCTGTTGCATTCTTCAACCGTTTTGGTGGCAGTGTTTTAGCTGCTGAATCGGGTTTAGGTGATGCGCCAACTGTCAATGAAATCATTGGCTTGGTCCGTATCATGTTGGATGCATTTAATGACGGTAAAATAGACCGTTTATATTTGGTATTTAATAAGTTTGTAAATACCATGGCGCAAGAGCCGCAGATCGATCAATTGTTGCCTTTGCCTAAATCTGACGAAAAAGAATTACAACACCGTTGGGACTACATATACGAACCTGATCCTAAACCTATCTTAGATATGTTACTGGTCCGTTTTATTGAGTCTCAAGTATATCAAGGCGTAGTCGAAAACGGCGCGTCTGAGCAAGCAGCTCGTATGGTGGCCATGAAAGCGGCTACCGATAACGCGGGTGACATCATAGATGACTTGCAGTTGATATATAACAAAGCACGTCAAGCAGCAATCACACAAGAAATTAGTGAGATTGTAAGCGGCGCTGCAGCGGTCTAGGCAATGGTTTTAGAATTTAAGAGGAATTAACATGAGTCATGGTAAGGTCGTCCAAATAATTGGCGCCGTAGTGGATATTGAATTTCCACAAGATTCGGTTCCAAAAATATATGACGCATTGCGAGTTACCGAAGGTGATTTGCAAGGTTTGACCCTGGAAGTACAACAGCAATTAGGTGGTGGCGTAGTCCGTACCATCGCAATGGGCTCTACAGACGGTTTACGTCGTGGCCTGTCTGTTGAAAACAGCGGTGCTGCAATTCAGGTCCCAGTTGGTACAGCTACATTAGGCCGTATCATGGATGTTTTGGGTAACCCAATTGACGAAGCAGGTCCTATCGGTGAAGAAGAGCGTATGTCTATTCACCGCGAAGCGCCTACTTATGAAGAACAGTCAAGTTCAGTTGAACTACTAGAAACAGGCATCAAAGTTATTGACTTGGTTTGTCCTTTCGCTAAAGGTGGTAAAGTTGGATTGTTCGGTGGTGCCGGTGTTGGTAAAACTGTTAACATGATGGAACTCATTCGTAACATCGCTATCGAGCACAGCGGCTACTCAGTATTTGCTGGTGTAGGTGAGCGTACTCGTGAAGGTAACGATTTTTATCACGAAATGAGCGAATCAAACGTACTAGACAAAGTATCGCTAGTATACGGCCAAATGAATGAGCCTCCTGGAAACCGTTTACGTGTTGCCTTGACAGGTTTGACCATGGCGGAAAAATTCCGTGATGAAGGTCGTGACGTATTGTTCTTCGTAGATAACATCTACCGTTATACTCTAGCTGGTACAGAAGTATCTGCTCTACTAGGTCGTATGCCATCAGCCGTAGGTTATCAGCCTACCCTAGCTGAAGAGATGGGTGTGCTGCAAGAACGTATCGCATCAACTAAGACAGGTTCAATTACCTCAATCCAAGCGGTATACGTACCTGCGGATGATTTGACCGATCCCTCACCTGCAACCACCTTTGCTCACTTAGATGCAACAGTTGTATTGTCACGTGATATCGCGTCTTTGGGTATTTACCCAGCGGTTGACCCGCTTGATTCTACTTCACGTCAACTTGACCCTCTGGTTATTGGTCAAGAACATTACGACACTGCACGTGGTGTGCAATCAGTATTGCAACGTTACAAAGAATTGAAAGATATCATCGCTATCTTAGGTATGGATGAACTCTCTGAAGAAGATAAGCTTTCTGTATCACGAGCTCGTAAAATTCAGCGTTTCTTGTCACAACCTTTCTTCGTAGCCGAAGTATTTACTGGTTCACCTGGTAAATATGTTTCATTGAAAGACACTATCAGTGGTTTTAGTGGCATCTTGAACGGTGAGTTTGATCACCTTCCAGAGCAAGCTTTCTACATGGTTGGTTCTATCGAAGAAGCAAGCGAAAAAGCTAAAAACATGTAATTTTGGCTCATTTAGCGCGGATTCGTTGTCGGAAGTGCTCAGGTATACTTATACATTGTGCACTTCCTCCTAGACTCCAAGTTAAACGAACCCAAAGAGATGTTTTAAGGATCCTATTTAGGAGATTTTTATGGCAATGACCGTACATCTAGACGTAGTAAGCGCTGAAACCAGTATTTTTTCTGGTTTGGTCGAAGCTATTCAGATTACAGGTAGTGAAGGTGAGCTAGGTATCCATCCTGGTCATGCACCTTTATTAACTACTCTATTACCTGGAATGGTACGTCTGGTTAAGCAATTTGGTGACGAAGAAAATATCTACATCAACGGTGGCGTGCTAGAGATACAGCCGGGCTCAGTGACTGTATTGGCTGATACCGCTATTCGTGCAGAGGACCTAGACGAACAAGCGGCACTTGATGCACAAAAACGTGCAGAAGAGCATATCGCCAACCCGACCGCTGATTTTGAATATGCAGAGGCCGCTGTCGAGTTAGCCGAGGCTATTGCACAGTTGAGGTTGATCCGAAAACTGCGTAAGTAATCTGATTTGTAATACTTAAAAATCCCAGCTTGGTTAAATATCACGCTGGGTTTTTTGTTTTTATACATAGTTGAAATTTTATAGCAAAATATTGGTCTTTATATGAACTTTTATATTATTTAAACATGTCTAGTCGTTAAGGAAATGTCATGAAACTACAAATATTACTAGCGTTAATCGCTGTTTTTGCCCTATATGCTCCCACAGCAACCGCAGACAAAGCTATTTTTGCTGGAGGATGTTTTTGGTGTATGGAGTCAGACTTTGAAAAACTTGAAGGGGTGTCTGAGGTTATCTCTGGCTTTACTGGAGGTACGTTAGAAAATCCAACTTATGGTGGTAATCACACTGGTCATTATGAAGCGGTTGAAATCACTTACGATCCCAAAAAAGTGACGTACCAAGGTTTACTTGAACATTTTTGGGTAAACATCGACCCCTTTGATGACACAGGACAATTCTGTGATAAAGGGTTTAGTTATTTGAGCGCTATTTTTGTGGCCGATGAAAAAGAACGTAAACTGGCCGAATTATCAAGACAAAACGTTATCACGCAATTTCCTAATCAAAAAGTAGTGACCCCTATCCTACCCACAACCACTTTTTATCCCATAAAAGGGAATGAAAGTTATCACCAAGATTATTACAAAAATAATGCAGTTAGATATAAGTTGTACCGGTGGAATTGTGGCCGTGACCAGCGCCTAAAAGAGATTTGGGCTGATAAAACAACATACTGATTAAGTGGTTTTATTTTGACGTTAGGGGGCTTTAGAATAAGAGTCAATCTGATAAGCTGTAAAGTACCAAATTCAGTCATTTAGTATCTGCACTTTCACTGGCTAAGGGTGCAACATGAACTGATGGAGTAGCACCTCAAGCAGGATTACACCTTCGTGCCGGTGAAAGAGACTTATTTCATAAAAAAAAGCTGAAAAATAAGCATCAGCCGCGCTACATCAGGTTTGTAAAACCACATGCCACTACCGCGGATATTGGACGGTAGAATAAGGGATGAGGTTAACAAAAAACGAGCTCTGCTTAATGAAAATTGTTCTTAGGTTACTTTTCTATTTTCTTTAGGCCTATCTTGTTAGCAATAATGTTATCTAAAATGCGTTTAGGTAAATTTTGTGGAATGTGCCAATCTGTTAACATATTTGGAGCGATAGCATAACGCACCTTAGGTTTAGCTGTGGTAATAGTGTGATGCACCAATTCTCCAACTTTATCAACAGACACGCCTTTTGGACCCATAGCGCTCATAAAATCATTCATCTTTTTATATGATTGTTTATAGTCTGTATTATCATATTGACTGTTATCTACTAGTTTAGCCTTGTTCCATATAGGCGTAGCCACTGCGCCAGGTCCGATAATGATAACATCCACACCGTATAGTAGTAACTCTTGTCTTAATGAACCTGAGATTGCTTCTAATGCATGTTTTGAAGCTGAATAGGGACCGAAAAAAGGGGCCGCTCGTACACCAGCCATAGAAGTAATATTAATAATTCGACCTGGATTTTCTACCGGTGGGTTCACCGCACCTAACAATGGCAAAAACGCCTGAATCGCAATCATCGGCCCAATAGTGTTAATTTCCAATTGATAGCGAAATTCATTAATAGGAATATGCATCAGTGGCCCAGTAACGGCAACACCAGCATTATTAACTAGACCCGATAACGTTGTGTCACCCACTATGCTTTTGACCTTAACGACAGCCTCTTTAACCGCCGTAACATCTGTTGCATCAAAAATTAGAGGTGTCACCTTATCAGCAAACTCCTCAATCAAACTATCAGCATCAGCTTGCTTACGCACAGAGCCAAAAACATGAAACCCTTTTTGAATAAGCACTTTAACACTCCCTCGGCCAATGCCAGAGGATGCACCTGTAACAACAACATATTTCATAACGTAAATTCCTTAAAGTAGCAGTCCAAATCAAACAACCCTTGAAGCCGATTGATACCTGCATGGAGATTGAAGCAAGCGATTCTTAATCCAGCAAATTCATTTGCATGTAATGATTTGTATATTCTGTCACTCGACGACAAAACCCTTCCAGGTTCTCATGTAATCAACAAAGACTTCGCCTAGCCCTTCGTTGCGTAAATGCTCTGGCGAAACCGGATTAGTCACTGGCTGAAAATCATGATCAGCTTGCATCTGCAGTGGGTAGTCGTGGTGCAAAATAGCGGCGCGACCAAGCAGTATAAAATCGATATTGGCTTCCATAGCCTGACGTATTTCTTCTGGTGTCCGCAATTTTCCCGCTATGCCTAGGGCAACATTACCGCGATCAAGGTCGGTGAAATAAGACAGCAGTGTACGTCCCTTAAACTCTTCTTGTTGGGGCTCTTTGAAAACGTCCCAGAGGGACAAATCAAGAAAGTCGATTTTGCCATCACTGAGAATAGTCTGAGTAAAGGCAAGCATATCGCCGAGCTCTACATCAAAACGTTCAGGTGATAGGCGCAGCCCTAAAATAAAATCTTTGCTGCAGCGGGCACGGACGCCGTCGATAATGTCGCGAATAAGCCGCCCACGATTTTCCAAGCTACCACCGTACTGATCCTGGCGCTGATTAATCTTCCCGCTTAAAAATTGCGCCAGTATATAACCGTGGGCACCGTGTATTTCGACGCCCTCAAAACCAGCTTTTTCAGCGCGCACTGCGGCAGAAACAAAGTCTTCTCCTAGTTGTTCGACTTCTTCAGTGGTCATGGCGCGGGCGCCAGTCTCTTCGTTGTCCGATGGGCACAGCGGTGGCTCGCCAATCAATTCGGCGGGCGAACGCATCCCGGCATGATGAAGTTGCACCATGGAGACACTGCCATGCTGTTTAATGCCATCTGCAAGGCGGGTTAGGCCCTCGAGATGATGGTCGGAAAAAACTCCCAGCTGTCCGGGAAAACCTTGCCCCACAGCCTGAACGTGTGCGGCACAGGTCATGGTCAGAGCAAAGCCACCCTGAGCGCGTTTTGTTAGCCAGTGATATTCATCCTCAGACAGAGTGCCGTCCACATGACTTTGGGAGTTGGTGAGGGGCGCCAGAATAAAGCGATTTTTAAGCGTTGTGCCAGAGCTCAGTGTGAGTGGCTGGAAAAGGTTGGTCATAGAGTTCTTCTTATCGCGAATGCTGTTGTAAATGCTGTTTATTATGGTTTAAGTTAACCGCTCAGTACTGACTCGAACGAGTTTGTTATTTATACCTCTATTTATTCGCCAGGTCGATAGCGCCGAGAAATATTATCCTTGCGTAATTCAGAATCAAATAACGGGTCATGCAAAATTTCTCCTACATAGTCTTCGGCCTGATCTGCGTAATGGGGTGACTCTGTATCCAGTGTTGCCGCGCCAAATTGATGAACGCCACGAATTTTTTGCAACCCTTGAGCGTCCCAGGAGACAAAATAATAGAGACCGTCGCCAGCTATATTGGTTTGATAACCATCTTCCTCCATACCAAGAGCATAAATAGCCCGCAAGGTATCTGGCCCACCGCCTACTGGCAGGTTGATGTCGCCGCGCACATGGCGGTTAACATCACCCCAGAGTGGATCTATACGACCTGTGGCTGCGAGCACTCTGTCGGCACAGAGATAAAAGACGTCGGCAACATCTGGTGTCGGCTCGCCCTTTTGTTCGGCTAACCATTCGGCACCGATCACACAGGTTGACAGGGCGGCACCACGGTTTTCAACGTCAGTGGAGAGATCCCAGTCACGAATAACAGTTTGGGCTTCGAGATAGAATTCATTGCCAGTCTCAGTCAGCGAAAGATCGATTGCCCCCTTAAGAAATTTCACTGCGCGGGAGTTCGGACTGTACTTTTTGTCGTGCTTAATCTGCGAGAACTCTTGCTCAGAGATTGGGCTGAGTTCGGTAAACATCTCTAGGCCGCGCACTGCGCGATTTGTCATGCGCGTAGGAAAGCCATCTTCCCTGCGATAGTCCGATGATTTGGGGTTACTTCCTTGTTCGGTAATAAAGAATGGACTCTGATTGGCGCTGTGAATCCAACCTGACTCGGGGTTGATTACCTGAGGAAGTTTGTCGAAGGGCATGTAGTCCTGCCAGATCAGGCTGCTGTCGTCACCGGGCAAATACTGTGTCCAGTCGTAACCACCAACCCGCACTGGCGTTAGGGAATTGTGCACAAACATAATATTGCTATCGCTGTCTGCGTAGACAAAGTTAAAGCTGGCGAAGCTGTGAATACGTAGGGCATCGCGCCACTGCTCGAGGTTTTGCGCCTTGTTCATGGCCAGCCACTGCTCTACTTGACGCATCTTACCCATGCCAGCATAGCGAATGGCGTAGGTGCCGTGATCGGTTTGCAGCACCGGACCATGTGCAGAACGTAGACCCAACTCATTGGCCGTCCAAGGCAAGAAACCAAATAACTTAACCTCAATCTCCAATACGGTAGCCTCAAGGTCGTGCCATTCGCCATCCATCCGATAGCGCAATGGATCTTCAGGATCAATATCCAGCACATAGACATCCACGAGATCTGGTTTGTTAACCGTCGCGCCCCAGGCAATATTTTCGTTAAAACCAACCCCTATTGTAGCACTGCCTGGAAATAGACCGCCCATAGCATTTAAACCTTCGCCACTTTGAATATGCGCCTCATACCAAGCTACAGGGCCGGTTGCTGGCTGATGGGAATTTATGGCTAAACGTGTCGCGCCATCAGTACTATTTGCCGGGGAGATGGCCGAGGCATTAGAGCCTATGGGTAAATTGTCGTATGTGACCCCATTGTCGGTGCTGATGGGTTGTCGGCGAGCACTGCTCATAACTTCTTTTAAGACGCCATCAAAACCATAAAAAAGTATATGACGAAACATATAGCCGGCGATAATATCTTTGCCGGTAATCGGCAGCTCGGCAACTGCCCGCTCTGGATTCAATGCGGCATAGTAATTTAAGCCATCGGCATAGGCCTCGATATAAGCGCGGATCTCAGGGGATAACTCGGTCTCGTAATGGGTATCAATATCGTCCCAAATACCCAGCCACTTAACCAAGAAATCGGTGACCGCCGAATCGGGCCCCTGTGTCTTGGCTGCACTACCGCGATAAAAGTCTATGGTGTCGTAGACCAACTCCCAATTGTCCTCGGCCTGAGCATAGGCAAAACCAAAGGCGGCATCCACATCGCGCTCTCCAATGACATGGGGCACACCGCGGATATCCCGTTCAATGACGACCTTGTATTTTTCGCCAAGGCTTTGATATTCGGTGACTGAAATTTTCTCAGAACAGCTTGTAGCTAGCAGCACTGAGGCAGCAACTAATGCTGCGCTAATTAGTGTAGGAAAAAGTGACATTTTGGGTAGTACCCTCTTATTATTTTTTATTATATCTGTTTGTATACGTTGTCACTCCGAAGGGTGATCTGTTGTGTCATTGTGCGTGTTTTTTTTTGGCCCGTATAGGACCCTTGTATGGTTTCAATAAAAGGTAGTAGATCCAAATTAGATGATAATGAATAGTCAGTCCAAAGTGTGGTAAAAGCGATCTCTTACAAATTGCGATTGATTCAATAGTATGTCCGTAATTCGAACCTACCAGCATGTCAAATTAGTTTCTTGAAACCCTAGAATGTTAGCTTGATTCTAGGACAGTTAAAATCTAAGGAGTCTTATTAATCTCCCTTGACTAAGGTCTCAAATCTTAAGCCTTTAGCGGTACGATTTTTAAAGCCAGCCCAATGCGTATGTTCTTGTTTAGGTTGGTTGTTATCATCCATGCTCCAAACACCATCATTTGAATTGGCTTTTAGGTTGAGGTAAGCGTTCATCTTGGTATTGTCTTTTAAGTGTTTTTCTAACCATGCTGTTACAAAGTGCTGAGATATGTTGTTCATGCGAACAGTATCCCAAACGGCATCTGTGTAATGTTCACTAATATTGAAACCAAGTGTTTCATCATAGACATAAGACTCCTTAGGAGCAGGCATGGGCGCTCCAACACCATGATTAGCATTCTCAAAGGTTAATAATGCTCGGTCTACCATTGTTGTACCCTGCCAAATAGCACGTACTCCTTCTTTGTAGCCTGATACATCATCAACTGAACCTGCTATAAAAAACATGGGTACCTTTACATCTTTTAGTGTTGTTGAGTCCCATATGCCATAATTCATGCCCCAAGGTGCAAAGGCGATGACGGTTTTAAGTCTTGGGTCAAGATATTGACGGTTTTGATGTATGGCTAATGCGTCCTGTGGAAGCCCCCATGGGTAATCTACCGCTTGCTGTGTAACACCCCCACCCGCTGCAATGACAGCACCGTAGCCACCCATAGAGTAACCAATCAAAGCAGTATTTTGGGTGTTGACTAAGTCAAACAAAAACGAAGAACTGTCTTTTGACATACGTTCTATTTGATCAAGTGTGAAAAGTTGATCGAGTGGCCGATTGATCAAAGTCGAACCGAAGGCGGCTTGGGTTCGATAGGTAGAGTCGGTATGATCTATAGAGACGACAACATAACCTTTTGAAGCGATGTTTTCAGCTAAATGAGACATTAAAAAACGATTACCAGGGTAACCGTGGGAAATCAATACCAAAGGATATTTTTGACTGCTAATGAATGGTTTGGCGTCGCGTATTGCTTTGCCCTGTATGCTGACTATTGTTTTTCCATCACGTAAATACACGTCGAGGCTGGTGTTGCCTTGGCTGTCCTTTATAGCGGGGTACCAAGTTTCAAGCGTCAAAGGGCGGTCATATTTAGGTGGGTTTGTTGAATTAGCTGGGTCAATTTTAACAATATCAATCTGCTTGGGATTAACAATTTTAAAGGTTTTCACACCTATAGCATATTCACCATATGCAGCTAAATCAGGTGCATCGGGCCGCTGAGTATCGATTCGATTTTCTGCAAAAATTGTTAAGCTTAATCCACTAAACATAACTAATAACAAAGCTCTATTTACAACATAACAAGACATAATTGGACTCTTACTAACAAAATATATTGTGGTAAGTACAGTATGATGTTTTATTAAACTTTGCTAGTTTGAGTGTGTTAAACATGAATAATAAAACCACAAGATTGTTTTCAAAGAGAACTAAAATGAAACCTCTTTTATGAGCCTATGTGCCATTAGTCTGATGATCAGCGACGTTAATGAAGGGAATGCCAAACGATTTATCTAGACTAAACGTACCTTCTTAGTGCAGCGTGACATCATATGCATGTCTATAAATCTATACTTTTTATTCTTTTTGATAGTCCTTTGAGAGTGCATAACCCCTTGGTCATTATGCATAAAGCGTAGTAATCATTTTTCCTGGTAAGCCTAAATTTAGTGGGTGAGTTGATGAGGTTGATATAAATATGTTCTATCTAAATAATTAAGCGTAATTAAATAATTTACTGTTCTTTGAACTAATCAGTGATTTATATACATCCGAGGGCTTTTAGTCGCTCACTCTATCGGTTGTGGTTTTGAAGAAAGCATATTTTTTGCATACTTAAGAACAGCGAATGTAGTGGTGTGCAATCAATGTTGTGAGTATGCTCTAGTACATAAACTACTGACTCAAGCGTTGATAGACTACTTTCCTGAGTTGTATGTCTGATGTGGTATTGATTGTCAGGGGGATTGGAAAAGTGCCAACTATTGCATTGTTGTAACCAAGGGTTGAGATGCCATATTTTCAGTGCTTTGCGCCATGATGCATCAATGAATATTAAGTTGTGATTGACTGGAAAATACTTTTTATTATGTACTGGCGAGGAAATGGACTCAAGTGAAATGCTTTGTTCGTTAGGGTAAAACAAACAATAACTTTGCGGTTGGTTTGCAACCTTTTGGGCCAATTCTGCCCAGTCCTCTGGTTTTTCACCCTGCAATATTGTTATTGCTTTTAATCCCAACGTTAATAACTTAACCGTGTTCTTTGCGTGTTTTGCCTCTTTAGGATGTTGTAATATAATGATGTTGAGAGGTGTTGTGATGGGATTTACCCAAACACATAAACATGTACTTTGCGGGTAACCACACTTAAAACATATTAGTCTTTTGTTAATTTCTAACGTTGTCATTTTTTTTAAGTTTTTAGCCTCACTATAACTTATGCTTGTTGTTTTTGGTGAGGATTGTTAAATTTTACCTATGCTGGCAAATCGACAGTCTCTAACTAAAAAATTTAAAGCAAAATGGATGTATATGCTCACCAAAAATTGTTTGAATGGATTCGCTAGCTGTTTAATGGACTTGGTTATTTTTTATGTCATTTGATAGCAAAGTTGATTACATACCAAGTCACCCCTTTACCAATGCTGCTATAGATCCGTCAGAATTCCAGCATAAAACCTTTCAAAAGCGCAAGTGGCAGGTTTTGATCACTACATTTTTATTGATCCTGATTACTGCCAATGCGGTGATTTGGATTCAATCACCTATATATCAAAGCCAAGCTACTTTACATTTTTCGTATACATCTCAAACTAAACAAGAGTTTGCTGAATTAGCACAAAGGCAAATTACTCTGCATCAGCAAAGGATGAAAAGCAATAATGTGCTGAGCTTTGTTGCAAAAGAGCTTGAACAAAGTCAAATGTTAATCATTAAAGTACAAACACTTTTTGATGCATTGGTAGTAGAAGCAAGTTTAACTGGGCGTATTATTACCCTAAAAGCCAACGGTAGCGACCCACAAATACTTAAACCAATAATAGATGCTTGGATAAAAGTGTATCTACAGTTAGTTGCTTCTGAAACGCAAATAAACAACACTGATGACCTATTAGATGTAGATCAGCAATTGGAGTTTCTGGAATTAAAAATAACGGAACAAGCACAACTGTTACAATCCTTTGCCAGTCATAACAATATCACGTCATTAGAAAGAGATGAAAATCGAGTCCTAAGTCAGGCCAAAAACTTGGGTGCTAACCTTGACCAAGCGTTGGCTGAACAAGCACAAACACAAGCGTTGCTTGATAGTTTGGTTGAGTCCATTAATAACGGAGAATCGATTGTTAGACCAATGGATAATGCTCAAATTGATGCGATAAAGCTAAGTCTACAAGAGGTTAATGCCAACCTGTCTGCTTTATCTGAAAAATATACGCAAGCCTATTTGGAGCGTGACCAAGCCATTTTGGCGCAACAGCAAAAATCTCTGCAACTTCAGGCTTTACTTGAAGAACAAATAAAAATGAGCCAAGTGGACTATTTACTAGATGTAAAGCGCAAGCTCAGTGCTGCTAGAGGTAAAGTAGAAAAAATGAATACCCAGCTAGTTGAGCAAAACAAACTAACACAAGTGTTTAGCCAAAACCTTGAACAATATAAAAGGCTAGACGACGCATTAAAGGCCCTGCAAAATCAAGCCCAAACGCTAAAAAATCAACAAATAGCGCAAGAAGTATCAAAACCTTTCGATGCTAAAATTTCTTTGCTTGAGCCTGCCTTTATTCCTGATTTTGCAATTGGGCCAAACTACTCACTTAATAGCCTTATCAGTTTAATAGCAGCCGTCATTGTGGCCGTATTAGCTTTGTTGTTGTTTAGTTTTATCTTCAAACAGAATGGGGCAGCTTCATCTAACCACTTTGTTTTGATGCCTGGGCAAGCCAGAGCAAATGACTATTCAATCATGGGCTCTGCTCAAAATGGCCAACTTGCAGCACCCGATCCTCGCCTATCATCTGCACTAGTTACATCTGCATCTCAGTCTTTGCGTTTATTAAATATTGATGAATCTCAGAAGCTCTTTTCTGTTGCCAATGACCAAGGTAAAGCGCTAATTGGTTTGATTTTAAGTGGTGTAAGTGTTGATGAATTATCTTTAATAAAAAAAGGAGACTGCAGCCAAGACTATTTGATGTTACAAATAAACAACCAGTTTTCTCGGATTATCAGTATTCAAAAAAACCTAGCTGAAGTACTGCAAGCACTATGTAATAACTTAACTAATGAACAAACAGTGTGGTCGAATATCAAAAGCCAAGAAGACTTTGTGCAATTGTTGGTGAATATAGGTCATGATGCTCAGATAACCTTTCCTGACCAGCTTTCGCTCAATGTTTTACGGCATACTTACTTAACGTATTTAGCCAGTCAAGGAGCTAGACTCAACGATATTGAACAAGTCGCCGGATATACTTCGCCAAGTGACTTAGCACTTTACCGAAATGTTAACCAACAAGGAAAACTGCTTGATTTAGAGCAAGTCCAAACAGAATATCCTTTTGTTGTGGCAAGCTAAATTGTAGTTATCCCAGTGCCACCTCAATACGCCAGGATTTGGCGCACTGTGCAACTCATCCCCTTGGGCAAAGTAGCTAGTTACGGCCAAATTGCCGATCTGGCAGGATTACCTGGACGGGAACGGCTAGTAGGTAAGTCACTTGGTTTTGTGCCAAAAAATATGGACGTACCTTGGTACAGAGTGTTGCGTTCTAATGGACAAATTGCATTTCCCGTAGGTTCTGAGCAATCACAAAAACAAACAGGCTTATTGCAACAAGAAGCCATCGCTATTTTTAACAACAGAGTCAAGATGAGCCTTTTCAAATGGCAACCTGATTTGCCAGAAATACTATGGAAATTAGAGTTTTAGACTTTGTTTATAAATAGTAAATGTTGCTCTTAAAATAGAAGTGAGATATTTTTAAATTTATTTGCAAGGGATATTAGCAATGTTAAAAACCTTTGGTATAGACGATCTTGAAGCAGGAATGTTCGTTGACTCTATAGCAAACAAATCAAGCCAGACGTTTTTGAAATTGAAGAAACTGTTCCCATACCTGAAGTACCTGAAGTACTTGAATTACCTGAACTCGTGCCGTTTGAAACAGAACTTAGAGTGATAAACAAACTTCACCTTAAAGGTAAAAATTTACCCATTGATATTGCCATCACAGAAGTCTTCACTCAAGATCCTGTCTCGTCGATCATTCGTAATCCTAATGCTTTGATGTGCATGACAAAGATACAAGAAAAAGATACCTATCTTTTATCTTATTCATTAAATGTGGCTATTTTGTTATCTAAATTTGGTCTTATATTGATCTGGAAAAAGAACAATGACAATAATTGGCGCTGGCAGGTTTTCTTTATGACTTAGGCAGAGTTAAAATTCCTGACGAAATATTGCATAAAGCTGGGCGGTTGACGAACAATAAATGATGATTATGAAAGATTATCTGTATAACGTCACCAAAAAACTCACTGACATGCAAGTTTCCGATTCAATTGTTAAAAAAATAGGTCAACACCACGAATGGCTTGATGGTTACGGTTACCCAAAAGGTCTTCGAGGTAATGAAATTACTCAATATGGATGTATGATTGCAATCGTTGATACTTATGATGCGATAACTGCGGACAGATGTTACAAGGCTGCTAAGTCTTCTAGAAAAGCACTGCAAATTTTATTACAAGATGCACCTAAGAAATACGATGAGGTGTTAGTTGCACAATTTGTGCAATGTATCGGAATTTACCCCGTGGGCACTTTAGTCAAACTAAGCAATAAAAAGGTTGCTATGGTGCTCAGGCAAAACCCTGCACATACCGCTAAACCCGTTGTGAAAGTGTTTTATTCAGTTCGCTGCAACCATTATTTGAAGCCCAAGGAATTGGACTTAGCTGCGGTTAGTCATGACGTAAAATTGTTGAAGCTGTTATCGCAAGGGACTTTAAGCTCGATTTCAATAAATACTTTAATGAAGCAATCGTCATCTGAATCAAAAAAATTTTAACTATTTTCTACGAATACATTGGTGATCAATAGCCGAAAAAAGAGATATGTTTATTAGGTATAACGGTTTAGTCTTTGATGCAACTTTAGAGCTAAACAAGACATCTGTAAATATTAATCAGTAATATTTTAAAAAACCCTGACACAGGTTGTGGCGAGCCTACTAATATAATTAATATGCATAACGCATTTTTATATCGTTACCCTAGAATATGTTCAATAACTAAGCTAATAAATTTTTAAATATATAATTTAATAGGATAATTTTTTACATTTTTAAAGAACCTATGCTTGTAAAAAAACCGACAGTTAACCAGTGTTATCCTATGGAGTGTCAGGGTTTTTCTAAACAAAATGGTCACCCTGTGTCCATTTTTTACTACTCTATATTCGCGATCTGCTCACGCATTTGCTCAATCAGCACTTTTAATTCAACTGCTGACTGAGTGATATCGCTATTAATAGACTTAGATCCTAGGGTATTCGACTCGCGGTTAAACTCTTGCATCATAAAATCCAGTCTACGACCAACTGCACCGCCTTTTTTAAGAATTTTTTGGGTTTCGCTTATGTGTGATATTAAGCGGTCTAGCTCTTCTGCTACATCTACTTTTTGTGCCAACATCACCATTTCTTGTTCTACACGAGCCGGGTCTAGGTCAATTTTGGCATCTTCGAAGCGGGCTTGGATTTTTTCACGTTGCCATTTGATCACGTCTGGCATGTGGGAAGTGACTTTTTCGACTTCTGCGTTAATACCGTCTAAACGTTGTTCGATCATACCTTTTAGGTTGCTGCCTTCGGTGGCGCGTGCGGCGATAAAACCTTTTAGTGTGAGGTCAAATTCAGCCAGCGCTTCGGCTTGAATAACATCCATGTCCGTTTCTTCGGCTGAAATAACACCAGGCCAGCGTAATACGTCTAAGGGGTTAACACCGGCAGATTGGCCGTGGGATTGCACCCAATCCGCGGCTTTCATGACTTGTTTGGCTAAAACTTCGTTTAGGTTGAGCTTACCTACTGCCGCATCGTTCGCCACAAAACGCAATGAACACTCGACTTTGCCTCGTTGTAGTTGTTTGCGAAAACGTTCGCGCAATACCGGCTCCATGCTTTTAAATTGTTCAGGAAGACGGAAGTAGGTTTCAAGAAACCGTTGGTTAACGGAACGTACTTCCCATACGGCTGAGCCCCAATCGGCTTTAATTTCACGGCGGGCAAAAGCAGTCATACTGTAAATCATTGAAATCTTCCTGTGTCTTAGTTTTCTGTATTATACCCCTGTTGTGACTTGGGGCGAGGGGCTAGGGCAATTAATTGCTTAAAACTTAAGATAATTTACACGGAAGCCTCTATAATTCCGCTCACTATTATTGAGGAGAGCATTATGCGTCCAAGTGGAAGAACCGCCAGTCAAATTCGCCCCGTTACTATTACCCGCAATTTTACCTGCCATGCAGAAGGCTCAGTATTGATTGAGTTTGGTAACACTAAAGTGTTGTGTAATGCCTCAGTAACCGAAGGGGTACCTCGTTTTATGAAAGGTAAGGGTAAAGGCTGGGTGACGGCAGAATACAGTATGTTGCCCAGGGCTACTCATACTCGTTCCGACCGCGAAGCTGCTCGTGGTAAACAAGGTGGACGTACTCTTGAAATTCAACGTTTAATCGCACGTTCCTTGCGCGCAGCGGTAGATTTAAAATTATTGGGTGAAAACACTATTATAGTGGATTGTGATGTTATCCAAGCTGATGGCGGTACACGTACAGCTTCGATTACCGGTGCTTGTGTGGCTTTGGCTGATGCACTGAGTTGGATGCGTGCCAAAGGCATTCTTAAAACGAATCCAATCAAACATATGATTGCGGCAATATCAGTAGGTGTTTATAAAGGTACAGCTATTGCGGATTTAGAATATCTTGAAGATTCAGATGCTGAAACTGACATGAACGTAGTGATGACAGACACCGGCAAATTTATCGAGGTGCAAGGGACTGCTGAGGGCGAACCTTTTGATTTTAACGAGCTAAATGAGATGTTGGAATTGGCAAAAAATGGTATTCGTGAATTATTCGACGAGCAAAAATCGGCTTTGAACTAGGACGTTAACATGCAAGATTACCAACGTGATTTTATAGAGTTTTCCTTAGCTCGCAAAGTATTGAAATTTGGTCAGTTTACCCTCAAATCTGGGCGAATTAGCCCTTATTTCTTTAATGCTGGTTTATTTAATACTGGTGGCGACTTAGCCAAACTTGGACAGTTTTATGCGCAAACGTTGCAAACATCAGGTATTGATTACGATGTGTTATTTGGTCCTGCATACAAAGGTATTCCTATTGCCACCACTACTGCCGTGGCGTTAGCAGATAAACATAACGTAGATAAGCCATATTGTTTTAACCGTAAAGAAGCGAAAACCCATGGCGAAGGTGGCAATTTAGTCGGTAGCCCTCTTGCGGGTAAAATTATGCTTGTGGATGATGTGATCACCGCAGGTACCGCTATTCGTGAGTCTATGCAGTTGATTGAAGCGAATAATGCCCTGCTCGCAGGTGTGTTGATTGCTCTAGATAGACAAGAAAAAGGTCAAGGTGAACTGTCGGCCATTCAAGAAGTTGAACGTGATTTTGATACTAAAGTAGTTTCTATTATTAGTTTGGCTGATTTGGTTGATTATCTGAGTGACAAAGCTGATATGGCTGAGCACTTAGCTAATATCAAGCAATATCGTTTGGACTACGGGATCTAATTAGAACGTGAAAGATATAAGTCGATTCGAAACTGCGGACTATCAATTAAATGCTTTGAGCCTACGTTGCCCAGAGCCTGTGATGATGGTGCGTTTAAAGATTCGTGAGATGCAAATCGGCGAAACGGTGACGGTGACCGCCGACGATCATTCGACCACACGCGATATCCCTAGCTTTTGCCGATTTATGGAGCATGAGCTGGTGGATACTGATATAGAAACGTCGCCATATCGATTCGTGATCAAAAAAGGTAAATGACTCACTCGTCTATTGAGGTGTTATGAGACAGCATGTTATCTAACAAAGCCTGCAATAAATAGCGTCTATCTGTCTCGCCGATTTTTGCTTGAATATAGCGGTACATGCTCTTGGTTTCTGTGTTGTCTCCTAACATCTGCCAAATATTGTCTACATAACCGATCGTTATCTGTGGTGTGTTTGGCAATTCTTGTTGAGCAAAACGAATGGCTAATAACTGCGACAATTTATCAATTAGCTCAGAAAACTGTTGGTCGATTTGTTCAACTTCTTCTCTAAGGGCTTGTTCTGCCTGATTGATAATATGTGCCGACAGGGCTCTTTTTGCTTTACGTTTACTGCGTGAGGAACCAGCAACGTCTGGACTTTGATAACCATCTTCGCTAGCAATCAATAAACCTCTCAAAGCGCTCAGCCGAGAGACTAAGGGTAAGCGCAAAGGCTCAAGTTGTTTTTCTGTGTTTACCAACCAAGTCAGACATTTTTGCGGATAGCTTGGGTCTAACTGCATGTATTTATCAGTTAAATTGGCCAACTGCATCAGTTGTTGAATGATCTTTTCTTTGGCAATCGCGCGCATGAGTTACTCTGGTTGTAGGCGGTTTTTAAGTTTTCCATTTTGACTACTGGTTGCCCATTCGAGTCCTTCTTCTCGCAGAGTGATTTGCAGGCGAACACTGTTCGCTGCGTTAGTCGTTTCTTTTACTGCACTCGTTGTTGCGTTAGTAATTAAGGCACTAGGATTGGAATTTGATTTGAGGGCAATTTGAGAGATTCGATGCCGAATAGCTTTACTTACCACTTGGGTTTTTTCAAATGGCAGCTCTTTATTCGAAGGGCTTTTTTTCAATGCTTTCATAAAGGCATCGTCAATTCCCCTTAACAGTGCTTCTCTGGTTACCCTAGATGTGCCAGTGCGTTGAATTTCAGATAATTTTTCCAAAGCTAACCTTGATTCTTTATCAAACGCAGATTGAAAATTTTTGCTTTTACTTAATATATCTTCATCATCTAAGCTTTGTTTGAATTGTTCCATTAACGCTTTGTGAATGTTGGCTGTGGTATCAAGTTCGGCATCTTTGGCTGGCACATGTTGTTCAAAGGTAACAGGCATATCAATTGTTAACTCTGGCACTCTTACTCTGGGTAGACTCATTCCTTCTAATAAGGGATTGTCTTTGTAATATTCTGCAACCGCTGCGGTTTCTTCATCAGCGAGTCGCCTAGCGTGTACCAAACTGATCATCAAAGCACCCAGGACTTCACTTAATTCAGACATTATTTCCTCCCGACTTTTATTAAAAAAGGGGCGTATACGCCCCGATAAATTAAGCGGCTGATTCTACCTCTGATATTGAGTTTTCCAGAATGCCTAGCAGTTTTTCAGTACCGGCTGGCAATTCGTCTTGCACGGCCCTGACATTGACTGACAAGCTGTAAGTGCGTTCAATCTTAGACGAACTCGATTTAGCGCTTTTGCTTGAATAACTCGCACTCAATTTCACCGAAACAGGCCCCCAGCCACCTTTTGCCGATAAGGTGGCATTCAAGCTTCTTGAGGATGATGTCGTAGACTCTTGTACAGAGTTAATTTTTGCGTTGAAACTTATTGTGGTTTCTTCCACCCGTATAAACGGAATGGGTAACATGGTTAATATAGGTACTGTGAGATCAAATTTTTTCGGTTCAACTCCAGTGACATTACCGTCGGCATCCTTAGTTTCTATAGCTTTCATATAGCTGAACGTCACCATAGTGGGTTCGTTACTGTCTTCATCAAAGCCAACTGCTTTTATAAAATCAACCGAGGTTTGTGCAGACTGAGCTTGTGCCCGCACCACTGCATCTAGAGGACCGCCAATCATTGATTGAAAATCAATGCTGGAAAGTTCTTCTCCTATAGCCATAACAATCTCCTTGGTTATACCTGAGACTGCAGATTCAGGTTAATGCATTACTAAACACCCTCTTTGCTTTTGCTAAAGAGGAAGAGCGTAAATGTTAAAAATACGGCAAGACATTAACGCAGCACTGATCTATCCAGATTTTTCCTAAAGGATTTCCAATCAAACAAAAGTACCTCTTGTTGTAAGTGACACTGCATCCTATCAGTACGTTAACTAGGTATAGCAGGATGGGCATATTTTTCCACTTGAATTAAAAACTGCTATTGATGTAAGTCAAAAAGCAAAAAGGCTGATACATGATCAGCCTTACATTTTTAAAGTCGCTAGGATTACTTTGGTTTACGGAACTTCATGGTCCAGCGATCTGTATTACCTGAGACAGATTTAACCCCTACTTCATAACGTAATTCGTCATCAGCGCGGTAGTGTAGGTCGGTATAATCAACAAATTCAAAGCCTGCTTCTTGGATCTCTTTGATAGCAAGGACAGGATCAATACGGCGACGGTTAGCTGGGGTTTGCTGTTCCATATGGCGGGCGGTGTGATCCACTACAGCATAAACACCACCGGGCTTCAGTGCGTCAAAAGCTAACTTATTCATATTCCGGCGGCCTTCTTCACCAAAGTTGTGGTAGTTACGAAACGTCAACACCATATCAAGATCCTTTATCCCAAGAGAATTTGCTTCTAAAGAATAAAAGCGCTCACCCTCTTTACGATAAAGTTTAGCGTCTTGTGCAACAATTTTAATTTTTTCTAAACCAGACTCTTCAATTAAGCTTTTAATACGCCCTGTACCAATAGCAGCATAATATTCACCTTTATCACTGACTACTGGAGCTAAAATTTTGGTATACCAGCCGCCACCAGGAATAAGCTCAACAATTTTCATATTGTCGCGTAAATCGAAAAACTCCAATGTTTGTAGGGCTTTTCGGTTTCTGTCTCGGTCGGTTTCAGCTTCAGTTCTGATTTCAGCTTTTAACGCCGATTTAATTTTTTCTGCTGTAGCATCAAAGCTATCTGCCGCTATTGAGTTGACACTCGCAGCTAGTAACAAAAGGGGTAGAATTTTTTTCACAGGTATATATCTCCATTTATAGTTTTAGAATTGTGAGAGTCTCTTGTTTCAACTCAGTAAAAGACTGCTGTAATAAGGTTTTAGTTTCAGCCTACTGATGTTTGTAAACCACGCCGTTTTTCATCACAAAGTTAACATTTTGTAACAGTGTAATTTGTTTTAGAGGATCACCTTTCACCGCAACTAAATCTGCCATTTTGCCTACTTCTATGGTACCCACTGTGTCACTGATTTGGAGCAAGTCAGCTGCACTTTGGGTGGCACTGCGTATTGCTTCAATGGGCTTCATGCCGGCTTCAACCATTAATGCAAATTCTAAGGCGTTGTCACCGTGAGCTGAAACACCAGAGTCGGTACCAAAGGCAATTTTGATCCCTGCTTTATAGGCATTGGCAAAAGTCTGTTGAATAAGTGGCCCAATAGCGGCGGCTTTAGGCCTAACGAGTTCGGGAAAGAAGCCATCAATCTTGGCTTTCTCAGCCACCCAGTTACCAGCCATAATAGTTGGCACATAATAAGTGCCATACATTTTCATTTGCTTAAACACCTCTTCATCCATATAGGTGCCGTGTTCAATAGATGTCACACCTGCTTTAATGGCGCGCAACATGCCTTCTTTGCCATGAGCATGCACTGCGACTGTCATGCCATAATCTTTTGCTGTTTCAACAATGGCACTTAATTCATCATCCATAAACTGTGGGTTTTGACCACTTTTAGCCACACTTAATACACCCCCCGTAGCTGTGATTTTAATCAAGTCTGCGCCATCTTTGTAACGTTGGCGAACAGCTTTACGCGCTTCGGCCGTGCCGTTTATTACGCCGTCGATAGGTCCTGGATCGCCCATAATTGAATTACTACGGCCATTTGTTGGATCCGCGTGCCCACCCGTTGTCGCAATCGCCTTAGCAGCAGTATATATGCGTGGTCCTTTAACCATTCCTTTGTTTATGGCATTACGAAGTGCCACGGTTACGTTGTAGCCGTCACCCAGATTACGCACAGTTGTAAAACCTGCCATCAAGGTTTTTTCAGCGAACCTCACGCCTTTAATGGCATAGTCTGCTTCATTCAGAGTAAAGCCTTCTATGTAGCTTGCGGGGCCGTTATGTTGGCTGGATATATGGGTATGCATATCCATAAATCCTGGCATCAGGGTATAGTCTGATAAATCAATGACGGTATCTTCGCTACTGCCCTCAGTAAATCCTTTGTGAATAGCTGTTATTTTATTATCAGTGATAACCACAGTCGCTTTTTGTATCATTTTATCTGAGGTGCTATCGATTAGAGTGCCTGCGTGGATAATTGTGGCCGCCATGACGGCGCTAGCAAGAAAAGGTTGGGCTAATGTTGCCAAAAACAAGGTTGATTTTAAGATACTGTTTTTCATATTAAGTGTCCTGTTATAACTCGCCAAGGCTAAAGTGATAGTCACTACTTTCAAGCATGAGATGGCGCTTACCATCTAAGACTCGCTCTTCTCCTAATTCTGCTAGTTGGTAAAATACATTTTGATGTAAACGCGCCCATAAGTTTCTGTGAACTAAAGCGTAAGGCAGATATGTACCTGTTTTTTTGTCTGCAAATATTTGTATGGGATTCTCTGAGCTAACGACTATAATTTGCCCTGTATTGGTTGTAAGTACTAACTTACTGTTCTCTTTCTTCCATTGCGTAATGATAAAAGGTACATCCTCTACTTGAATGCCTACCTTTTCTACAGGTGTGACTAAAAAGTAATGATCGTCTTCACGTTTTAAAACACTGGCAAAAAGTTTGACCAAGGATTTACGACCAATAGGCGTTCCCATATAAAACCAGCTTCCGTCATGTTTTATTTGTATATCTATGTCACCGCAAAAATCAGGATCCCATTTATCAACTGGAGGTAAAGCCACATTTTGTGTGCTTATTTGTTTTTGAAAACCACCTAAGTCGAAGGTTGTCATTACAGTGTTTCTTTTATCTCACGTAATTTTGCTTTGATACGGCGCATATTTTCAGGTCCTGTGCGTAATAATTGTTTTTGTGGAGCGCTTAAAGACTCCAGTCGTCTATCTGCAAACTTGTACATGACGCTATCGGTAAATACTTCGACTGGAGAAGGGACTTCAGGGGTATCTAGCAGGACATCAATTGCCTCTTCAAGTTTCTGGTCAAAGCTGTCAAATGGGTTACCTATTTCAGAAAATATGTTTTCAATGGCCGGTTTGTATTCTTGATAAAGCTGCAATAATGATGCTGTTTCAAGGGACTCTAATACATCAACGTAAGGCGCATAACGTTTATAACTTGCAGGGTCTATCCACTCTTTATTGGCTTGCTTGTAAGTGCGAAATGACTGTTCGGGCTGGATTAATACTCTATTGTTATCCGCTATATTTTCCTCAGCTAAGGCGATGGTCATTATCACAAAGCGCTCTAGTAGCGCTTCATTAATCAGTAAACGTGCAAACTCATTGTAGTCAGATAGAGCTAATAATTTAGTCTTTACTGTGCCGTCACTTATATCTAATGGCTGCGGTTCGGCAATAATGTCGGGCTCAGGTTGTTCTACTAATGTTTCAGGGATCAGAGTAGTAGGCTGCGCGTCAATCACAGGTTCGACTGTCGGCTCCATAACAACCGGAACTGGCGTTACTATAATTCGTTCAGGTTCGCTGGGCCAAAGTAACACTGCCAAAGCAATTGCCAATATAATTACACCTATAATAAAATGCGGTGCTAAGGATTTTTTCGATTCTTCACTCATTGTTTCCCCGTTAAGCAAATATCTGTGTTAATACTTAGAATTTAGCCTACTTAAAATTCCATCTAAATGATATGCGTAGATTGTAAAATACTGTAACTGTATTCTTATCTAGACTGTTCTTTAAGAGGCTATTAGACTGTAGATGTGCTTTACCTACTTTAAGACGTGTTGGACCAGTATGAATATTATTTTATATGCAGTGCCGTTCTTTTTCCTATTAATTTTTATCGAGCTGTTGTTAGAAAAAAATAAAGGCACCGATTATTATCGTGTTAACGACAGTGTTAATAGCTTAACTGTGGGTGTGTTGAGTAGGATGACGGGTATTGTTAAGCAGTTATTCCCGCTAACTATTTATGTCGTGGCTTATGATCATCTGGCTATGTTTCAAATGGAATCGAGCTGGTGGATATGGGTGATTGCGTTTGTACTTTATGATTTTTGCTACTATTGGAAGCACCGCTTTGGCCACGAAATGAATATTTTTTGGGCTGCTCATGTCGTACACCATTCAAGTGAAGAATATAATATGACAACAGCATTACGACAAAGTGGCAGTAGCTTTTTGAGTTGGATTTTTTACTTACCCATGGCGATATTGGGTTTTGAACCCCTTGTATTAATTACAGTCGGCTCTTTAAATCTCATCTATCAATTTTGGGTGCATACTCGGCATATTCCCAAATTGGGATGGTACGAATGGGTGTTTGTGACCCCTTCGAATCACCGTGTACATCATGCGCAAAACCAAATTTATATAGATCGCAATTATGGTGGCGTGTTTATTCTTTGGGATCGGCTGTTTGGTTCTTTCCAAGAAGAATTAGATGCAGAAAAACCTATATATGGTATTCGAAAAGCATTAAAAAGCTGGAATCCCTTGTGGGCCAATATTCATGTTTATTCGCAGTTAATTAAAGACTGTTGGCATGCAAAGCATTGGCAAGATAAGCTACTTATTTGGTTCAAACGCACAGGTTGGCGACCTGCTGATGTCGAACAAAATTATCCTCTAAGTAAGGTTGACCTGACGCAATTTAGGAAATTTGATATTCCGCTGACACTAATCAATAAATTTTATAGTTTAATACAGTATTTATTGGTGGTATTTGTTGGCTTGTCACTGATGATGAACGTTTCTGCCTTTACTCTAACAGAGCAAGTGCTGATGGTATTGTTTGTTCTTTATGGCAGTATTTCTGCTGGATTGGTTTTGGAAAATAACCCCCTAGCTTTATATTTAGAATGGGTGAAATACTCTCTAATTATGGTAACGCTAATGATGTATACCTTACCGGTATGGATTGAATGGGCATTAGGGCTAAGTATAATGTTTAACTGCACATTGTTGTTATTTAAAAGATCAGACATTTTTACTATAACAGTGCCAATGACAGAAGCTAATAATTGAAACCATTATTATGTCGTGTTGAGTTTGAGAGCCTGTGTCATACAACAAGCACACTGTTAATAGTCAAGATACTAATGAGAAGAATAAAAAAATGAATACACAACAATGGGTCTTAGTTTTTTTGACTTTTTCCAGCAGTGCGGCCTTTGCCAAGCAAGCTCCTTTAGTATCTATACCAACGCATGATACTTTTTTCTCTAGCATCGCACATTACTGCGACAAAGCCTTTGAAGGAAAAGTTGTGGTTGATAACCAGCCAAGCTCTGCATTCGAAGAAAAATTAGTCATGTTTGTACGCAAGTGCGACCAAGCTGAATTACAGATACCATTCTATGTGGGAGACAATGCGTCGCGTACTTGGATAATTAAAAAAACGGGTAGTGGTCTAAGTCTAAAGCATGATCACCGACTTAAAGATGGTACCGATGACCCTGTGACGATGTATGGTGGGCATACACAGGGCGCAGGTTACAACCAAATCCAATCCTTTCCTGTTGACCAATACTCAAAAGAATTATTTACTCACCAAGGACTACCGCAATCTATTACTAATACTTGGCAAATCTATATTTACCCAGAAATGTTTTCATATCGTCTAGTGCGAGAAGGAAGAGAGTTTAGAGTAGATTTTGATCTAACCAAGCCTATATTACCCCCCCCAGCGCCTTGGGGTTATGAGGATTAGTCAGTCGGTTTTAAGTGCCTAGCTAAATTTTTATAACGTTTCAAATCTGGGGTAGGTGCTGCTTAGGTGTTCTAAAGAAATTGTTGGGTTTTCATTATTTGTGAGGTGACAGGGTATTCGATATGTCTCGAATAGAGGCGGTAAAAAAACAACAAAATAGAACGTTAGGAATATATCCCCGTAGTTATAATCGCCACTCTTGATTTAATTAACTGTATCTTATCTCTTAGTAAAATCTCTATTGAGAGCTACATACTGATGTTTATAGTTGAACCGATTCACTACCTATGGCGTATATGAATTATAATAATTAATTTGCTTAGAGCAAAGTTTATGCAACAAACTAAATTTTGGATTAAGGATATTAAATCACAATCTATCTCTGTGGAGATGCTAACCGTGTGTTCATACGAGATGAACGTATACTTAGTCAAGCTTACAGTAGGTGGTAACACAGGTTTGGTCTATGAAGGTGAAAGCCCTAAACGTTTTCATAGCTCGCAATTTATCCGCGATGCGTTTGAGGGTTGTAATGTGTTAGCCGCACAAATGTTACACGAATCGCCTTACGACGAGATGATAGGTAATCCTGAGTCTGTGCAACGTGCTTGTACACTGCCTTTTTCTATGGGGCAGCCTTACTAGGTGGTTGTGTTAGATAAAACGTTAAAATTTAAAGATCATCTTTAGCATTATGGATAAACAAATACGCATAATACCCCCCCATAACTACCATTATACCTATACCAAGAATAGAGCCCCAAGCCACGGGGTCGTGCAGTATTAAATCCCACATAATGATTCACTTCTGTTAGATAACATTATAACTGAGGTGATTTTAGGTGATGAACATTAGCCCATATTGATCTAGATCAGCTTTGTTGCAAGGTAATGATTCAGTATTCAAATGTGAGTGTTAGCAGTTCGACTGAATCGGTAAAACTCAATGTTTGTAGTTTGCCTTTACCTTCAACATTAATGGTATTGACTTGCTCTGGCCAAAGATCACGTAAGGCGTCATGACGGATTGTCATATTGTCTAGTTTGGTCGGTTGTGTGGTTTCTTGATATACCCAGAAAAACTTACCATCTAGTTCGACCCCCACCATTTTTAGTGGCAGGTGTTGCTGAGCACTATCAAACAAATTAAAGCGCTGATGAACATAGTTACCAAACTGGTTTTGAGTCTTTTTTGAGTCAATGATATCCGCGTCTTTACCCAATATTTGCTTTACTGCATGTTCTGCGTCGTGCACCCTAAAGCGGTGCATGATTTCGATATTTTCAGAGCGAGGGTTAAACAAAACAGTGCTAAAAGCGGTTTTTTGCTGATGAGCCGAAACAAAGAACGCTGCAAATAGCAGCGTTCCTACTAACCATTTCGATATGTTATTCATCATTGTCCTGGTTGTCGTCATTATCACCGCCACTGTCTGTTTTTAGCTCAGTTTTGATATCTTGCATGATATCTCGATAAACTTTGGCCTTACGTTTTTTAGACTTATACGCTTCGATACGAGACGGGATAATCTGCCGTGGGTAATGATTATTATTAACCTCTACGTCGGCTGTTTCCCAGCGCGGATCAACAGTGACACTTACCAATTCTTTATCTTTTTCAGTAATAATCATCTTATTAACTGCTTTAGGCGTTCGGCGCCAAATTTCAGCAGGGATATATTGATTTTCTGTGCTGCCATCAGCAAAGGTGAGTTCTAAGATAATCGGCATAACCAGACCACCTTTGTTAGAAAACTCCAAAACATAATAGTTTTTGTCTTCTTTTACCGCGCGTTCAAAAGCCACTTTTTCCCAAGGTTTTAAGTCTTTCAAGAATTTATTATATTTGTTACGTTCTTTGTTAGTAACCGTAAAGCGATCATTGTTGTCATAAAAATCAGTGATATCAGAAAAACGTTCTACCCAAAGCTCTTTACCTTCGGATTTGTTACGCTCATCTGTAAAAGACATAGGTTTGTCTAGTTCTTCCTGGCGCAAACGATTGAAGTCAATATCAGGATCTTTAGTATCCAAACGTAATTTTGAGATTTTATCTATGGAAATATCTACATGATCAGTGCTGTAAAACCAGCCGCGCCAGAACCAATCTAAGTCTACCCCTGAGGCTTCTTCCATAGTGCGGAAAAAGTCTGAAGGTGTAGGGCGTTTGTATTTCCAGCGCTGTGCGTATTCTTTAAAGGCAAAATCGAATAACTCGCGTCCTAAAATAGTTTCGCGCAAAATATTTAATGCGGCAGCAGGTTTGGTGTAAGCATTCGGGCCTAAGCGTAATACGCTGTCTGACTGCGTCATAATAGGTACTTGATTAGAAGATTTCATATAGCTGACGATATCGCGAGGCTCTACTCCCCAAGGAATAGTCGGGTCCCATTCACGACCCGCCACACCATCTAAAAAGCTGTTGAGGCCTTCATCCATCCAAGTCCATTGGCGTTCATCTGAGTTGACGATCATAGGAAAATAAATATGCCCCACTTCGTGGATAACCACCCCAATTAAGAAACGTTTTTCTGCTTGTGAATAGGTACGGCTACCATCGTCTTGCAACTCAGTTCGAGGTCCATTGAAGGTGATCATCGGATACTCCATTCCACCTACAGGACCGTTGACTGATTGCGCCACTGGATAAGGATAATCAAAGGAAAAACGGCTATACACTTCTAAGGTTTGGATTACCGCTTCAGTAGAATATTTCTTCCATAAATCGCCACCTTCTTTTGGATAAAAAGACATGGCCATAACCAGAGGTTGATCGTTACCACCTTGTTGATGGCCGCGAGCATCCCACATAAATTTACGTGATGAGGCCCATGCAAAGTCCCTGACATTTTTAGCACTGAATTTCCAAGTCTTAGATTTGTCGGTACCTGCTTTTTCATTTTCTAGGGCTTCTTCTTCGGTTACGACAAATACGATCCGATCCGCTTTTTCAGCTTCTTTTAAGCGCTTGCGTTGTGTCGATGTCAAAACGTTTTTTGGGTTTTGCAATGCACCAGTAGAGCTAACTATATGGTCGGCGGGTACTGTTAATTCGACGTCGTAGTTACCAAATTCCAAAGTAAACTCACCACGTCCAATAAATTCTTTGTTGGTCCAAGCTTCATAATCTGTATAGGCGTGCAATCGAGGGAACCATTGGGCTAACAAAAATATATCGTTACCACCCTCACGTTTGTCATCAGGAAAATGTTCGTAACCCGAACGGGCCGATACCGCATCTTCTTCAACTATACTAAAATCAAAGTCGATAGAAAATGTAACTTTTTCACCCGGTTTTAGATGCACAGGCAAGTCGATACGCATGTTGGTACCCACGATAGTGTGCTTAAGATTTTTGTTCTTTTTATCTTTGACTGCTGCAATGTTGTAGCCCAACACGTTGTCGTCAGTAAACTGTTGGCGACGTAATGCGCCCAAGCTAAGCTGCGCCGGTTTAGTACTCGAGGCTGTTGACGTTGCCGGCCCACGATTGCCAATGCCACCAAAAGTAGTCGTCATGGCAGACATTGAGTCATTACGAAATTTGTTTTGATCTAACTGCACCCAAAGGTACTTGAGCGTATCTGGCGAATTATTGTGGTACGTGATGTCTTGGCTCGCTTCTATTCGACGATTTTCTTCGTCCAGCCTCGCTTTGATTTTATAATCTACCTGCTGTTGCCAGTATTCATGGCCGGGCTCACCTGCAGCGTTGCGGTAGACATTAGGGGTAGGTAAAGATTCATCTAATTGACGAAACTTATCTTCAAAATCACCTTTTGTTTGGCTAATCGCGGCGTTTGCTGAACTAATAGTCGCAAACGACAGCATGGCAATCGTAATGAATTGTTTAAACATGGTATTCCCTGGTTGTCAGATGAAGTGAGTACGGCGCTTTTATTATTTTTATCTATTCACTGATCTTTATTTTATTCTAATTTTCTAAACAGTTCTTTGCAGAACTAACCTGTATTAAGAACGTTTTGTTTGCATTTTCGTTCATAACCGTTGTTTTTGTATGAATGATTTTATAAATAATTGAATTTTAGACCATAGCTTATAACTACAATGGCTTGTTAATCATCTGTTTTATCGTAATCTAATTAGATTGAATGATGGGGCGAACAATGACGACTATTAGTTGGAAAAGAGCAGTGATTAAAGTGGGGAGCAGTTTGGTTGCGCCTGCCAATAATCAGTGTAGCACTGAATTTCTGGCTCCGATTGCAAGATTTATTAACAACAGCCGCAAACAGGGAAAAGAAGTGATTTTGGTCTCTTCAGGCAGTGTTGCCGCTGGAAAGGGTAAAATCGCCTATAAACATCGCCCTTCTATCGCAGAAAAGCAAGCTATGGCGGCTATTGGGCAAACCCAGATGATGGCTAACTGGGCGAGATTGTTTGACTGTGATTGCGCTCAAATATTGCTGACCTCAGACGATTTACATAACCGTACCCGTTACGTAAACATTAAAAATACTTTACGAGAACTACTAAAAAACCATGCGTTACCTATAGTCAACGAAAATGACACGGTAGCAATCGACGAGCTAAAAGTAGGTGACAATGACAACTTGGCCGCATACACCGCGTTGGTTGTAGAAGCCGATACATTAATTATTTGTTCTGACATCAATGGTTTATATGACGCTGATCCTAGACGCCACTCAACTGCTAAGCTGATACCTGAAGTGAACATTATTAATGACAGTATTTATCAATTAGCGGGTGGTGCGGGAAGCGATGTGGGTACGGGTGGTATGCACACTAAACTTCAGGCTGCGCAAAAATGTGTAGACTCGGGAATTCAGACATTGATAGTCAATGGCCGTGATCCATCGGTATTTGACGAGTTGGCAAAAGGACATTCGCCCGGGACATTATTCACACCCAATAAGAGTTTAGATAATGCTCGCGACAACTGGTTAAGGCATACCTTAAAAGTGAAAGGGTCTATCGAGATTGATCAAGGTGCTAAACAAGCGTTGTTAGAAAGCGGTGCATCACTTTTACCTTCTGGCATTATCCACCTTAGTGGCCGGTTTTTGTCTGGTGAAGCTGTTAATATAACCTATAAGGATAACGCTATAGCTAAAGGTATCGTTTTGTATAGCGCAACTGATCTAATATCAATAAAGGGTTTAAACAGCCAAAAAATAGAAGCGACGTTGGGCTACTCTTTGGGTGAAACCGTTATCCACCGTGATGATTTAGTGCTGCTTTAAATATCTAATCTTTGAATTAAAATTTTTATATAGGGATCAACAACATGAGTTTTTCAATTGCCGACGCAGCACAAAAAGCCAAAAAGGCAGCTCGTCAAGTCGCTAACTTAACCGCGCAGCAAAAAAATCAGCTATTAACTGATATCGCCCAAGCACTCATAGCTAATACTGACAGCATTTTAGTCGCTAATGTTAAAGACTTAAACGCAGCTAAAGAAAACAACTTAGACGCTGCCATGCTAGACCGATTAGCGCTTGATCCTGAAAGAATTCAAAGCATTGCTGATGCCGTGATTGAGATTGCAGGTCAAGCTGATCCGGTAGGCAATATTGCTAATATCCAACGTATGCCAAGTGGTATTCAGGTTGGGAAAATGCGTATTCCGTTAGGCGTCATTGCGATGATTTACGAATCACGACCTAATGTGACTATCGATGCTGCTGCGTTATGTATAAAGGCGGGTAATGCTGTAATTTTACGGGGCGGTAAAGAAGCCATACATTCAAATCTAGCTTTAGCCAAATGCATTGAAATGGCCTTGGCCAAACAGCAACTCGACCCTGCCGCTGTGGTGGTTGTGCCCGATACAGACCGCGGTGTGATGAATGAGTTGATGACGCTAGATGAATCCATTGATTTAATTATACCCAGAGGCGGTGAAGGGCTAATTCGTTTTGTCTGTGAAAATAGCCGTATCCCCGTCATCCAACATTACAAAGGGGTGTGTCATTTATATGTAGACAGTGCAGCTGATGAAATTAAGGCGTTGAATATACTTAAAAATGGCAAGACCCAGCGAACTGGGGTGTGCAATTCACTAGAAACCTTACTGGTACACCAAGATGTTGCTGCGACATTTTTACCTAAAGCTGCTTTGTTATTAGCTGAGTACAATACTGTTATTCATGGGTGTGAAAACAGCATCGAATATTTCAGCGGTGCACAAAAAGCGACCGAAGATGATTGGCATGCAGAATACTTAGCGATGGAAATTGCGGTGAAAGTGGTTGCTGATTTTGACCAAGCCATTGAACATATAGAAGAATATGGTTCAGGCCACACAGAAGTGATTGTGAGCCAAGATTATTCAAAAACCCAAGCCTTTATTCGCCGAGTTAATTCAGCTGTGGTAATGGCCAATGCGTCATCACGTTTCTCTGATGGCGGTCAGTTAGGGTTAGGAGCAGAAATTGGTATATCCACCAGCAAATTACATGCTTATGGGCCAATGGGCGCTGAATCTCTCACAACAGAAAAGTTTATTGTGATGGGCGATGGCGAAGTGCGTTCTTAAATATGTGATCAGATTGTTACTTTAAGAGCCCCAAACATTATACGGGGCTTTATTCAAAATAAATCTAAGCTGTTAGCTGCAACTCATGCCTGTTTCTGTGTGTTCAGGTTCGCCATAAACTAGTTTTAGCAACTCCCCCCAAACGGGACGCACCTGATCCCCGAAAACCTGAGTAAACAACATTATGGTCGAATGGTTGAGTGGATCTACAAAGAAGTAAGTTGAAGCTGCTCCCCCCCAAAAATAACCTCCTTTGGGCATACAAACTGATAACTGGCTATTGTCTTCAATAATACCCACACCGAGTCCAAACAATATGCCGTTTTCTCCATATGCTGAGTTTTTAATTGCTTCCGGTGTTAGATGATTGGCTCTGATCGCAGCAACAGATTCAAGTGAGATCACAGTTTGACCCTTGTAGCTGCCGTTATTTAACAACATCAAACTAAATTTTGCGTAGTCGTCAATAGTTGACACTAGGCCAGCACCACCAAAGTCCATATCCCGTTGCTTGGAATAAATGCTTTTTTGTCCGCTATCTACTGTCACCAAACTTACATTTTCAGGCCAATATTGTTGACGTGTTATAATGGTGCCTTGGGGAGCCGGTTTGCCTCCTTTGGATACAAATGCATCAGTAAATCTGTTTGATTGATTTACCGAAACAATAAAACTGGTATCTGTCATGTCCAAAGGATAAAAAATTTCTTCTTGCATATAAGTGGCTAAGCGCTTACCAGAGGCTACTTCTACCACCCTTCCCAGTACATCTATAGAGTTACCATAAGTCCAATCGCTACCTGGCTGATGCATGATTGGCGCCTCAGCAATACGTTGAGAAAATTCTTTCAAACTAGCTACTGGGTTTTCACCATTTAACGGCGCTTTGTCTGAACCACTGCCCGTTGGTATGCCTTTATAAAGATACTCTTCCATAACCGCATTACCAGGGTACAAGCCATAAGTAAATCCGGCAGTATGCGTCATCAGATGTCTAATCGTGATCGGACTTTCAAGGGGAACTGTTCGCATTGATAGTCTGTCTTTGCCTGAGCTAAATACACGTATGTTGCTAAATTCTGGTATATAACGACTAACCTCATCATCTAATTTGAGTTTGCCCTGTTCAAGCAAAATTAGAGCTGCAACAACAGTTACCGGCTTGGTCATGGAATAGATGCGAAATAAATCGTTATGGTGCAATGCAATGTTGCGATCGAGACTGCTAAATCCATAAGTGTCAGAAAACACTAATTGGTTATCTTGATAAATCTGAGCTACAAAGCCGGGTACAATTTTACTGTCGACCGCTTCTCTAATTAGCTGGCGGGCATCATTCGCTTGTTCTTGGTTCATCAGAACTTTATTCTTAGTCAGTTTCGTGCTGCAACTGGTAGTGACTAAAATAGCCATTAATAGTGGGGCTAAAAAAGACAATTTAACTAACATACGCTTTCCTCATTGAAAAAACCCCACCAAATGGTGGGGTAAAAGTACCTGAGAACACGGTTCAGGATTTCCTACACTAATTTAAAAGGTTATTCAAAGCGATAAGTAACACGGACACCATAAGTCCGTGGGTCAAGGTAAACCGGGGTGCGGTAACGTCCAACAATTGAGTTGTCGACACCTAAGCTCGTGATAGACGCTTCATCACCTGCATTCTTAACAAAGGCTTCAAACTCCCAGACATCATCTAAGTCTCGGACCGTGACACTTAAGTCGGTTTGCTGCCAGCTATCTTGTAAATCCGTGGCGATGTTATACAAGCGCGAGTAATACTGGTCCTGCCAGTAGGTTTGCGCGCGGTAGGCTATTTCCCAGTTTTCATCCAATGCGTGAGTATATTGAATACCAAACTGAATTGAGCTTTCTGGTGAGAACTGCAATGTTTTCCCTTTTAGATTCACTGGACCCGAGCCTGAGGGTGAGGATATATCAGGGGAGGTGAGGAAATCTTCGTTGATTTCAGAGTCGAGTAAAGAAAGGTTTAAATTTATCCGCAAACCGTCTACTGGCGCAGCCACAAATTCAAACTCTGCACCTTTTACATCTGCATCAACATTGGTATTGAAGGTGGTGCCATCACCTAGTATCCCGCCTACTTGTAAGCCATCATATTGGTAGATAAAAGCAGTAACATTGGCCTGGAAAGTACGTCCGGAAAAAGTGTTTTTAGTGCCCACTTCAAGTGAATTGATGTATTCAGGATCAAAGGTTGGGAAATCACCACTGCCACCCGGGTTTATGCCACCGCCTTTGTAACCCCGAGACAAGGTGCCGAAAAACAAGGTTTCCTCGGTCATGTCAAAGTCTGCGTTATAGCTTAGGCCAATTTTACCTGTGACTTCTTGCCAGTCGTTTTCACCTTCTACTATAGCACCTTCAAGATCAAAGGCCGGATTTAAGTAGGAAAGAGGTGAAACTTGACGGGTTACCACGCCTTTTTCTTCATCTGTGTATCGCAGACCGAAGGTTAACTTCAGGTCTTCGCTAAAGTCATAATACGCTTCACTAAATACCGCCCAGGAAGTGGTGGTGACTGATGGTGATTGAAAGCTAAAGAAGGCTAGTTCATCAGGTAAACCCAGATAGCCAGCCAGACCAGTTAACTCGGGCAAATAGAAATTGACCAACGATTCACCCTCATAGTCAAAGTAATAGGCACCCGCGGTAAAGTTAAAGGGGCCATCTAGATAGGAAGCAACTCTAAACTCCTGACTCTTTTGGGTACTTGCGGCATAATCTGTGCGAACCGTGCTATGTCGTGTAGTGGGTTCAGTGCGACCACCAGGTAACAATAATGCTTGTGCCGTCAACATGCCGTTTGCACCATCGGCGCTATCAAAATCTCGCTCGGCGTCACCTTCTCTATCATGATAAGCGGAGACCGAGGTAAACACATAATCACCAAATTCGTAATTGAACTCAAATGATACTAAGAGGTCATCCCGGTAATATTCGGGTTGGGTGTCCATGCGCACTTGTCTCGGATCACTTGGGTTGCTGCGCACAGAGCCATCTAGGTTGGTATTATAAAAGTTGTCACGTAAGCCGTAACCGAGTGCGCCCAGCAGGCCAGACAAACCACCATTGGCCAATGCACCGTCGGTATGACTAGTATTAGGGAATTCACTCGCCAGAGTTTCACTATTATCACAGCCCAAAACAGGGTCTGACTTACACAAAACACCTGTCACTACACTACGGTCACTGTTCTCTTGAAAATATTCGGCAAATAAAAACCCAGTCGCTTTTTCACTAAATTCAAAAGTGGTTGAGCTGCGCAAAGACCATTGGTCTCGCCCATCAAGCTCGTCGAATCCAACATTTTCTGCGAGGTTTTCGGTGTAACCATCACGTTTTACTGTATTAAAAGCAAAGCGCTGTAGAACAGAGTCACTAAGGGGAATGTTAACGAAACCTTTTGTTCTTAAACTATTAAAAGTAGCAATTTCGGTGGTTAACTGGGCTTCAAAAATATCGTCGGGTCTTCTGGTAATTGAGTTGAGCACGCCAGACGTAGTATTGCGGCCAAATAAGGTTCCTTGCGGCCCCCGTAAGACTTCAATAGATTCCAAATCGTAATATTCGTTTTGGATAGCACCTGACCTGACATATACACCGTTAACGTGCACCCCCAAACCAGGATCGGCAGTGGCGGAAATTGCAGTGTTACCAACACCACGCACACTATAACCACCGTTGCCCGGGACAGTGAAATTGGGCACGCCAAATTGAATATCCAAGGCATCTTCAATATTCTGATCGTCTAACATAGTGCGACTAAAAGCACTAATGGCGATTGGCGTATCTTGTAATGAAGTCACACGTTTTTGCGCGGTGACTTCAATGACTTCAAGTCCATTATTTTCTTCTTCGGTGTTATTGACTGCCTGCGCAACTTCTTGTGCAAGTGCAGAAAACGCAAAGGGTAATAAGGCAATGATACTCAGCATGGGTTTTATAGTGTTTTTCGCTGGCATGATAGGCTCCCAGTTATTGTGTTTGTGTGGTGATATTAGATTCAGACAGCAGCCATCTCGGCCACTACTAAACAATGAGTCAATAAGGTTAATTTATTGACAAAGTGTATAATAGTCAATCTATTTAGTTACAGAAATGTTAATTAATTCGAAAGGCGTGGTTTAAATATGAAAATAAAATCTTCAAAATATCAATATAAACAACGTGTTAATAAAATATCTTGAAGGCTTTTGTTAGTGACTATTTGTTAATTAAAAGTTTACAGTCTTTATTGTACCGCCATCAACACGCAGATTTATCCCGGTTATGTTGGATGCAACTGGACTGGCCAAGAAGGCTGTGGCGTTTGCCACTTCTTGTGCCGTGCCTAAACGATTGAATACCGACAGGGCTTGAGCCCGCTTATACAAGTCGGGTTTATGTTTCTCTACCCCTTGCCAAAAGCCATTTTCATGATAGATCGGTCCCGGAGAAAGCAAGTTGACACGAATATTTTCTTTGCCTAACTTATGCGCTAGTTGCGATGCGTAAGAAATAAGCGCCGCCTTCATTGCCCCATATTCAGTCTCAGTTGGCATGTTTGCACTCATAATTGAGGCAATGGATGCGATATACACAATGGATGCATCCTTGCCTTTACGCAAGTGTGGCAGCGCCAATTCGGTGGCCCTAATATGTTGCATTAAATCGGCCTCAAAGGCCTGTTTCCAGCGCGCTTCACCACTATATTCGTTCATACTGGTGACATTAGATACAAACACGTCTAGACCACCGAGCTGCTCTACAGCAGATTCAAACCACTGGCCAAATGCCTGGGGGTCACTCACGTCTACACTGGCACCGTAGGCCGTTGCACCTTGTCCGCGCCAATTGGCGAGTGCGGCATTTAAAGCATCGGCTCCCCGGGCACAAGTGGCAATTGCTGCCCCTTCATTAATAAGTGTTTGCGCCGTAGCGTGACCAATACCGCGACTGCCACCTGTGACTATTGCTCGCTTATTAGCAAATCCTAAATCCATACCAAGCCTCATAACCATGTAATAAAATTATTAAATAAACCCTACATTGTATTGAACTAGTCGTCAATAAGGTTTAAATTAATCTTTATGTCTTTAAAATGCAGCCCTTTTTTTGAGTTGTTACCTGTGGGAATAAAAATGACAAATAATCGTCGAATTGCTGTGCTATTTTTACTTCGTTCTGTAGCCATTGTAGGCCTATCATTTATGAGTTTGATGGGTGTTCAGGCTGATGAATTAAGTGATGGTGCTAAAATCTTTCAAACTAACTGTTCAGCATGCCACCTAGGAGCTATGCTAGAAGCGCCCAAGGTTGAAGCACTCAAGCTATATCCGCCCGAAAGGATCATTAAATCCTTAGAATCTGGATTAATGAGTACCGCTGGCATTGGTTTATCTCTAGCTGATAAGCACGCAGTGGCTGAGTTTATAACGGGTAAAAAAGTCGCAGACTCCAAAATTAGTGAAACAATTTATACTTGCAAAAGTATCGGTGTTGACTTGCCCAAGTCATTATCTAAAGTCGATTGGAATGGTTGGGGAGGTAAGTCGGGAAACAGACGACATCAAGAAAATGAGTCTGGCATATCGCCAGATAACGTGGACGAGCTAAAATTGAAATGGGCATTTGCCTTTCCTGAGGCAACAAGGGTTAGGTCGCAGCCTATTGTAAGCAAGAACATGGTTTACATCGGTAGTCAGGCAGGGATTATTTATGCGCTTGATGTTGAAACAGGCTGCGTACAATGGGAGTATCAGGCTAAGGATGAGGTAAGAGGTTCGCTTTTTCTACAGCTGGACTCCTTGCTATTTGGCGATTTGGACGGCAACGCATATGCCATAGACGCGCAATCAGGCGAGTTAAAATGGCGTACAAAAGTGCATCCCAATCCATTGGCGGTGGTTACCGGTTCCGTGATCGCCGATGAGAAAAAGGTATATGTGCCTGTTTCTTCTCTTGAAATTATCCCCGCTGCCAGAGTGGAATATGAATGCTGCTCTTTCAGAGGGGCAGTGGTGGCGATTGACCTACAATCAGGTGAAAAAGTATGGACCACCTATACTATAGATGAGCCTAAACCCACTTATAAAACCTCGGCTGGTACGCAACAACATGGACCTTCAGGCGCACCTGTATGGTCTGGCCCTACTCTAGATTTAAAACGCAATCTACTTTATGCCACAACAGGGCAAAACTATTCGAGTCCCGCTACCGGTACAAGTGATGCTGTACTGGCTATGGACTTAAATTCGGGTGAGATAAAATGGGTGACTCAGGTTACAAAAGACGATGCCTGGAATGGAGCTTGCTCCCGCAATACCCCTAATTGCCCAAAAGAAGACGGCCCTGACTATGATATTGGCGCTTCAGCGATGTTAAGCACAGCAGAAAACGGTAAACAGTTGCTTATTATCGGCCAAAAATCCGGCATGGTATATGCCTTGAATCCTGATGCGAAAGGAAAAATCGTATGGAAACAGAGAGTTGGAAGCGGTGGAACTATGGGCGGTGTGCACTGGGGAATGAGCACTGACAATCAAAAGGTGTATGTGGGTGTATCGGACTTACCTACTAATAATCCTTACAACGTTGGTGCTGCTCATCCTGGTCTACACGCCTTAGATCTGAAGACTGGGGAGTTTGTATGGCGTAATGATTTGCCAAATGTCTGTGCCAAGGGGGGGAAATTTATGTGCTTCCCTGGTATATCCGCCGCAGTGTCAAGCTCTACAAATTTAGTCTATGCAGGCGGTCTAGATGGCATGTTTAGGATTTTTTCCGCGTCGAAAGGCGAAATTCTTTGGGAATATGACACTAAACAAGCGGTAAACACTATCAATGGCGTAAAAGGCTTTGGTGGTTCTATTGAGTCAGATGGACCCGTGATTGCAAATGGTAAAATTTACCTAACCTCTGGCTATGATAAGTGGGGGGAAGCACCGGGCAATATACTGATGGTGTTCTCAGCGGGTGGTAAGTGAGTTATACCCGTCATCCTTGAAACTGCCTGTTTGTTGGCTGCACTCATTCGCCCCAATCGGTAACCGACGTTGCACTTAGTGGACTAAGCTCATGGGGTCTCATTCGTTTGCCGCCGCCATGCAGTTCCAATGATTTTGGGTATAGATCGTAGAACTGTGGCGAGAATAAGTATGCAAGCGGCACTGTGCGGCTTGCTTGAAATTTTCATTTGGAGATAATTATGCATTTTTTTAAAAGCCTAGCGGCGATTTCTTTATCTATGAGCATATCGTCAGTCGGGGCGATAGAAATAGACGAAACAGCCACAATTAAAGATACCAAAACAACCATTATGGGGATCAACCATATTGGCTTGTCCGTGAAAAACCTCGATCAAGCGTTGGCTTTTTACCAACAGGCCACGGGTTTCGAACTTGTAAAAAGGGAAAAAGTATATGCCAATAGTCACTCGGATGCATTGTATGGGGGGGATAGCCTGGAATATGAAGTGGCGACCCTTAAAGCGCCTAATATGCTGTTTGAACTGACCGAATTTGCCATTAACAAAAACGTAAGATTAAGTGATATGCCTGCCCAAGGCCCGGGTATGACCCATACCTGCTTTCAATCACCAGTATCTGAATCTGGCTATGACAAATTTGTCGCCGCAGGCGCACGTTTAGTCACGCCGGGGAATACTCCCGTTGACTTAGGTGGATATGGTGTAACCTATGCTTATGGATATGATCCAGAGGGCAATATGTTTGAAATGGAGCAGCTGGACGGCGAAATTCTGGCCCGCGCCGGTTATGACAATGCCTGGCAAGAGTGGGATCAGCCCATGTGGATGACACAAGTTGCTTTTGCCACGCCTGATATCGAAAAGCTAATGAGTTTTTATCAAGTCGTATTGGGCATTAAGCCCTATCGAAAAGCCGAAATCGTCAAAAACCCTAAGATAGATCGTATCACCGGACTCACCGACTCAGATGTGCTCGCCGGTTGGTTCAAAATGAATGAGCAGTCAAAAATGATGGAGTTTTGGCAATTCAAAACGCCTAAAACTGCGGTATTCACAGGCAAGCGCAAAGCAAGTGATTTGGGCTATAGCTACTCTTTGGAAGTCACCGATATTCAAAAAGAGTACCAACGCCTAATGTCGCTTGGGGTTGACTTGATCAGTGCCCCGCAACAGGTGGGTGGATTTTGGCAGATGTATGCCAGAGACGTAGACGGTAATATATTTTCACTTCGTCAAGTGATCGAGTCCAATTCGAACTATTCCATTGTTAGCTTTGAGCTACCTGGCTAAGGGCCTTTTACCGATTTTGTGAAGTCACTGTAGAAAAGTAACCTATATGGATCCATTAAAGTGTGTGTGAAAGTTCACCTTCTTCTGATGATTGGTTTTATATGAGTATAAGAGAAAATGTTGCCTAGCGGATTGTACGAACCGAAGCTGGCGTTAAATAAGCATGTTATTAAGGAGCTAATACTTGAGTCGAAAATCCGGTATAGAAACAATAGTTTAGGGGAAATAAGGTGTTAAAAAATCAATTTTTTAGATTAGCTAGAATTTTCGCGTGCCTGTTAATTGCACCGTTTATACTAGCAAGTAATGTTACTTTTGCTGACGTATCTTCAGGGCAAACAACCACATTGGGCTATGACTCCAAATTTGTCACGCTTAATGGTTTGAAATTTCACTATGTGCAAAAAGGCGAAGGTGATTTAATTGTCTTCTTGCACGGATACCCATTTTTTGGTGCGTCTTGGGATAAACTATTATCCTATTTTGCTAAGGATTACCTTGTTGTTGCGCCAGATAATCGTGGTTACAACCTATCGGCCAAACCAAAAGGGGCGCAAAACTACAAAATTGAACTATTAGTAGAAGATGTAAAAGCCCTGATTAAGCATTTTCCAGCAGATAAAAAAGTCACACTAGTGGGCCATGACTGGGGCGGTGCACTGGCATGGACAACGGCGCAAAAGTACCCTGAATTAATCGACAAGTTAGTGGTTATTAATGCCCCACCTTACAATGTTTTACTGCACATGATTGTCAACAATGAAGACCAAAAAAAATCCTCAGTGTATATGGAAAGATTAAAGAGCCCGAGCATTGAAAAAATATTTGATGAGCGTGGGCCAGAGATGTTATGGCGTTATGGCTTTGACCGAGGTTATGCTAATGGGCACCTAGACGACAAATTTAAGCAGGCATTTTTTGAGGCTTGGGAGCAACCGGGTGCACATACAGGTGCGGTGAACTGGTATCGTGCCAACATACCTGCGGTGGCCGATATCAAGGATTCATCTTACTGGCCTTCAAAAAATGCCCGAGTGACAGTGCCCAGTTTATTGATTTGGACAGAAAATGAACGTACTTTTGTGCCGGCTATGCTGGACGTAATCCCCAAGTATGTTGATGACTTAAGCGTCACTGTGATCCCGGGCTCAGGGCACAGTCCATTTTTTGATAAACCCAAAGAAGTCATAGAAGCGATGCAAAAATTTTTTGCAAAGTAATATTGTATTCTAAATAGGAAGTCTTTTAATGCCAACACAAAACCGCAAATTCACTGCCATTCAATTTATTATGTGCTGCACTATTGTTGTTACAAGCGTGAAAAGTGACCCAGTATTTGCTGATAATCAAGGCTTGTCTGTAGGTAGCGTTGTTATTTCAGAACTGATGCCAAACATTGACGATAATGAGATTGATTGGATAGAATTTTATAACCCCACTGAAACAAAAGTTGATCTCAAAGGGTGTATTCTATCCGACTCCAATGACGATAAACTAATAGTCACACAACCATTACCCATTGAGGCCAAAAGTTATTTGGTCATTGCCAGTGGACGTGAAACCGATGCGCCTGCCTCTTTAAGCCAACCCGCTTGGCAATACTCAGCGAAAAATTTTCAATTGACCACTGGACCGGATCAGGTTGAACTTAGGTGTAATGGCAAGTTAATCGATCGAGTCACTTATCATCAGTATTCTCCCGGACCAGCTAGTAAATCTCGTGGATGGCAGCTTTCACCAAGCGCACTTAATAGTGTCAAAAATGATGACCTAAATAATTGGTGTTACACAAATTTACCCGTTTTATCTGAGGACAATTATTATGGAGACGATAAAGTTGCGTCTCCTGGTCGTGAAAATCCAAAGTGTTCACATAAGGTATTGCCATACATCTATGTAAACGACCAACAAGCAGTGCTCATTAATGGCATTGACTGGGCTACTACCATGAGAATAGCTGAGGAAGAACTCAGCAGCGATCTGGCAACCGCTGAATTGACTATTTGGGCCATCCGCGATCAGATTATCTCCCCAGCAACTGCCAAAAAGATATCCAGTTTATATTTGCATAACATTGCCCGTCTTTATCAAGCAAAATCGATTGCCATGATCGATAGCAATCATGCTGTTTGGCATTTTGCTTGGGCAATATCTAATTTGTATCGTAACGGCAATGACGAAGTCAAAGCGGCACTACAAAGCGCCTACGATGACGCATTGACGAGACCAGAGACCTTGCCAAGATTTAGGCTCATCGCGATTGATAATGTTCTAGGAGACCAGGTTTTGATGGGCGATGCCCACAACATGGCGCGGAGCTTTGTAAGAAAACACGTGGTTGTACCTGGAAATCCTGATTACATTCAAAACTATGAAGAATATGTTGAAAATAAGCGCAGCAGATTGCAGATTTTCTTTATTAATATTTTATACAAAACCAAGTTGTTTTTTGAAGGTGTTTTCTAGGACCAGCGGTATTCTCTAGTTTTCAAACGGTTTGATAAGTCAACTAAAACGGGGGGGAATGGCGGTATTTACCATATAGATTAACCCAATTCTTTACCTGTTTTTTTTACCAGAGGTTTTAGTGCGGTTTCGTAGTTACGATTTAGTCCTTCAATACTGCCAATCATCATAGCAACAGTTATGTCCTCTACCGTTTGTCGGCTCACTTTATGTCTAGTTAGATAATGCCCTGCCGCTGCAGGCATACCAAAAGAGATATCTATTGCGGTTAATGCTATGTTCATGTCTATACCAAAATGGTCATGTACAATTTCAGCCACATATTGCACCGCTGTTCCTCTGCTATATTCGGTCGGATCTCCGTGATCAGACAAACTAGGCTCTGCAGCCAATCTATCCAAAATTAGCCCTCGTTCATCTATGTAACTCAAATAAGCTTTAGTGGTTTGTCTGACTAATTGCTCAAAGGTCTCAGCACCCTCAGCGGCCTTAGATTGGAGTACTCTTAAGCTTTTATACTCGCGTTTGAGTAAGGTTTGCAGCAATTCCTTCATACTAGGATAATAAGCATATACCAGTGACTTACTGATCCCAGCCTCTTGTCCCAGCCTTTCCATGCTCAATGCTGATACACCTTCTACTGCAACCAGTTCCGCAGCATGATCAAGAATTAAGTTTTTCCTAACTTCTGGGGAAAGTCTGGTGCGTGTTTTTTTGGATCCTGTCATAGCGAAATTGTCCCTTTAGGGATGAGCATATGTGAGGTAATAGTATGGATGAGAATTATAAATGCAAGCTTTGTTACATCACATTCATTTGTTTTCATTATACATTTATTTTAAAGGTAACCTTAGTAGCGTTCCATATATTGTAGCTAACAGTAAATAATATCTGCGGTTAATCAATGCATTTACTGACGGATATTGCGAATGTACATAACTTTGTAAGCTATGTTTTGTAGCAATTATTTATGCGGAGTAGTGTTCAATTTACAACAACTTATTTATCACACTTAAGGTTCAGAGTATTTTCATTAGTGTGTGTTGACCGAATATCGAGGGTATAGGATGCTTCAGACTAATTATCTATTATTTTTCCAAATAGTTGATGGATCATTGCATAACTAAATATCATTTCACGAGCCCGTTACTCTTACGATTAAGTAACGTTATAAGATTAAAGCACTGAGGTGGCAGCAAAGACCCAAAATACTCACGTCAAACAGACTTCCCACTCCCATTGATACCGCCATGGCTAAACTTCCCCATAACAGGACGCGTATAGCGCCTTTGGTTTTAAAGGCACCACCAGCGTGGGCTGAAATGCAGCCTAATTCAACAAAGGATAATAGTTAAAGATAACTGCAGGTATCAAAGATGACTGACTCAACAGTAATATCATCAATACTGGCAAGGAGGAACCTGCTGAGAAAGACAGCGCAGAATATACGGCGGCCTGAAGAGGATTACCTTGGGATAAGTCACTAATTCCTAGTTCGTCTCTCGTATGGCTACCTATGGTGTCTTTTTCCATTAATTGTTCGGCAACTTGTTGGGTTAATGGTCACACCACGCCTCTCTCGTGGTAGATATTAGCTAGCCCTTTTAGCTTGAACCTTTGTTTTAAACCAAACAAACCCTTTATAGGCGACCAACGCACATAAGCTCCAAAAAGCGATGTGGTAGGCAAAATGCACACTTTCGCCAAGAGCGTGATCTTCGTGAGCCATAGCGCGGCTAGTGACGATAAGACATATTAATGTGAATAAGTATTTCATAGTGGTTCCTTAACTAAAATTTCAATAGGGTGAATGAAGCGCTGCTGTTATATCTGCAACATGCCTTCTTTTTCAATAAACTCGATAATGTCGTCTAAGCCTTGTTTGGTTTTCATATTACTGAAAACAAAGGGTTTGTCGCCTCGCATTTTGGTTGCGTCTCGAGCCATGACCTCTAACGAGGCCCCAACTAACTCTGCCACGTCAATTTTGTTGATGATCAGTAAATCTGATTTGGTAATACCTGGGCCTCCCTTGCGGGGAATTTTATCACCTGCTGATACATCAATCACATACAAGGTTAAGTCTGATAACTCTGGGCTGAAGGTCGCGCTTAGGTTGTCGCCGCCGCTTTCTATCAGTACGAAGTCTAAATTGGGATGACGTTCTTGTAAGTCATCAATTGCAGCTAAGTTCATCGAGGCATCTTCACGAATGGCGGTGTGTGGGCAACCCCCTGTTTCTACGCCTAAGATACGGTCTGCTGAAAGTGCGCCATGGCGAGTTAAAAACTCCGCGTCTTCACGAGTATAGATATCGTTGGTGACAACGGCCATGTCGTATTTGTCTCTCAGTGCAAGGCATATCATGCGTAATAATGCCGTTTTACCCGAGCCTACTGGACCACCTACACCGATACGTAAAATTTGTTTGTTTTGTGTCATAACTCACTTCTTTTAAATTAAATTTATTTTTCACACCTTTTGTTATGTCTTTTATTTAAGACCGAAACAAACGTGTGTATTGAGTTTCGTGCCAAGCGCTGGCCATAGCTAAGCGCGGTAAACTGGCACCAATATTTTCATCATCAATTTTATTGGCCTGCTCGATGGCTTCTTCAACTTGTCTGGTTAACTCAAATAACAAGTTTTGTCCCTGCGTTTGGCCCAGTGGTACTAACTTTGTGGCCGCAGCGACTTGGTTATCGATATAGGCCCAACAAAAACCACCTTGCATCTCACTTAATTCAAGTCCAAACAGATAGGCACTTAAAGCAAATGCACTCACAAAGCTGATGTGTTTTTCTCTGATTAATTCCATATAGTGCTGACTATCAATGCCTTTTATATCCTTTAGCAGACGCATTAACGCTTTACCCATAGCCACATCGGCTAAATATAACTCATTACTTTCACGGCACGCTAAGGCGTGTTGGTTCCACTTATGAAAACGGGCGAAATCATCTTCTACTAAAGCGTCTTGTAAGCGGCTTAACAAAGCTAAATCTGAGGGTGCAATGGACTGATGTAAGTTAAAACTAATCCACTCTTTAGTCGAGTCTGGGTTATGTATCCAGCCCATTTCAACGGCATATTCCAAACCTTGAGAAAACGAAAACCCGCCGACAGGCAAATTGGCACTGCATAATTGCAGCAACCGATTGAGCCTTAACGGGCTTTGATTAGTCGTGGCTTCATTCATGAGAATGGGAATGACCGTGGCCATGATTTTGGCTACCATAAGCGCCGTTTTCTGGCTCAAATACCGCCGGTGTTCGATTAATAGATAAACCGTAGTTTTCAGCTAGTTCTTCTAACACGTGGTCGGGTTTAAAGCGCACCCACAGCTCACCAATTTGCAAAGAGGTATGACGATTGCCTAAGTGGTAACAAATACGGCTAAAGCTCATCCAGTCAGTAGCGATAGCGGTAGAAACCTCTTCCGCTTGGCCTTTTACTTTAATCAGTAAACCACACTCGGTTTTTAAAACCTCACCCACCAGCAGAGGGTGACCCCGCTGCATAAAAATACCCAAGGCTTGGCCTTGGTCGGTGCTGATTTTAATCCGTGCTTTTTTACGGGTGTCTTGATCCAACGTCACATAATCATCAATGGGATCATGACTATGAGATAGGCGTTCAAATGCTTGTAACATACTTATTAATATCCAAAATTTTTCTAATCTTTAATACATTTCGCAACAGTTCATTGTGCAAAATAGAACGTTGTTAGGTAAAACTGTCGAGTTTTTTTGGAGGGAAGCATATAAGTAATATGTGACTCTCCAAAAAGACGAAAACAATGCAGCATAAGAGCGCTCTATGCAGCACAACTAAAATAAGCAATAACGCTGTGCTAATGGCAATACAGTGGCGGGTTCACAGGTGAGTAGTTCACCATTGGCGCGTACTTCATAAGTTTGTGCATCCACTTCGATGTGTGGTTGCCAGCTATTGTGGATCATGTCGTCTTTGCCGATGTTTCGGGTGTTTTTGCACACACCAACCATCCGTGTCATGCCTACTTTTTCTGGTACACCTAATTCGATAGACGCCTTAGACATAAAGGTCATGGATATTTTAGCCGAAGCTAAACCATAGGATCCAAACATGGGGCGATAATAAACTGGCTGAGGTGTAGGGATAGACGCATTGGCATCACCCATTGGTGCGGCGGCAATAAAACCAGATTTGATGATCATCGCAGGTTTAATGCCAAAAAATGCGGGTTTCCACAATACTAAATCAGCCAGTTTACCGACTTCAATCGAGCCCACTTCATGGCTAATACCATGGCTGATGGCAGGGTTGATAGTGTATTTAGCAATATAACGCTTGATCCTAAAATTGTCATTACGCTCAGTATCTGGGGCTAATGGCCCTCTTTGTTGCTTCATCTTGTGAGCGGTTTGCCAAGTGCGAGTGATCATTTCACCGACACGGCCCATAGCTTGTGAGTCAGAGGCAATCATACTGATGGCGCCTAAGTCATGCATGATGTCTTCTGCGGCGATGCTTTCTTTTCGAATGCGGGAATCTGCAAAGGCAATATCTTCAGGAATTGAAGGGTCCAAATGGTGGCACACCATCAGCATATCCAAATGTTCATCAATGGTATTGATGGTGTAAGGACGAGTTGGGTTAGTAGACGAAGGTAATACATTTGGCTCGCCGCAAGCACGTATAATATCGGGCGAGTGTCCGCCGCCCGCGCCTTCTGTGTGATACGTGTGAATGGTGCGACCTTTAAATGCACCTATCGTATCTTCAACAAAACCCGATTCATTCAAAGTGTCGGTATGGATCGCGATTTGCACGTCGTATTTTTCAGCAACGGATAAGCAGTTGTCTATGGCGGCAGGTGTGGTGCCCCAATCCTCGTGGAGTTTTAAACCACACACACCGGCTTCGATTTGCTCTTCTAAGGCTATCGGTAAACTAGCGTTGCCCTTGCCTAAAAAGCCAAAATTCATAGGAAAATCGTTGGTAGCTTGCAACATTTTATGAATGTTCCAAGGCCCCGGAGTGCAAGTAGTGGCATTGGTGCCTGTGGCTGGGCCAGTTCCGCCACCTATCATAGTGGTCACGCCCGACATTAAGGCTTCGTCAATTTGTTGTGGGCAAATAAAATGAATATGTGCATCAATGCCACCAGCTGTAAGGATTTGACCTTCACCCGCAATGACTTCTGTGCCGGGGCCTATTTCAATATCAATGTTGTCTTGAATATCAGGGTTACCAGCTTTGCCTATTATAGCAATACGGCCATCTTTAATGCCCACGTCGGCTTTAACTATGCCCCAATGATCGACAATTAAGGCGTTGGTGATCACCAAATCTGGTGTGTCTTTGCATGAAGCTTGACTTTGACCCATACCGTCACGGATCACTTTACCGCCACCAAATTTGACTTCTTCACCATAGGTGGTGGCATCTTGCTCGACTTCGAGCCATAAATCGGTATCGGCTAAGCGCACGCGGTCTCCCACTGTGGGACCAAACATATGCGCGTAAGCGTGTTTATCTATACTGGCCATGACTATAACTCTCCTTGCACTAGGGCTCTAAAACCATACACCCTGCGCTTTCCAGCAAAAGGTACTAGCGTGACTACACGTTCTTGTCCAGGCTCAAAACGAACTGCTGTACCCGAGGTAATGTCGAGGCGATAACCTTTGCACTTTTCACGATCAAAGGTCAATGCAGCGTTGGTTTCATAAAAATGATAATGCGAGCCTACCTGAATCGGCCTATCGCCTGAGTTGGCAACGGTTATGTTACGTTTTTCGCGGCCCACATTGAGTAAATGCTCGCCGGTGTCAGTTTTGATTTCGCCTAGGATCATCTTATGCGCCCTCTACTTTTTTGTTTCTGAACCATTCTTTAAATAATCGGATTATGGACTGTGACTAATTTAGTGCCATCGGGGAAAGTGGCCTCAACCTGCACATCGGTGATCAGTTCTGCAATTCCCTCCATGACCTGATCACGAGTTAGCAAAGTACGCCCATAGTCCATCATTTCTGCTACGGTTCTGCCGTCTCTTGCACCTTCCATAATTTCCATAGAAATATACGCCATGGCTTCAGGGTAATTGAGTTTTACCCCTCGTTTAAGGCGGCGTTCAGCTAGTAATGCAGCAGTAAATAATAGTAACTTATCTTTTTCTCTTGGTAATAAATCCATCTTAATCTCTACATTTGTGACTTAGGCTCTGCAGACCTAAGTATTTAGGTAAACCAAATTCTGGGTTGTACGCCCTGTTTTTCGATATACAAAGGGCGTATTAGTTTCCAAAGTTCTATGAATAAATCTTTACACTGATGTGCTTGTTGCCCTAAATAACGGATTACTAACAGTTGTCTAATATCCGTAATACTGATTAATGAACTGGCAGAGTGTTCATCAACTATCGCTCTAAGTTGCTCAATTAGTTGTGTTCTTTGTTCTTTGCTAACCTGCTTAGTAGAGGCATAAGCTAAAAAGGTGCCAAACACAGTATTGCTAGCTAACCCCGCTGCGTGATGTTGAATATTACTTTCCGGTTCAATTAATACTTTATCGTGGTAAATCAAAATGTCATCACAGTACAGGGTGTTAAGCTGCGTAAATCGGCCTGCGGTAAAATTTTCATTGGAGCTAGGTAGGCCTAAGCAAGTCATGTCCCAGCCGCAATAAACGCTGGAATTGTGTAATCTCACTTCAACATTATTCACTCCATTGGCTTGGTTATACACCAAGGTTTCAAGGGGGAAATGTTCACACTTCGCATGAACATCTAAGTTAATTCGAGTCACTTGAGTTTGTTTAGGGTCGCCAATAGATAAATCCGTACGCGCCCGATAAAAACGGTTTGCTCCGGGTGTTGTGACTAGTGTGTGCGCGCTTTGCTGTACATCAATCTTCACCTGCAACTCATCGCCAGAGACGATGCCTGCTGGTGGATGCAACAAATATAAGTGTGCGCAATCTCTGCCTTCTGGATAAAAGGCTTTTTGAATGGTCAGCGGTCCACAACGTTTGGTTTTTGTCAGTTGGGTACCGTAAGGTGAATAGCCCAGCTGCAATTCTAAGCTGGCTAACCACTGACTTTTTATTATATCTATTGCTGCTTCGGTCATCGGTTACCTAAGATAGAGCGCCTTAATCAAAATTAAGCACTGCTTAAACTGCTAAATATTTACCTACCAACTCATCCGTTAGCTCTGTCATAGGGCCAGAGGAGATTACTTGGCCTTTTTCCATCAATACAAAATCTTCGCCTACGGCCCGGGCAAAAGGCAATTTTTGTTCTACTAAAATAATGGTCATGCCTTGTTCTTTATTCAGCTTTAGTAATACATCACGGATTAACTGCACGATATTGGGTTGAATGCCTTCATTTGGTTCATCCAAAATAAGCACCTCTGGATTGAGCACTAAAGCTCGACCAATAGCGAGTTGCTGCTGCTGACCACCAGATAAATCACCGCCACGTCTATGTAACATTTCCTTTAATACTGGAAACAATTCAAATACATGTTCGGGTATAGTTTTACTGGTTTGACGCTTACAGTTCAGACTCACCGTCAGATTCTCTTCCACCGTTAATTGCGGAAAAATATGCCGCCCCTGTGGCACATAGCCTATACCAATATCTGGACGTAATTCAACTGAACTATTACTAATATCTCTGTCACCATAAGTGAGTTTGCCGGAACTAATAGGCAACAACCCCATGATGGTTTTTAGTAAAGTGGTTTTACCCACCCCGTTTCGGCCCATAATGCATGTGCGAGAGCCAGGTTTGATGGATAGGTCCAAATCCCATAAAATTTGAGTGCCACCGTATTTCTGATTGACTGTGCTTAATGTAATCATATTAGCCTTGCTCCTCACCTAAATACACGCGAATCACATCGGGATTGGCCTGAATTTCAGCCATAGAGCCTTCCGCTAGTACTGCACCTTGGTGTAATACTGATACTTTTCTGGCGATTGAACGCACAAAGGCCATATCGTGCTCAACTACCACGACCGAATGCTCGCCTGCCAAGGAAGTCAGTAATTCTGCGGTGCGTTCGGTTTCTTGGCCTGTCATACCTGCTACTGGCTCATCGACTAATAACACTCTTGGCTCGGCGGCTAATAACATGCCAATTTCTAACCACTGTTTTTGCCCGTGAGACAATCTACCTGCCTGATAGTGGCACTCGGTAACTAAACCAATGGTATGCAGAATGTTGCCGATGCGATCTTTTTGTTCACCACTTAACTTGTGAAATAACGCCGTCCAAATTCCTTTGTCGCCTTTAAGACTAAGCTCAATATTTTCAAACACCGACAACTCCTCAAAAACAGTGGGTTTTTGAAACTTTCGGCCAATACCGGCTCTGGCAATTTCCGACTCATCTAGTTGCAATAAATCAACTTTTTGTCCAAAGTTAACTTTGCCACTATCAGGGCGAATTTTACCCGTGATAACATCCATCAAGGTCGTTTTCCCGGCGCCATTTGCACCAATTAGGCAACGTAATTCGCCATCATTTATGTACAGGTTTAAGTTATTCAAAGCCTTAAAACCATCAAAGCTTAGGTTGACGTCTTCTACATATAAAATCACCCCATGACGGGTATCAGGCACAATGTTTTCGCTGGCTGTTAACGGAGAACCCGCCTTATCAATGCTCATGAGTTCGCCTGCGAAGCACTGGTCGGTTTGGCAAATTTTTGTTTGATGCTGGGTATTAGCCCTGCAATGCCTTTAGGTAGCAATAACGTGACTAATACAAATAGTCCGCCGAGGGCAAATAGCCAAGCTTCGGGCATGATGGCGGTAAAGCGAGTTTTAGCGTAACTGACGATAATCGCTCCAATGATTGCTCCGTATAAAGAATTTCTGCCACCAACAGCGACCCAAATCACCATTTCGATTGAGTTTAGTGGTGAAAACTCACCAGGGTTAATTATGCCCACTTGTGGTACATATAACGCGCCTGCAAGACCCGCCAGCATTGCTGAAACTACAAATATCCACACTTTGTAGTGTTCCGGTTTGTAACCCACAAATCTTACTCGGCTTTCAGAGTCACGAATGGCTGTCACCACTCGACCCATTTTTGATTTCACGATAAAGTGACATAAGCAATAAGCCAATGCTAAAATAACAGCCGTGGCGACAAATAGGCCTAATTTGGTATTCGGAGATTGTAAAGAGAAGCCAAAAATCTCTTTAAAGTCGGTTAGCCCATTGTTACCACCAAAGCCCATTTCATTGCGGAAAAAGGCTAACATTAAGGCGTAGGTCATCGCTTGGGTCATAATCGATAAATACACCCCGCTCACCCGCGAGCGAAATGCTAAACTACCAAAAATAAAGGCCAACAATCCAGGCCCTAAAAACACCATGCATACCATCCAGACTATGCTGTCAGAGCCGGCCCAAAACCAAGGCAATTCAGTCAAATTTAGGAATACCATAAAGTCGGGTAATTCAGGGTTACCATATACGCCGCGATCACCAATTTGACGCATCAGATACATGCCCATGGCATAGCCACCTAAGGTAAAAAATGCGCCATGACCTAAGCTTAAAATACCGCAATATCCCCAAACCAAATCTACTGCTAAGGCAAGTAACGCATAACACAGGTATTTGCCTAATAAGCTGACGGTATAGTCACTCACATGCAATGCCGAAGACTCAGGAAAAATTAAATTACCTAAAGTCACCAATAAAGTGGTGATAAATAATAGGCCAACAGTAAGATGTAGAGGACCTTTACTACGAAACAGTGATCTTGGTTTATTGTCTTCAGTGATAGAGTTATTCATTAGTCTGCAGACCGCCCTTTTTGTGGAAATAGTCCTTTGGGCCGTTTTTGAATAAACAACACCAAACCAACTAATACGATAATATTGGCTAATACTGAGCCTGTTAACGGCTCAAGAAACTTGTTAGTCAGACCGAGTGACATGGCTGCTACTAAAGTGCCCCATAAATTGCCCACACCGCCAAACACCACCACTAAGAAAGAATCTATGATATAGGCCTGACCTAAGTTTGGCCCTACATTGGTTAATTGACTTAATACCACGCCTGCTACTCCGGCAATGCCAGAGCCAAGTCCAAAAGTAATCGCATCTACCCAATCACTTTTGACACTTAACGCCCTTGCCATATCGCGGTTTTGCGAGACTGCGCGCACATGTAAACCTAGAGAGGTTTTTTTAAGGATCATCAACAAAGACACAAACACAAAGATAGAAAATAGAATGATGTACAAACGATTATAAGTGAGCGAAAAAATTGGATTGATTTGCCAAGAACCACTCATCCACTCTGGACTAATGACTTGGCGATTGAGGGGTGAGAATATAGTTCTGACCAGTTGTTGTAAAATCAAACTAATGCCAAAAGTGGCTAACAGGGTTTCCAATGGTCGACCTTTTAAAAAACGAATTACACCGCGTTCAATAAGGATCCCCACACTGCCCGACACCAGAAATGCCGCGGGTACGGCAATGAGTAATGAATATTCAATTATTGAGGGAAAGGCTAATTGAATAACGTAAGTCGTATAAGCCCCTAGCATGATCATTTCGCCGTGTGCCATATTGATCACTCCCATCACTCCAAAGGTAATAGTGAGTCCTATCGCTGCTAACAGTAATACTGAGCCTAGGCTTAAGCCAAAAAATACGGTTTCTATTGCGCTATAGAAACTGGCCCGTTTTTCTATTTCACCTAAAGTGCTATTTAAGGCGTCTTTGAGGGTTTGCTGATCTGTCGTTAATTCCTTTTCAGGCAGGTTTGATAGTAAGCCTACTATTTCATTTTTAACCGTCGGTTCTAATGTATTACCAAGTTGTTTTAAGGCCTCGATTTTTTCTTTAAAGTTACCAGCTTTTAATTGTTGTAACGACAAGGTAGTGGCCATTAATATTTGCACATCCTGGTCCTTTTCGTCATCAATTAACTCGGTGATGATAGCCGTGGACTCTTTGCTTGGAGAGCTAAGTAATTGCTGCACTGCTTGTAAGCGTATTTTTTTATTGTCGTCAGTTAAGTCGATTTTGGCGATAATATTACGCAAGGTACTGCGCAAGCTATTATTAGTTTTGATTTTGGACAGTTGGGATTTTTTGACTGTATTGAGTGTCTCTTGGCTTAATACATCTGTTAACTGATAAAGTCTATTTTCAGTAGCCTGAGCACGCACGACGTGTTTATTGGCTTTTAAAAAATACAGCTCGCCGTCGAGCATAAATTGTAATACGTCTCGTGTTAGCGGCTCTTTGGTTTTGGATATTTGCTTTATAAGCGGCGCCATTTTACGCAATTTGGTTTTGGGTAACTGATTGACTAATGACGTCAGTGTCGAATGGTTATCCCCAATACCGTCAGTTTCTATGGCATGGCTGTGCCCAGATATGACTAACATCAGCAATAATAAAAATATTCGGTGCATTGCCTATTCCTTGCCCTGAGAATTAAAAAAGTCCGACTTCCCCTGAAAAACACGAGAAGCCGGACAAACAGGGACTGTTTTAATTTAAAAAATTATCAGTCACCATACACACATAAAACTTAGAAATTTTGACCTGAGCACTTGGCTGTTTTGACATCAAAGTTTCCGCAGTTAACTGGGGCTGTCCAATCAGATATGAGGTTTTTAGAGCTAGGTAAAAAGTCTGACCATGCATCACCAATCACAGTGTCTGGGGTTTCCCACACTACTTCGAATTGACCGTCTTCTTGGATTTCACCAATAAGCACAGGCTTAGATAAGTGATGGTTGGCATTCATCACTGCAGTACCACCCGTTAAGTTTGGTACAGCTACACCAATCATAGCTTGCTCAACGGCGTCTACCTCAGTTGTACCTGCTTTTTCAACTGCTTTAACCCACATTTCGAAACCAATATAAGTCGCTTCCATTGGGTCATTAGTGACACGTTTTTCGTCACCTATGTACTCTTTCCATTCGGCGATAAAGGCATCGTTGGCTTCGGAGTCAACACTTTGGAAATAATTCCAGGCCGCTAAGTGACCCACCAAAGGTTTAGTATCAAAACCAGACAATTCTTCTTCACCTACAGAGAAAGCCACCACTGGAATATCTTCAGCAGAAATTCCTTGGTTGCCCAATTCTTTATAGAAAGGAATATTGGCATCACCGTTGATGGTTGATACCACAGCAGTTTTCTTGCCTTGTGAACCAAACTTCTTGATATCTGACACTATGCCCTGCCAATCAGAATGTCCGAAAGGTGTGTAGTTGATCATGATGTCTTCAGCCTTTACACCTTTTGCTAATAAATAAGCCTCAAGAATTTTATTTGTGGTGCGCGGGTAAACATAATCTGTTCCAGCCAATACCCAACGAGTCGCACCTATATCATTCATCAAATAGTCTACAGCGGGTATGGCTTGTTGGTTTGGCGCTGCCCCTGTGTAAAATACGTTTTTAGACGACTCTTCGCCTTCGTATTGTACTGGGTAAAAAAGCAATCCATTCAGTTCTTCAAGAACAGGTAACGCAGACTTACGTGATACTGAGGTCCAGCAACCAAAAATCACGTCTACTTTATCTTTTGCTAACAATTCACGGGTTTTCTCTGCAAAAAGAGGCCAGTTTGATGCCGGATCAACCACAACGGCTTCCAGTTTTTTGCCTAAAATCCCGCCTTTCTCATTTTGTTTTTCAATCATCATCAGAACGGTGTCTTTGAGTGTTGTTTCACTGATGGCCATGGTGCCTGACAAAGAATGCAAAACACCGACTTTGATGGTGTCAGCTGCGATAGACACCTGAGTGACTAGGCTGCTAGCAATGATTGAGCTAGCAATAATAAGTTTTTTAAATTTCATTTCTAAATTCCTACTTGTTTTTTGTTTCAATTTTGAGCGTATGTTTGATAGTTCTCATTAGAATGTGATTAGGGCTTCAACTGCTAAGTAGTTAACATCCACATCGTTGATTTCATCCATACGATATTCAAACACCATCAATAAGTTGTCGTTTACAGAGAAGCTTGGTGAAAAGGTGATACCACTTGCATCTTCAAAGGAAGCACCAACCGCATCTTCAACTTCATAATCGTGGTAACGCACGGTCATACCAAACGACTCGAATGCGTAATTAGCCATCAATAGAAAACCATCAGCTTCGCTTCCTGCAAAAGCTGTGTCTTCAGATGAGTTATATTCAGCCGCTAACGTTAAAGCATCAGCTGAGTAAGCAGCCCAAGTGTTAATCATCTTAGTATCGCCATCTACTGAGTAAAAACCTTTAACAGTAAAGTTTTCAGTAGGCATAAAGGCAACCATAGTTTCAATGCCAGGGTGCTCTGTATCTGTTGATTGGGGGCCAGCTAAATCATTAACTACAGAAACTGCGACTGCAAATTTGTCACCGCTATATAATGCAGACACACCTTGTTGATAGTAGCCGTAGAAATACTGGGCATAACCTGTGCCTGAGTACTGAAATAATCCCGTAGGCTCTTCTGTTTCCCAGCCTGAGTAACTTAAAAAGCGACCTGCTTTGATGCTTAAGTTGTCGGATATGGCATAAGAAATAAAAGCTTGCTCAACATCAACACCTTCAGCAGCGTTTTGATATTCAACATCAACGGTTGCGGTTAATTTGTTACCAAAATCATAACCAAAATTTAATTCAACCTGATCAATGCCAGAGTCATGAGTCGAACCGGCGCCATCTACGTCGATAGATAAGTAAGACATATCAATAAAACCACTAACACTTAGATTGTCTGATGTTATTTCTGCTTGTGCGCCAGTCATTGTTCCCAATGAAAGTAGCAGCGCGGCTGCTACAGGCGTAAATTTAGTTAGTACGTTCATATGTATATTCCAAGTGTTCTAAAGTTTAAAATTGAGTTTGGGTTATCTTTTTTGAGTGATAACTCTACAACCGCTAGGTTTTTTTGTAGCGGGGTAGAGTATCTATGCTTTAGTCAATAACGAATATGGGCAGAAGTGCGCATTCGTCTACGTCGATCTACGCATATTCCTCGGCTTTGAAGTTGTGTAAACTAACGTAACCTGTTGCTGCAGATAAGCTTTGCTTATTTGAGTAATGTTTGAGATCAATAACTGTCGTACATGCAATCCAATAAAAAAATTCTGGCCACAAGAAGAACTTACAATAAACTCGTTGCAAACGAGATGATGGAGGACTTTGCCCTACGTTTTACTGCCAAAAGGGCACGTATTTGGTCTTATGGCCGCATTGCTAACACTGCTTTAGGTATAGTGTCCTTTCTGGTTTTAGAGGCGATTGGTGGCGCTATTACTCTAAATTTTGGTTTTGCGAATTCAGCCTGGGCGATTTTATCGGTTATTTTTGTCGTGTTTCTTACTGGATTGCCCATCAGCTATTACGCTGCAAAATATGGCGTTGATATTGATTTATTAAGCCGTGGAGCGGGCTTTGGCTATATTGGCTCCACGATCGCTTCACTTATCTACGCCTCCTTTACCTTTATATTTTTCGCACTTGAAGCAGCCATTATGTCTATGGCTCTGCAGATTGTGTTTGGTATGCCTTTATCCATAGCCTATGTGGTGAGTGCGCTGGTTGTTTTGCCATTGGTCAGCCATGGAATAGCTTATATCAGCCGTTTTCAGGTGTGGACGCAGCCTTTTTGGATTGTGTTACAGCTTGTTCCCCTATATTTTGTTTTTACCCACCCAGATAGTAATTTACAGCAGTGGTTAGGATTCACTGGTGCAGCAGGGGAACAAGGGCAAGGATTTAGTCTTCTATTATTTGGTGGGGCTTCGGCTGTAGTGCTGTCGTTAGTGGCACAAATCGGTGAGCAGGTAGACTTTTTACGTTTTCTGCCAGAAAAGCCCAAACAGGGTCAATGGCGATGGTGGACATCGCTTGTTCTGGCCGGTCCAGGTTGGATTATATTTGGTGCCTTAAAACTATTTTTAGGCTCGTTTTTAGCTTATTTCGCTTTAACGCAAGGCGTGTCGCTGGACTTAGCAGATGATCCCGCACACATGTATAACCTCGCCTTTAGCTTAGTATTCGACAATCCGACCTTAGCGGTAATTGTGGCCTGTAGTTTTGTGGTGATATCGCAACTAAAAATTAATGTGGCCAACGCTTACGCTGGCTCGTTAGCTTGGTCTAATTTTTTCTCTCGTGTTACTCGCAATCATCCCGGTCGTGTGGTGTGGATGGTATTTAATGTGGCTATTGCTTTGTTACTAATGGAGTTAGGCATTTACCAGACAATTGAGAGTATGTTGTCTGTGTATTCGGTTATTGTATTGGCGTGGTTAAGCTCAGTCACAGCCGATTTGTTAATTAACAAGCCTCTGGGCTTGAGTCCACCACACATTGAATTTAAACGTTCATGTTTATACGACATCAACCCCGTTGGTGTCGGTTCTATGTTGATAGCCACTTTTTTTGGATTTACGGCCCATTTTGGTTGGTATGGTGAAATTGCTAAAGCGTTAGGGTCGTTTATTGCTTGTGGATTGCCGTTTATCACTGTGCCCTTGATTGGCTACTTAACTAAAGGCCGCTATTATTTAGTTCAAAATCAACAGGCCCCAATCTCTAAAAGTACTCAGTGCCATATATGTGAGAACACCTTTGAGCATGAAGATATGTCGTACTGCCCAGCTTATCAAAAGCCAATATGCTCTTTATGTTGCACCCTCGATGTGCGCTGTGGTGACCAATGCCGGCCACAAGGTACCTTGTCTAATCAATCGCAGCATTTCTTTCAACGTTTTTTGACCACAGATTTGCTCAGAGTCATGACCACATCTATGGCCCAGTTTATAGGTTTGACGCTGAGTTTAAGTGTTTTAGGAGCGGGCATTTTATTTTTAATTTATCTGCAAGTACCGGTTGATGATGCTGCCGTCAAACAAGTATTTGCCATCACTTTGGTTAAGAGCTTTTTCTTATTGTTGATCATCATTGGTGTGGTTAGTTGGTTGTTTATTTTAGCGCGTATTGGCAATCGTTCAGCTCTTAAAGAGCTGCGTTCATTAGCTAACGCTTTGGTCAAAGAAAGTAGTGCCCATGAAAAAACGTCCATGGCTTTACAAGATGCAAAAGTCAAAGCAGAAACTGCAAATGAAGCTAAAAGTCTTTATTTAGCTGGGTTGAGTCATGAGTTGAGAACCCCACTGAATGTGATGTTGGGTTATGCTCAGTTACTCAGTCAAGATGAGTCCTTTCCTCGGGCGCATCGTGAAACCTTGGGTATTGTAAAACGTAATGGTGAACATCTTGCGGATCTGATAGAAGGTCTTTTGGAAATCTCAAAAATCGAAGCTGGCAGGCTGACCTTGCAGCGAGATGAGGTTAATTTAAAAGCAATTTTGCAGCAGTTGATTGACATGTTTCAAATGAAGGCAGCACAAAAAAATATCGAGTTTATTTATCAGCCATGTCCGAACCTTCCTGATTATGTGGCAACAGATAAACAACGTTTTAGGCAGATATTAATTAACTTGATTTCTAATGCCATCAAATACACAGAACGAGGCTCAGTGACATTAAAAATCAGTTATCGAAATCAGGTCGCTAACTTTAGTGTGATAGATACGGGTATTGGCATTTCTGAGCACAATCGCGAGTCCATATTTAAACCTTTTGAACAAGTCAGAAATGCCCATACTCAGGCCATTGGCGGCGCTGGGTTAGGATTGACTATCTCGCGCTCGTTAACTGAATTAATGGGTGGAGAAATCACCGTTAAAAGTATGCTCGGGCAAGGCTCTACCTTTAATTTTAGGTTAATGCTGGTGGAGTTAAATAAAAATGAAAATGCACCAGAATACACACAAGCTAGGGCCATTGGTTATAAAGAAGAATCGAAAACCGTGTTGGTTGTTGACGATGAACTTCACCAACGTAATTTGTTAGCTGACTTACTTAGACCTCTAGGATTTGAGGTGTTGTTAGCAGAGCATGCATCAAAAGGTTTGGAGTTGCTAACAGAGGCTCAAGTCTCACTGATTCTTATGGATGTAAGGATGCCAAATATGGATGGTTGGCAAATGGTTAAAGAAGTCCGCGATCGAGGTTATGCAATGCCCGTATTGATGGTCTCAGCTAACGCTCGTGATGTAGAGAGCCATCAAGCAGGTGAAAGTTTTCACAATGGATATATGGCTAAACCTGTTGACTTGACTGCTTTATTAGGAAAAATTGGAGAGCTGTTAAACATACAATGGCAATATGCACCGACTGAAGGTATGGAAAGTGTTCAGGCTGCACGAACTATTAACTCTAAAGATGTTGTTACTAATCATCAGTATAAAATACTTATTTCACTTGCAGAGATAGGTTATCTATCTGGTTTTAAAAATAAATTTGCCGAATTACATACGCAATATCAATTTCCTGTGGAAGTGACCTCGCAAATTAATGAATACGTTGCCCTGTGTAATTTTCCTAAAATTATCGTCTATCTAGAAGAATTGAGTGATGAATAATAAAATGGATAATGTGGTGCTGGTAGTAGACGATTCGCCGGAATCTTTGGGCATGTTAAATGTGGCATTAAATAGTCAAGGGTATACTGCACTTGTGGCTCTTAATGGCGCACAGGCTCTTTCTATTGCCGAAAAAATTGAACCTGACATAGTGTTGATGGATGCGGTTATGCCTGAGATGGATGGTTTTGAGACTTGCCGTAGATTAAAAATACAGCGCCCCAACACCCCTATCATATTTATGACAGGATTGACTGATGTAGAAGATGTAGTGAAAGGTTTCGAAGCTGGTGGAATTGATTATGTGACTAAACCGATATCACCTGATGAAGTTATTGCACGGATTAAAACCCATATACAAACGGCAAAGCTGGCGCTCAGCGCACAAGATGCTCTGGATCACCTAGGCAGCAATGTATTCTGCGTCAGCGATCATGGGCGATTATCTTGGGCGACACCCAAAGCGCACCAACTCATTGATGATTTTGCCGGCGATGATACGAGTCCATGGGCAACGTTGGCTGAATTACTAAAAGATTGGTTACTAAGCGGCGGCCAACAAAACTTAAAAGTGAATTGTTTTGTGACTTCTTTTGAGATCATGTATGAACGCCGGCAAGATGATAAACATATGCTTAAAGTGGTTGAGGCGAAAATCGAAAAAGCACCCTTTGATTTACAACAAAACTTACCTATCACCAAGCGCGAATCTGAAGTGTTATATTGGGTATCATATGGAAAGACTAATTGGGAAACTTCACAAATTTTATCTATGAGTCCTCGCACAGTAAATAAACATCTAGAACAAATATACAAGAAGTTAGGCGTGGATAATAGAACCTCTGCCGCTGCCATCTCTATACGTATATTAGAGTCCTAGAAGATACAGGTTGGACTTGTGGTGGGAGTTAGTTTCTTTATAATGCGCAACAAAAAAAATGGGACGGTTTATGAGCAATATTACACAACTTCTTGAAAACAATAGGCAGTGGTCTGAAGATCAAAAAAACGCTGACCCTGATTTTTTTAATAAACTATCTGAGCGGCAGAAACCCGAATATCTTTGGATAGGGTGTTCTGATAGTCGTGTACCGGCGAATCAAATTGTGGGTTTAATCCCCGGTGATATTTTTGTACATCGCAATGTGGCTAATTTGGTTGTACATACTGATTTTAACTGCTTGTCTGTACTGCAATATGCGGTTGATGTGCTCAAAGTAAAACATGTGATTATATGTGGGCATTATGGTTGTGGTGGAATAGAGGCTGCCTTGCAAGATAAACAGCTTGGTCTAATCGATAATTGGCTAGGGCATATTAAAGATATTGCTCACAAACACAGAGCCGAACTTTCGGGCCTCAACGAACATGATAGGTCCGCTCGGCTTTGTGAGCTTAATGTATCAGAACAGGCTGATAATGTTAAACGTAGCAGCATTGTAAAAGAGGCGCTAAAGCGTGGGCAGTCATTGCAAGTTCACAGCTGGATATATAGTTTGCGCAATGGCCGTTTGAAAGATTTGTCAAAGGTGACAGAGTAGGGTTTTGGTCATGACCAAATATTTATTAGGGATGTGTCTTTTAGCGTTATCTACTTTTGGCTTTGCTGAACAACACACATGGTATTTTGTGCGTCATTTTGAAAAACAGTTGGGTGATAATCCAAGCCTGACTGTAAAAGGCAAATCTAGAGCTGAAGCATTGGCTACATTTTTTTCTGATAAACACCTCAATCACGTTTATTCGACTGACTACAATCGGACTCGTGAGACAGCCGCTCCTGTTGCCGCGCTAAAAAGTGTAGATATACAGTTTTACGATCCCCATAGTTTAGTAAAATTTGCCATTAAACTGAAAACTCAGGTTCATGTTTTAGTCGTCGGGCACAGCAATACTACGCCTGAGTTGCTGGGTTTAATGGGTGTAGCGAATATCACTATTGAAGAGTCTGAGTATGGCGCCTTGTATATAGTGCAAAACGATGGTCTGGAACTCAGTTCTCGCAGTGTAGATATTCCCCCCAAATAGTCTTAACCTTTAAGCAGAGAACGTTAAGATCCCCATGTTGTTTTTGCACGGTGCAGATGACCGAGTGGAAGACGTGGAGCAAAGCCGGATGATGGTCGACGGATTACAAGGCTTAGATAAGCCCGTTGAATATGTTGAATTTGAAAACGGTGATCATTATTTATCTATCTATTCAAAGAAATAGGCATGCTGCTTTTAAAGCAATGGAAACGTTCTTAAAAACATACTTAGAAGAGTAGTTGTTTTTATAAGTAGCAACTTAAAGAATAAGCTAAAAATTCTAAGCGTTATCTATCGGTGGTGCTAGACTCCCCAGCCTTAAAATTCACTGGTCTTAGCATGTCATCCAATCACAATTCACTTTCTAGCAACACAAGTAGCATAACAAAGGTCGATATTGGCTTAGTTGAGTTTGTGACGCTAATGGCATTGATGACGTCTTTGGTCGCTTTGAGTATAGATGCTGTGTTGCCTGCACTGTCTCAAATTGGTGCTGACTTAAATATTACTGAAGCTAGGCAAACCCATTTAATTGTGTCGCTATTCTTTATCGGTATGGCTTGTGGACAGCTTTATTACGGGCCTTTGTCTGATAGTAAGGGCAGACGTTATGCCATTATTTCTGGTCTGATTGTTTTTGCTGTTGGGTCATTAGTGTGTATGTATGCAGAGTCGTTAGAGGTAATGTTAGTTGGCCGTATTATTCAAGCCTTTGGTGTCTCAGGGCCAAGGATTGCCACTTTAGCGGTGATTCGAGATAAATATGAAGGTGAAGCCATGGCCAGAGTCATGTCTTTTATTATGATGGTGTTTATCTTGGTGCCTATGCTGGCACCTATTTTTGGGCAAACCATCTTGTTTTGGTTTTCATGGCAGCATATTTTTTCATCATTTTTGATTTATGGATCATTGATTGGTTTATGGTTTTTTATTCGCCAGCCAGAAACCTTGCCTAGGGAAAAGCGTTTGCCTTTCAGTTGGTCGCAATTATGGATTTCAAGTAAGTTTATCCTGACACATAAGTTAGTCATGTTCTATACACTATCGTCTGGCACAATATTTGGTGCATTTTTAGCCTATATCAGCTCTTCTCAAACCCTGTTTCAACATATTTATGACACGGGTGAGTTGTTTCCTATGTATTTTGCTATGTTGGCATTTTCCATAGGGCTGGCGTCTTTTATTAATGGCACGTTAGTGATGCGTTTGGGTATGCGAAAGTTATGTACGTGGGCGATGTTTGGGTGGTTACTATTCTCTGCAGTGTTAACGGCTTCATGCTTGGTTTCTGGTGGGGTTCCACCTATGTGGCAATTTGTTTCTTTGCTGTTTTGTGCATTTTTTTGCATTGGCATTTTGTTTGGCAACATTAACGCTATGGCTATGCAACCTTTGGGTGCGATGGCAGGTTTAGGTGCCGCTATTATTGGCTCTATAAGCAGTATAACTTCTGTACTTACTGCTGTATTTGTAGGCAGTTTTATCAACTCTTCCATTACGCCAGTAGCAGTCGGTTTTTTAGGTTTTGGTTGTGTGTCGTTTGTATTATATTGGAAAGCAGATAAGCCTTAGTCTTGCTTATCTGCTTTTATATCCAGAAGTTTTTTATCTTTTATTCAGTGAAATGTGGTTATCTTTAAGTTGAGTCTATAGTTTGATTCTTATTCAACCTTTCCCTTTTCAACTTTCGGCGCTGTGTGTATGTTGAACCAATTCTTAGTGTCTATATATGGTTTTACATCCTGCGGCTCCCCAATTATTTTACTAAGCGTATATTTGGCTGGTGATTTTCCGAAATATCGACTTGTTTTGATGTTCTGAAGCCGTTTTAATTCTGTCATAACCAATGCCTTTTTCCCGCCTTTGATGTCCAGTGAATAGATGCTAATGATTTGACTTCCATCACATACACTTAAAAAAACCTTAGATTAAATACAAAAAAGCCCAGCCAAATTGGCTGGGCAAGGGGGCTTTTATCAAGCACCTTACGACAGAAATTGTTTCAAAAATTTGTCTTTAAAAATAATCTAAGCGGTTTCGACTATGGCTTTCATATCTGTCATGTAACCCCGTAGCTTAGCTCCTATGGTTTCAACCCCATGTTCTCTTATGGTTTTATTGATATCTACCAGTTTCTTGTTATCAACACTGTTAGAGGTGGTTGTATACGCTTTACCGATAAGGTCAGTGCCAATGCTAGGCATCAGTTTCTCTGCCAATAAAGGGATCGCCGCGTTAGCAAATAAGTAGTTACCGTATTCAGCGGTATCAGAAATAACAACGTTCATCTCATACAAACGCTTTCGAGCTATAGTGTTCGAAATAAGCGGCGTTTCATGCAAAGACTCGTAGTAGGCTGATTCGGGTAAAATACCTGCTTCAACCATCACATCAAAGGCTAATTCAACGCCTGATTTTATCATCGCCACTAAAAACACACCGTGGTCAAAATATTCCTGCTCGTCAATCACACCTTCAAATACTGGTGCATTTTCAAAACCACTTTCGCCAGTCTCTTCGCGCCATTTAAACAAGTTAGCATCGCCATTTGCCCAGTCTTCCATCATAGTGCGAGAAAATTCACCACTGATGATATCGTCTTGATGCTTGCCAAAAAGAGGCCTCAATAATTCAGTTAATTGCTCAGATAATTCAAAGGCCTTCACTTTTGCTGGGTTAGACAGCCTGTCCATCATATTGGTGACGCCACCAATTTTTAATGCTTCGGTGATCGTTTCTAAACCGTCTTGGATTAATTTACCTGCATAGCCTGCATCGATGCCATCGGCAATCATTTTTTCGTAGCCTAATACTGCCGCTACTTGTTGCATGCCACATAAAATGGTCTGTTCACCCATTAGGTCAGACTTTACTTCAGCAACAAAAGAAGACTCGAGTACACCGGCGCGGTCGCCGCCTGTAGCCGACGCTAATGCTTTAGCGATATCCCAGCCTTTACCTTGTGGGTCGTTTTCAGGATGCACTGCGATAAGAGTGGGCACACCAAATCCACGTTTGTATTCTTCACGTACTTCCGTACCTGGACATTTAGGTGCACACATGACAACCGTAATATCAGAACGAATTTGCTGACCTTCTTCAACAATGTTGAAGCCGTGTGAATAGCCAAGGGTAGCGCCTTGTTGCATAAGAGGCATAACCGCCTCTACTACACTTGAATGTTGCTTGTCGGGCGTTAGGTTATAAACCAAATCTGCAGTGGGGATAAGTTCTTGGTAAGTTCCCACAGTAAAACCGTTACCATCTGCACGTTGAAAAGAATCACGCTTTTCGTCAATAGCAGCTTGGCGCAACGCATAGGATATGTTCAAGCCTGAGTCACGCATGTTCAAACCTTGGTTTAAACCTTGTGCACCACAGCCGACGATGACAATTTTTTTGCCTTTAAGAAAATCACAACCAGTAGAAAACTCTGCACGTTGCATAAAACGACAACGACCAATTTGGTCCAGTTGCTGACGTAAAGATAATGTATTGAAATAATTTGCCATGTTTAAGACCCTATTTTTATTGAATGCAAGTTATCGCTGAACTTGCTGTAAATGGATAATAGGGGTAAACCCATGTTGTTTAAAATGATATATTTGCAATATAGTATTGTAAAATACGCAATATGGTTGAGGTTAGGGCATTTTATGGATATTCGAAGCTTAGAATTGTTTCAACATTTAGCCAGCAGTTTACATTTTGCTAAAACTGCAGAGTCGATGTTTGTGAGTCCTTCCACTTTAAGCCGTTGTATTCAAAGGCTTGAAGAGGAATGCGGTAGCACTTTGTTTGTTCGGGATAATCGTAAGGTCAAACTGACTGCTGCGGGCTCGAAACTTTTGGGGTTTTCGCAGCAAATTTTGACTGAATGGAAAAAAGTAAAGTGGGAGCTGCAACAAGAGCATCAGCAGTTGCAAGGTGAACTCAGTTTATTTTGTTCAGTCACGGCCAGTCAAAGTCATTTGCCTAGACTATTAGATAATTTTAGGCACAAATATCCCCAAGTGGAAATCAAATTGAGTACTGGCGATCCCGCTTTGTCGGTCAGTAAAGTCATGCAACAAGAGGTCGATGCTGCTATTGCTATTCATACGCCCGACTTTCCTGCCGAACTCGCATTCTTATCACTAGGTAAAATACCTTTACTGCTCATTGCTCCTAAAGACACTATGTTAAATCGCTTGGAGCAAGTTGACTGGCGGCGACACTCTTTTATTTTACCCGAGTCGGGTCCTTCTAAGCGCATTGTGCACCATTGGTTTGCTGAACAAGGCATGAGACCGCGTATCTATGCAACAGTGGCTGGAAACGAGGCGATAGTGAGCATGGTGGCGTTGGGGTGCGGTTTGGGCATAGTGCCCGAGGTGGTGCTTGATCACTCCACCATAGGTCAAAAGGTGAATCGTATTAGCTTAGATGATATTGAGCCCTATCAACTGGGTTTATGTTGTTTACGAAAAAGGGCGGATGAACCGGCGATCCAAGCATTGTTTAATTGTTAACTGCTGAGACGGTTCGAATTGTTTAATAAAGTGATGAAAGCAATGGGGTCGTAGTCAGTTTAAACCTTAAAACGGAAATATTAGTCGGCATTGCCGATGCTTTTTATCTTGCTCAATCCCTGGACTGAATGCTCGCGTCTTATTTTTGCTATTAAGAAGAGTCACTGGCTCGCTGGAGCGAAAGTTAAAAACGTATTACGGACACTGTGTGGGATAACAGTAAGCAAAGCACATGATTTTTTCTTATAAAGACATTAAACATTCGATAACTGCGCCAACATCCGATCAAACGCCCGATAGTTAAGTGCCTCTGCTAAGTGTTTACGGCTTATAGTCGCTTCCTGATCCAAGTCGGCTATAGTGCGCGATACCTTTAAGACTCTATGATAAGTTCGCAGTGACAACCCTAGCTTTTCCACTGCTTGTTGCAAGAATAATTGATCTCTTTTGATTAAGGCGCATTGCGACTCAACCTCTTTACTGCCGAGTTGGGCATTGGTTTTACCGCAGCGATTTAGCTGTAATTGGTAGGCTTGAATGACTCTTGTACGAACCACTTGGCTGCTTTCTCCACGATTTTTCACCTGCTCAGAAAAGTCATTGTTGGGTAGTTTGGGTACATCGACTTGTAAATCAATACGGTCTAAAAATGGGCCTGAAATTCGATTAAGGTAACGCAATATTTGTTCGCAGCTGCTACGTCCATCGTTTAGGCTGCCGGTGGGGCTGGGGTTCATAGCCGCTACTAATTGAAATCTAGCGGGAAATTGAGCCTGCCGTGCGGCTCTGGAAATACTCACTGTTCCTGATTCTAAAGGTTCTCGCAATACGTCCAATACCTTGCGGTCAAACTCCGGTAATTCGTCTAGAAAAAGCACGCCATTGTGTGCCAAAGAAATTTCACCAGGCCTGGGTATACTGCCTCCACCTACTAAAGCTACCGCAGAACTGGTGTGGTGAGGGTGGCGAAACGCCCGTTGTTTCCAAGTAGCAGGATCAACGGGTTTACCCACAATCGAATGAATCGCCGCTGATGCTAAGGCTTCTGCATCTGTCATGGGTGGGAGAATAGTGATGAGTCGGCTTGCTAACATGGTTTTACCTGTGCCGGGAGGTCCGGTAAATAGTAGGTTGTGACCTCCTGCCGCGGCTATCTCTAGTGCACGTTTTCCAGACGCCTGACCGACAACATCTTGTAAATCATTTTCATAGGTCACTTGTTCGGCCGTGGACTGTACTTGGTGTAAATCAAGTGTGCGTTGCCCTACAATATGGTGAAACACATCTAGTAGTTGATTGGCCGGTATAATGTTGGCGTCTTTAATCAACGATGCTTCGGGCGCATTTTCGATGGGTAAAATTGCTACTCGTTTGGCTTGTTTACAAGCATAGGTAAAAGGTAACGCACCCGTTACTGAGCGTATCTCCCCAGATAAAGCCAATTCCCCCACTAGTTCAATATTCTCTAGTTGCTTAGCGGTTAGTTGGTTACTTGCTGCGATAATGCCGATGGCAATGGCTAGATCAAAACGCCCACCTTCTTTGGGTAAGTCTGCAGGCGCTAAATTAACTGTGATTCGCTTTGCTGGAAATTCAAAGCCAGAATTAATTAATGCACTGCGCACCCTGTCTTTTGCCTCTCTCACTGATGCTTCTGGTAATCCCACTAAGTTAAAACAGGGTAGACCGTTGGATAAGTGCACTTCAACAGTAATAAGAGGGGCGTCAATGCCTACGCTGGCTCTTGAATAAACAACGGCTAATGACATCAAGCAACTCCATTTGCTAATAGGGTGAGTCTTAAGGCTAGCTAATCATCATAAAAATCGCGAGTTATTCATCCTTCACTGGATCGTGAGGATTAAAAACAGGAAGATGCCAGTGCCACTTCATCGCGCATAGACGACAGGCCAAGGTGATACAGAAGCCTATTATCATGCAACTGACGGTACTCAAACCTAATTGAAAACCTAAAATGTAACTCGCGCCACCTAAAATACAAGCGGTAGCATATAGTTCACTTTTTAAAACCATGGGAATTTCTCGGCAAATCACGTCGCGGATTAATCCCCCAAATACACCTGTCATAGTGCCCAATGCAATGGCTATAAGAGGAGATGCGCCATAAGTCATTGCTTTTTGTAAGCCCATCACATTAAAAAACGCTAAACCAATAGCATCGGCAAAAAACAGATAACGCAGTGGGAACGTGTCCTTGCTACGTAACCATATGATGGTGGAAAAGGCTGCGAGGATAATCACATAGAAAAAACTTGGGTCTTGTACCCAAAACACAGGTAAGTCTAAAATCATATCCCGCAGTGTGCCACCACCAATGCCTGTCACTGAAGCGAGTACAACCACACCAAAACCATCCATGTGCTTTTTATAAGCCATCAATGTACCAGCGATAGCAAATACAGCCACCCCCGCTAAATCTACCCAATGTAACCAAGTTTCCATATTCTGCCTAAAGTGCAAGTTCGCTTATTAAAGAACTACAATGTTAATCTTTATTAAGTATATCACTCTCTAAAAAGGCATATAGCAATGCTTGAACAAAATGTCAGCTTCATGCTATTTCAGTATAGAATAATGATAAACAAGCAATGAGAGTTACCATGCGAATGATAAACCATGAAAACGAGAATTGCGTGTGCGTATAGTTTCACTTGCCCTTGCCCACAAAGCTTATGCCCTGTTAATTACCTGTGCTGATAAAAGTGCGGTGCGTGATGCATCAAAATTGGAAGATTAAATGACTCGTTCAGCAAATGATTATCTAAAAAAAATACTGATATCGCCCGTTTATGACGTGGCGGTGAATTCTGATTTACAGAAACTAGATAAGCTTTCAGCTTCTTTAGATAACGAAATTTGGTTAAAGCGAGAAGATCAACAGCCCGTTAAGTCCTTTAAATTACGAGGGGCCTATAACAAAATATGCCAACTTTCTGATGAGCAATTGGCAAAAGGTTTAGTGGCTTCCTCTGCAGGTAATCACGCTCAAGGCGTGGCTTATTCGGCAAAAAAGAAAGGGGTCAAGGCGACTATTGTTATGCCCGCTACAGCACCAGATATTAAGGTCGAAGCGGTGCGTAATTTTGGTGGGGATTTCGTGGATGTGGTTCTGCATGGCACCAACTTTGAACAGGCAAAGGAAGAAGCATTACGCCTGTCTAAAAACTATGGTTACACTATGGTGGCGCCTTTTGATGATGAAGACGTTATCGTTGGCCAAGGCACTATAGCCCGTGAATTACTTGAACAAAATCCGGATTTAGATACATTATTTATCGCCGTTGGCGGCGGAGGTTTGATAGCTGGCATTTCGGTATTTCTCAAACAGCTTAAGCCTGAGTTGAAGATTATCGCTGTGGAGTCTGATGAGTCAGCGTGTTTACAAGCCGCTATGCAGGCAGGGAAACCTGTGCCCCTTGAGCATGTGGGCATTTTCGCTGACGGTGTCGCGGTAAAAATTATTGGTGAGGAACCTTTTCGCTTATGCCAAAAATATGTAGATGAAGTGATGACGGTCAATACAGATGAAATCTGTGCGGCGATAAAGGACATATTTGATGATACTCGCGTGATTGCCGAACCGGCAGGTGCCTTGTCTATCGCGGGTATTCGCAAGTATCTCAGAACTAATCCGATGCAAGGCAAAAAGTTCGGTGGCATTCTATGCGGTGCTAATATCAACTTTCATACATTGCGATATGTTTCTGAACGTTGTGAATTAGGTGAACAAAAAGAAGCCGTTATAGCCGTTAAAATTCCTGAGCATAAAGGCGCATTTAGAGCGTTTTGTGCCCTTTTGGGTGGACGCGCTATTACTGAATTTAATTACCGTTATTCCACAGACCGTGAAGCCCATATTTTTGTTGGGCTCAAGTTACGAGAAGGTCGTCAAGAGTTGGCAAAATTGACGGATTCACTGGGTAGCAATGGCTATAGTAGTTTTGATTTATCCGAAAACGAAATGGCCAAGTTGCATGTGCGTTATATGGTGGGTGGCAGACCCCCTAGTTTGCTCAACGAAAAGTTATTTTCCTTTGAATTTCCAGAGCATCCCGGCGCGTTAATGAAATTTTTGGATACCTTGGGAGAAAGTTGGAACATTACATTGTTCCATTATCGTAATCATGGCGCGGCTGAAGGTTTAGTATTGGCTGGCTTTGATATAATAGATACTGATCGTGGCGAGTTTGATAAACACTTAGCTAAATTAGGATATTTATACCAAGAACAAACAGACAACCCTGCATACAAGTTTTTCTTGTCTGACCTAAACGGTGTCTTTGAGTAATAGGCGATTTTTAAGTAGGCTTACCCTGTTTGTTTTAAACTCATCGTGGACTCTTCATATTGCATACACTTGCACAGCTAAAGTCTGGCCAATTGGCTGGTATTTCTCGATTAACGTTATCAGAAAACCTCACCGTATTTCCAACTGAAATATTATTTTTAGCTGATTCCTTGGAAATTCTTGATTTATCCAATAATCAACTAAAAACATTACCCGATGAGATAAAGCTGCTTAGAAAGCTTAAGATAATTTTTGCATCAAATAATGATTTTGAAACTTTACCTGAGGGTCTTGGTCAGTGTGAAAGTCTAAAAATGGTGGGTTTTAAATCCAATAAAATCAAATATGTTCCACCCGAGTCATTACCTAAAAAATTGCGCTGGTTAATATTAACTGACAACCAGTTAACAATGTTGCCAGATATTTTAGGTGAACGTCCAAGATTGCAAAAATTACTGTTGGCAGGTAACCAAATTTCGCATCTACCACAAGACCTAGCGCAATTGACTAACCTTGAATTAGTGCGTATTTCGGCGAATCAATTAACCGAGTGTCCCGATCAATTGTTGGCTTTACCCAAGCTCGCTTGGTTGGCATTTTCAGGAAACCCCTTTACTTGTAACGAAATTGAATTTCAATCAGTACCTGTATTGCCTTATTCAAGCTTTACCTTGCAAAACGTATTGGGGCAAGGTGCGTCTGGCGTTATTTCGAAAGCCGTATGGAATACACCAACGAATGATTTTCCAGATGAAATTGCGATTAAAGTGTTTAAAGGGGAATTAACCAGCGATGGATATCCAGAAGATGAATTGCAAGCGTGCTTGAAGATCGGAGGCCATGCAAATCTAGTTAAATCTTTAGCTCAGGTAAATGAACCTGGCTGTTTAGCTTTAGTGATGCAACTGATCCCTGAACACTATCATAATCTTGGTTTGCCACCGGATTTTGATACGTGTACCCGTGATACGTTTGAGGTGGGTTTTACACTGTCCATTGAGCAAATAATTAAGATAGTGAAACAAATGCAGTCATTGTTTGCCCACCTACATGATAATCAGGTATGCCATGGCGACTTGTATGCCCACAACACCTTGTTTGATCAAAACGCCAACATCATTTTTGGCGATTTTGGTGCGGCAACTATGTATCACATGTTGAACAAAAAACAGCAGACACAAATTCAGAAAATTGAGCTTCGAGCACTGAATTACTTTATAGAAGACTTATTGAGTGTGTGTGCTGAAGAAGACAAAAATGGCAGTGAATATACACTTTTATCTGAGAGCATTGCTGAACTAGTCTGAGTTTAATTTGTTGTCTAACTGACTTCACTGAGACCTTTATTTAAAATAAAGGTCTAGCAGTCCTTGGCTATCAATATCGGTACATACTTGTTGTCTGGGGTTATCTTGCCAACCGTCTACCGGAAAAGCTTTTTCTAATGTTTTGCATAAAGTCATGCCCATTGCTGGCCCTTCACATACCACCCGTATCGGACCTTGCTGAACTTTGAATAATTCGGGAGCTAATACGTAAGCCACTGCCGAAGAATCATGCACATAAAACCCATCCAAGCCGAGACTTTGTTGATGAAAATCACTATAAAAACGACTGATTTGATAAATGAAATCTCCGTAAATCTCTGACTTGTCTTTTAATATTTGCACATAGGCATTCGACATAATACTTTGTTGCGTCACATCTAAACCCACTACTGTGACTGGCCAATTTTGTGTGAAAACTAAATCTGCTGCATGAGGGTCGCCAATGATATTGGCTTCTGCATAGGGGCTAACATTACCTGTGTGACCGTTATGTCCAAAGGCGCCACCCATCACGACTACTGCTTTCACTAAGTCTGCTATGTCGGGCGCTTTTTGTATGGCTAAGGCTAGATTAGCTAAGCGCCCTACTGCCAAAAGTGTGACTTCGTTTGGGTTGTTACGCACCGTTTCGATTATAAAATCGCAGGCTGAGCGGGGGTCGGCTTTTAAAGGTAGTGTATCGGGTAAGTCGATATCCCCTAGACCGTTCTGGCCATGTACAAAAGTGGTTGGTTCACCAGCAGGAACCACTAATGGGGTGTCAGCTCCTACACAAACCGTTGTGGCAATTGCAAAGCGCTGTTTTAGATACAGGGCTTTTCGGGTGGCGTTTTCAATGCTGGCGTTGCCAAACACTGTGGTGATCCCTAATAGGTCTATTTTACCACTGGCGTGGGCAAATAGTATGGCCATGGCGTCGTCGATACCCGGATCAGTATCAAAAATGACTTTGTTTTTCATAAAGCTTGTCTCTGTACTTCTATAGTTGAACGGGCTTTTTGTTCTAGCAGTAAACATGTGGATATTAAGATTGCCACTAGTACAAACCCAATCACTGTCATCAACATGGCACTACTCACACCAAAGTTTGCTACCACTAAGGCTGAGAGTGCTGGTGCCACTGTGCTACCCACAGTAGCTGAACACAGTAAAAAAGTGACTAATATGGGTGGGGCGTTTTTTATTTGCTGAGAGCCTACGGATATACCTAGTTTAAAGATACAGGAGGTCATAAACCCTAAGCCTAAGGTAATAGTTAAAAACCAATCTGGATCTTCAGTGGCATACAACAAGCTAGCTAATATAATTGCGACGGCTATTACAGTAAGCAATAAAGGTCGAGTTGGCACTTTTATGACCAATAGGGTAACAATCAGCAAGCCAAATATAGATGGACCCCAGTAGTTACCAACGGCGCCAGCGGCCTGGTTGGCATCTAGGCCGAGTGCTTGCTGCAAATAACTTGGTGCCCAGATTAAAAATGTGGTTTGTGTGGTTAAGTAGCAACATAAGGCCAAGGCAACAATAAAGACTCTTGGGATCCATATGTTGGCTTTAGGTGGCGATCCGTTTGACTGAGATTCTTGTTTGTCGGCTGTGCTTTGATCTGGAAATTTTAAGGTGAAGCAAGCTAATAATATGAGTATTGCCAGTACCCCAACTGCTGCGTAGCTCACTGTCCACAGTTGGTTTGCTGACAGCAGCACAACCGCTAAAGATGGAAACACAAAACCCGCTAAACTGAAGGAGCAATCTGTAGCTAAGAATGCAGAAGCTCTTTTTTGTTCGTTGTATAAATTAGCAATTAATACCGCACCGCCGGCTAAGCCTACACCGCAACATATGCCTAGTGTAAATAAGTAAAATGACACCACCCATTGTAAGCGACTATTTATTGTCACCATTAATATGAGTAATCCAATAAAAGCGAGATAATTTACCTGAAAAATCCGCTTTATAGGAAAACGTCCATACACCAACATGGCTATAAAGGTCCCGGCAAAGGTACCGCCTGTTAGCAATGAAAACATTGAGGCTGCATGGGTAATGCTGACTTCAAGGTAACCAGCTAGAGGAGAAATTAATACGCCTATTTGCGTTAAAAGGCCAGACATTACCATATAGGTCATAAAAGCCACTATAGTTAATAACGCTTTGTTCATCCCCATTTTGTTTCCTACTATTTTTGTTGTTTTGTTATGGTTGATAGAGTGCGTTTTTACCACCACCAGTGCTGTCTAACCAAGCTTGGCGACGGGCAAATAAGGCTGGTGCGGCTTGATTAACCTGTTCGATAAGGTGCTGTATATCATGTTCTAGTAATCGGCCGTTATCTACCAATACTTTTCCTGCGACCATAGTCATATCTACATCTTGTCCCTGTACCGCATGTACCAAGTTGTAATGAATATTCATCAATGGGCCTGAATCGATAAGTGGAGTCATGCGAGGGGTGTCACACCTGACGGCAATCATGTCTGCGGATTTCCCCACTTCAAGTGAGCCTGTTACATGGTCTAGCCCTAGCGCCTTTGCACCACCAATTGTCGCCATACGGCATATATCCCAAGCATCAAGGGCGGCAGCATCTAAACTAGAAAATTTGGCGAGTAATGACGATACTTTCATTTCTTCAAACATGTCTAGGTTGTTGTTTTCTTTTTCGCCGTCTGTCCCTAGCCCCAAGTTTACGCCTGCCTTCAACATGGCAACCACAGGTGCAGCACCCGAGGCAAGTTTCATATTACTGATAGGGTTATGGGCAACGCCAATATTGCCCTGTGCCATAAGAGCTATTTCATTGTCATCGGCCCAAACACAATGAGCTAAGAGTGTTTTAGGGGCTTTGAGTAAGCCAAATTTTTCGAGGGCTTGAATAGGTCTGATTTTGTAGCGTTCAAGGGTTTGTTCTACATCAAATTGACTTTCGTTGCTATGGGTGTGAAAGCCAACTTGGTAGTCTTGGCATAGGTCAGCTATACGTTTCAATGCTGGTGGTACGGCATAAAACAAATGCTCAAGGCCCACCCATACTTGTATCCGCCCATCCGCTTCTTGATGCCATTGATTGATCAAAGCTTCGTTACTGTCTAAGGTTTCAAAGTAGTCATGCTCGGGATGTTCGGCTACATAGGGTACTAAGCATGCTCTGATACCAAGCTGTTTGGCCGCCTCGGCACTGCCTTCCATATAACGCCACATATCCACTATACAAGTGGTGCCTGACAGCAGAGCTTCGGCATAACATAACCATGACGATAAACTGGCATCTTTGGGGGTTAACACCCTATGCATGGGATCAATATATTGTTGCAACCAATCCCATACGGGCAAGTCTTCGGCCGTGCCACGCAACATGCCCGAGTGGCAATGTGTATTGATTAACCCCGGCATTAATATGCGATTAGTATAGGTCTTAACGGTGACATTGGGATGTTGGGAGAGTAGCTCACTCGCTTTACCTAGTTGTTTGATTTTACTTTGCTCTACCAGTACCGCACCTTGTTTGATTATGGTGTTGTTACTGTCCATGGTGGCTAGGTAGTCTGCTTGGTAAAGTGTTGTTGTCATGGTGGATTAACCTTTGTTCGTTTGTTCAGGGGAGGGGCTAAAAATGGCATTAAGCAGAATAGCGGTACATACGCTTAAGATGATGCCACTGTCGGTAAAGATGTGGCTCCATTGAGGTAAATATTGAAAATAGGCGGGGGCCACCATAGGGATCAAGCCAATACCAAGGCTGGCAGAGACGACCAACAAATTTGAGCGTGAGTCAGTAAAGTCTACCAGACTCAAAATGCGCACACCCATTAAAGCCACGGTACCAAACATCACCATGGCTGCAGCGCCTAAAGCGTATTGAGGTATCGAGGCAACAATAAAAGCTATTTTGGGAAGGCAACCTAAGGCAATTAAAATAAAGGCTCCGGCGGCAGCTACGTAGCGGCTTTTGACTCCACTTATGGTGACTAAACCTATGTTCTGTGAAAAAGATGTGTAAGGAAAAGCGTTAAATAAACCGCCTAATAAGGTCCCTAGTCCGTCGGAGCGTAAGCCTCTTACTAGTTGTTTTTGGTCTACTTCTTTATCTACTAATTTACCTAAAGCTAAAAACATCCCTGTGGATTCAACCATAGTTACCAACATCACTAGGGACATGGAGCAAATGGCTAAAAAATCGAAGGTGGGCATTCCTAAACTTAAGGGTTTGATGAGGGCAACCCAAGGTTCGTCATTTAAGCCTTTAAGTGAAATATCCCCCAGTAACCAAGCAGCCATAAACCCAGCGAGCATGGCTATCAGCACTGATACATTACTCAAAAAGCCTTTAGCAAAACGGTTGATAAGTAGGATTATGCTAAGTTGGAGTAAGCTAACCAGTAAATAAATAGGTTTACCAAAATCAGGGTTAGTTGAACCATCGGCAAGAGTAGGGCTAACACCTGCAGACCATTCAATGCCCACTTTCATTAAACTAATGCCAATAACCAGCAATACCGAACCTGTTACCACAGGTGGGAAAAACCGCATTAAACGGCCCATTATTGGCGCAAAGAGTATGCCGAATATGCCTGAAACAATAATCGCCCCGTAAATCCCCGGTAAGCCTAGTTCCGGGTTAACACCAATGGCAATCATAGGGGCGATTGAGGTGAAGGTTACGCCCATCATAATGGGTAGCTTAATGCCAAAATAACGGTTGCCAAAACACTGTACTAAGGTAGCTAATCCCGCTGCAAATAAATCGGCATTGATGATTAAAGACAAGGTTTCTTTAGGCAGTTGCAGAGCCGCGCCTAAGATTAATGGCACTATTATACAGGCCGAGTACATCACGAGTACATGTTGTAAACCAAGCAACACAGTAGGTGCAAGTGGTAAACGTTGATCTACAGGGTGAATGCCGCTGCTTTTTGTCTCTGAAGGTGTATCAATAGGAGGCATAACTTTTCACTCAACAAGCAAAGTAATAAGACTAATTTACTCTGCTGGCTTTAGTGTGCAAAATGGGAACTATTAAAATTTTTAATAGAACTTAGCTATTCATGCGTTTATCCCTAGAACAATTAACCGCTTTTTGCGCGGTGGCGAGTGAGAAGTCATTTTCAGCTGCGGCCCGTAAGTTGGGTAAGTCTCAATCTGCACTGAGTATAGCTGTGGCAAATTTGGAGATTGATTTTGGGGTAAGCTTGTTTGATCGTAGCGGGCGCTATCCCATTTTAACCGGGCATGGGCAGTCTTTACTTAGGGATGCAGAAGCCATATTACACCAGTGTTCGTCGATGGAGAATCGTGCCAACAGTTTGGCTGCAGAACTGGAAAGCCAAGTTACTATAGCCATAGATGAAACTATTCCTTTTCAAATATTGAACCATAACCTTGCCGGCTTCGCAGATTATTTTCCACCTGTGGATTTAAATATACTGCACCCGTCTTCTCAGTATATTCAGCAGTTGATCGAACAAGGCGAGGCCTCATTAGGAATAATGTGTGCAGGTGCTCACTATCCCAAAAATATCCATTTTAAAAGACTTGGTAATATAGCTTTCGCAAATGTAGTACACCGAGACCATCCTTTAGCCAATTTGCCTCAAGTTAACTTCGAACAGTTAAATCAACATAGACAGCTAGTTTATTTGCCCTTACTAGATAAATTGCCTACTAGTGAATACCTAAGCGCCACCAACCAATGGCGAATGGCCAGTTATCTGACATTGATGAACACTCTGTGTGCAGGCATGGGATGGACTACTGTGCCGAAACAATTGGTTTTGGACTTGCAGTTGCAAGATCAGTTATGCGAATTGCAGTTAACGTCATATCCTCATACTGAATGGGAGGTGGGTGTAGATCTAATTTGGTCGTCCAGCGAACGATTGGGTAAGGCGGGGAGCTGGCTAAGAGATGCATTCGGTTTGACACCGATTTGAAGGTATTTTGAGAAATGTCGATTGCTTAGTCAATATTACCGTGTTAACTAACTGATCTTCATGTATGTCTAACATTTTATAACACGAAGATTTATATCTGTTGCAAACGTTGCGCTATCTCAGGTGCAATAAGGTTAATCACATCGACTTTTAAAGCTTCGCTGTGGGCTGAATGTCGTAACTGGCCATCATCATCTGCTTCAATCAACGCATTTTCTTTTAGTGCTTGAATAAATGTAGCCAGTACTTTTTTATCAAAAAATTCTGGCGAGTTGATACCATGCAGTGCGGCTAATCTCTCGGCAAATTGAGCGCTTTTCTTTTCGAGTACAGAGCGGCTTACTTTTTCTTGCTGCGACAATAACGTTAACACTACCGCATAGCGATGTAAGGTTTCTTGAATGCTACGGTTAAGCAACCATGCTGAATAGAACTCTTCACTATCTGCAGCTGGTGTTTGAATTTCAGTTTCATGAATCTCGAGCAAACCCATTCCTAACATTTTGGTTAGCAGTGATTCAGTATAAGATGCCGCTTGTTCTATGCTCATATATATAAATAATTCGCGCTTGAGTAAGGGGTAAAGCTTCGCTACCAATAGTAATATTTGTTGCTTCGATAAACTTTTGTTGGCAAACACCATGGCGGCAATCAGGCCTGGTAGCGCGAATAAGTGCAGGATATTGTTACGGTAATAGGTTAGAGCGACAGCATTTTGGCTTTTTAGTGATATTATTTTGCCAAAACTATCTTCAGATACGTTAAATTTATTCAGTTTCAGAGTGTTTTCTAACAACTTTTTGCCGGATATCTTTGGTAGAGTGGCAAGATCGCTATAGGGTGCATCAGTCAACAGTTCTAAAAAATGATCAATGGCTTGTTCTAATTCAGACTGAGCCATAGCGTGCTTTTTCGCCGACAACAAACAGATTGCGCAAATTGACATACCGCTAACTGCAGCCGTTTGGTTTATTCTGCCCATCACATCTGTAGCAAGTTCGTTGACAACTGGTGTCAACCATTTAGGCTTCTTATCGACATTATTTTCTTGCTCATCTCGCCAATTAGGCACTTGCTGGTCAAGGTAATTAGTCAGATTGATTGGCTCGCCAAAATTCAGAAAACCGTAACCGTAATTTTTGAGTTTTTTAATGGCTGAAAATATTTGTAAAAAAGATTCTTTTTTCTTACCTGTGCCGTTCAGTTCTTTAAGGTAACTGGACACTTCCATCACATGTTCGTAACCAATATAAACCGGTACGATACTGACGGGGCGGTTAATGCCTTTGATTAACGCCTGTAATGTCATCGCTAACATGCCAGTTTTAGGGGGTAATAAACGCCCCGTTCTGCTGCGGCCACCTTCAGGAAAATATTTCACCGAATAACCTTTGTTAAATAGCAGTTCTAAATATTCGCGAAACACAGCTGAGTAGAGTTTGTTGCCTGCAAAGCTGCGACGAAGATAAAACGCGCCAGCTTTTCTTAATATTCCGCCAATAGGGCGAAAATTTAAGTTTATTCCAGCAGCTATGTGGGGTGTGACTAACCCTTGATGATAAATAACATAGGTGAGTAATAAGTAGTCCATATGACTTCGATGACAAGGTACATAGATAATCTCGTGGCCATTTTGCGCCAAGGCTCTGACTTTATCCGCATGCCTGACTTCGATACCGTTATAAATTTTATTCCAAATTTTGGTTAAAATTTTCTCAGCTAACCTAATTAGACCAGGACGGTAATCAGCTGCAATTTCAGCTACATATTTTTTTGCTTGTTGTTTTGCTTGTTGATGACTTAATTGTTTGCTGCGAGCTTCTCCAACAATGGCCCTACGCACTGATTTTGCGCCCAGAACACTATTATACAATTGGTGACGTTCAAGAATGTTGGGGCCTGTTAATGTTTGATGACGGCGATAAAAATGTGTGCCGGCAACGCGGATAAGTTTATGGGCGATGTCTTCATCGCTACCCTTTAACTCCAGCATTTTCCTCGAAGATACGGCTTTGCTATAACAGACGAAATTATCTCTGCCTAAAAGCAACACAATAAAAAATTTACGAAGCCAGCTAGGTGAAACTTGGTTGGCGATGATATCTGACCAACCTGAGGTGTCTTTACCTGGTGCTCTACCCCAAAGTATAGACACAGGGACTATCTGAATATCCAGGTCTGAATTTTCTCTGTGCAGTCTAAATAGTTTAGCCGCATCTTCTTGAATTGAAGTACCTTTTGTTTTGCGGTTTAGTACTGATTTGGGTTTCTGTAGGAACAAACACGAAGAGTGCCGTTGATCGTCGATAGTCAAATTGAGTGTGGGTTTGGGTAAACCTAATGCCATTGCAGACATTTTGAGTGCTAACTGATCAGTGACAGAACGGGTTCGCAATAAATAAACAATGGGACGGGTTTTATCTATGCCCAGTTCAACTTCAAGATCACTTGGAGTACTGTTTACTTTTACTAGCCATTTGACCGGTACGGTTACTATTGCTAACAGCAATCTATGCAGCCACAACATACTCTTTACTCGCAGATTTAAAACTCGCAAGGATACCACAGACATTCCTAGCAGTTTAATAATTGATAATGGGTGCTTCAGTTTGATCTGATTTTATTAAACCATTCCACAGTCAACATAAAACAAATTTGAGATTTAACATTAACTGTATATAATAAGGTAACTGTATAAAAAAACAGGCTGGTTATGCGTCCACTAACTGCACGACAAGAAGAAGTACTTGAACTGATTAAAAATACGATGTTGAACACAGGTATGCCACCTACTCGTGCTGAAATTGCCCGGGAATTAGGTTTTAAATCTGCTAATGCAGCAGAAGAACATTTAAAAGCCCTGGCGCGAAAAGGGGTAATAGAAATTTTACCTGGTACGTCCCGTGGCATTAAGTTAAATGCACCACTTGAAGACCAACTCGAAGAGCTTGGTTTACCATTGATTGGCCGAGTTGCTGCAGGAGAGCCTATTTTGGCTCAAGAGCATATTGAAGGCCATTATCGCGTGGATCCTAGTTTGTTCAAGCCGAGTGCTGATTTTTTGCTTAGAGTGAACGGAATGAGTATGAAAGACATCGGTATTTTGGATGGCGATTTGTTGGCTGTTCATCGCACTATGGACGTACACAATGGTCAAGTAGTCGTCGCTAGGGTAGATGATGACGTTACAGTAAAACGACTTGAGAAAAAAGGCAGGCAGGTTTTGTTGCATGCTGAAAACGAAGCGTTTTCTCCCATTAAGGTCGATTTGGCGACTCAGCCGTTTAATATAGAAGGCATCGCTGTGGGGGTTATTCGTAACGCCGATTGGATGTAATCTTGATGCAGCGCATTGTTGATTAATAATGCGCTTTTAAATCTATATCTATTTATGAACCCTTTGGTTGTTTTCCTCTCTTTATATCTTTGTTATTTTTTGTTTATCAACAATTTATGTTTAAAAATTAATCAGTTGATTGCAAGTAAAACAAAAAGGCTAGACTAATCGCTATCAAATGAGAGACCATTAACATTAGAAAAGCAAAAAAACCAATAAATTAACATAAGCGTAAACCAAATAGGGATTTTTCAATTTCTATTTGAAGTTAGTGTTTCAGTGAAAATAAAAAATACGTTTAACGTATATGAGGTGCCATGTGAAGAGAATTTTGTTCAAGGTTGGAACTATGCTATCTGCATTGATGACTACGTCGGTGTTTGCAGAAACGAAAGATAATATTGAGCAATACCAGCTAAACATGACTAAAGGTGTGACAGATATTAGTGCTGGTGTTTACGATATGCATATGTTGATGTTTGTTATCTGTGTGGTGATAGGGGCCGGTGTTTTTATCGCCATGTTTATTTCTATGTACTTCCATAGGAAATCTAGGGGTGTTAAGCCTGCTAATTTCCATGAAAATGTAAAAGTTGAAATTGCCTGGACAGTGATCCCTTTTATTATATTGGTTGTGATGGCAGTGCCAGCAATGAATTTGTTAATTGATATGGAAGATGCTAGCGAACCTGATGTGTCTATTTTAGTGACCGGTTCACAATGGAAGTGGCACTATAAGTATATGGACAATGACGTTGAATATTATTCTAAATTGGCCACTCAAGCTGACCAAATATCTGGGAAAATACCTAAAGGTGAAAACTATCTACTCGAAGTAGACAGACCGCTCGTTATACCCACTGGTCAAAAAGTCCGCTTTCTTATCACTTCAGACGATGTTATTCACTCTTGGTGGGTGGCAGATTTTGGTTTCAAACAAGATGCTAATCCAGGTTTTATTAATGATGCGTGGACCAATGTTAATGAACCAGGTGTGTATCGTGGTCAATGTGCAGAGCTTTGTGGTAAAGATCATGGTTTCATGCCGATTGTAGTGATTGCCAAAGAGCCTGCTGAATATGCTAAATGGATTTCAGAGCAAGAAGCTGTACAGCAGCAAGCAAAAGCAGAAGAACAAAGACTGTTATCTATGAATATGACAATGGCTGAATCCATGGAATTGGGCGAAAGTGTCTATGATGCTAACTGCGCAGCTTGTCATATGCCAAATGGCGAAGGTTTGCCTGGTGTTTTTCCTGCATTAAAAGGCAGTCAAATCGCAGTTGCAGACGAGCCTAAACATATTGATATCTTAATAAACGGTGTCACAGGCAGTGCTATGCAATCTTATGCGAAACAATTAACTATGTCTGAAATTGCTGCTGTGGTGACTTACGAGCGTAATGCTTGGGGTAACGATACTGGTGACTTGGTTCAAGCCAAAGACATCAATTCTGCAATGAACGAACAATAGGAGAAGGTGACCATGACAACATTAACTGATAATACTCAGCATGATAATCATGCAGATGATCACCACGATCATCATATTCCATACGGTATAAAGCGTTGGTTAAATACTACCAACCATAAAGATATCGGTACACTATATTTATGGTTCGCTTTCATCATGTTTCTGACTGGTGGCGCAATGGCTATGGTGATACGAGCTGAATTATTTCAACCCGGACTGCAAATAGTAGAACCTCACTTTTTTAATCAGATGACCACAGTGCATGGCCTTATCATGGTATTTGGTGCGGTTATGCCGGCCTTTACGGGTTTAGCTAATTGGTTAATACCTATGATGATAGGCGCGCCAGATATGGCCCTCCCTAGAATGAATAACTGGAGCTTTTGGATTTTACCTTTTGCTTTTTTGATCCTGTTATCTTCTTTGTTCCTAGAAGGTGGTGGTCCTGCTTTTGGTTGGACCTTCTACGCGCCTCTATCCACTACCTACAGCGCCGATAGTACAGCGTTGTTTGTGTTTGCCGTGCACATCATGGGTGCGTCATCCATCATGGGTGCAATTAATGTTATCGTGACTATTTTTAATATGCGCGCGCCAGGAATGACGTGGATGAAGATGCCATTGTTCGTCTGGACATGGTTAATCACTGCGTTTTTGTTAATTGCAGTTATGCCTGTACTCGCTGGTGCGGTTACTATGGTGCTTACGGATAAATTTTTTGGTACAAGTTTCTTTGATGCCGCCGGTGGTGGTGATCCTGTCATGTTCCAGCACATCTTTTGGTTCTTCGGTCACCCCGAGGTATACATTATGATATTGCCTGCTTTTGGCATTATTTCACAAATCATACCTACTTTTGCGCGTAAACCGTTATTTGGCTATGCGTCAATGGTGTATGCCACTGGCTCTATTGCATTGTTGTCATTTATTGTATGGGCACACCATATGTTTACTACAGGTATGCCGGTGGCAGCAGAGCTATTTTTCATGTTTGCGACCATGCTGATATCTGTGCCTACAGGTGTGAAAGTCTTTAATTGGGTGGCGACTATGTGGCGTGGCTCTATGACTTTTGAGGTCCCCATGTTGTTTGCAATAGCCTTTATTGTGTTATTCACTATAGGGGGATTATCTGGATTAATGTTGGCAATAGTGCCAGTAGACTTCCAATACCATGATACTTACTTTGTAGTTGCGCATTTCCATTATGTGTTAGTTACAGGCGCTATATTCTCAATTATGGCAGCTGTTTATTACTGGTTACCCAAGTGGACCGGAAAAATGTTTCACATCGGTTTGGCGAAATGGCATTTCTGGTGCTCATTAGTGTCGGTTAATGTGTTGTTCTTTCCTATGCATTTTGTCGGTTTAGCGGGTATGCCTCGTCGTATCCCAGACTATGCGTTACAGTTTGCAGACATTAATAAATGGATAAGTATTGGTGGTTTTGCCTTTGGTTTATCGCAATTAATTTTCTTAGTCTTACTGATTAAGGCTTGTAAAAAGCAAGGTGAGCCAGTGTCTGACCAAGTGTGGGAAGGAGCTGAAGGTTTAGAGTGGGAAATCCCATCTCCAGCACCATATCACACCTTTGAAACACCGCCAGTCGTGAAATAACTTAATAGGAATCGAGGCTTATGAGCGCTAATCCAAATCAAACAAAAAACAATAAATTGGTGCTTAAACTGGCTGCCATTGTTGTGGGTATGTTTGGTTTTGGTTTCGCACTGGTGCCTCTCTATGACGTACTTTGTGATGCCTTGGGCATTAATGGCAAACCATCAGATACAGCGGCTGTTTACAAGGCCATTGAAATTGATGAGAGTCGGTTGATCACTGTGGATTTTATTACGCGCATAAACACGGGTATGCCATGGGAATTTAGGTCTGAAACCAGACAGGTTAAGGTGCATCCTGGGCAACTTAATAAAGTCAGTTTTTACGTAAAAAACCCTACTAAGACAGCCATTGTTGGTCAAGCTGTACCATCGATATCGCCTGGTCCAGCGGCGTTATATATGAACAAAACAGAATGTTTTTGTTTTGAACAACAAACATTACAAGCAGGGGAGGAATTGTTGATGCCAATGCAATTTTATGTCGACCCTCAGCTACCAGAAGATATTACTTATTTTACTTTGCAATATACTCTTTATAACGTCACTGCTTCGGCAGATTTTGTGGCAATGAATTAGGGTAAAGGAGAACAAAATGTCAGAAAAAGAATACGAAAAGTACTATGTTCCCGCAGAAAGCCCATGGCCGTTTATGGGGGCTGTTGCGTTATTTTTAATGGCTGTCGGGGCTGGCAATTTTGTGGTTGAAAGCACACGAGGAAAAGAGGGGTTCGGCGCTTATATTTTAGGTGCAGGTTTTTTAGTTTTGGTGGTCATGTTGGTTGGGTGGTTTAGAAACCAAATACATGAATCTATGAGTGGTTTATACAGTGCTCAGTTGAGCCGTTCATATCGTCAAGGTATGGCATGGTTTATTTTTTCTGAAGTGATGTTTTTTGGCGCTTTTTTTGGCGCTCTGTTTTATGCCAGATTTATTTCAGTGCCTTGGTTAGGCGGTGCATCAAATAATGATATGACAGGCGAAGTGTTATGGCCTGCGTTTGAGGCAATATGGCCGCTGGTTACCACGCCCGGTGGTTTAACGACAGAAGCTATGCCTTGGACTGGTTTACCCTTGATTAATACATTTATACTGCTTACATCCTCGGTTACCTGTCACTATGCTCATGTTGCACTGGAACAAAACAATCGTGGAAAGCTTAAGCTTATGCTCGGTTTGACTGTGTTGCTAGGTGCCATCTTCATGGTGATGCAGGTCGAAGAATACATCCATGCATATTCAGAAATGAATCTGACTTTACAATCTGGTATTTATGGTAATACTTTTTTCTTGTTAACAGGATTTCACGGTTTTCACGTTACGCTAGGTGCAATAATTCTATTTATTATGTTATTGAGAATTATGAAAGGGCATTTTACGCCCAAAAATCACTTCGCATTTATGGCCGCTAGCTGGTATTGGCATTTTGTTGATGTAGTGTGGGTTATACTCTTTGCTGTTGTATATATTTTTTAGCAACATCATTTACTAAGTTGAAGAGCCACTGCAATGCGGCGGCTCTTTGCATTGGTTAGTGTGGTGAAGGATTAGGAACAATGAGTCCAGTTGCTACAGCGAGTAGCATCAAGCCAACGATAATGGCTGAAGTGAGAACTCTTCTGCCAATGAATTTACTCATAGGTGGACTATCAGGGTCGTCTTTGAGCATAATCATCATAGCTTTAAATAAATTGAACACCATAAATAATAGTAACCCACCGACAAGTATTTTGATTAACATCTATTCACTCCTAAAGATTTTTTGAGCTGTTATGTGGAACTTTTTATCACGTTTACCCTTTGTTGCTACCTTAATTACTTTTGTGTGTGTTGTCATTATGTTTGCTTTAGGTAATTGGCAATTACAAAGAGCAGAGCAAAAAACAACACGTTTATCAGCTATAGAGATTGCTACTAAAACGGCGAAAGTCGATTTACAACAGTTCTTATACAGCAATATAGATGAAATGCTGGATATGCCTGTAAATTTTGATGGGACCCCGGATGCAGTTCGTTATTTTTTATTGGACAATAAGATCCATAAAGGGCGAGTGGGATACCAAGTTTTGGTGCCCACACAAACATATGTAGGTACAGTAATTGTCAATTTTGGTTGGGTAGCCGCAACAAATAGCAGAGAAATATTGCCTAGTGTCAATATTGATGTTAAAAAATCTCGGTTTGCGGGCGTTATATCCCTGCCTTTGGATAATGCCATGGTCAAAGAAACGGCGTCGGTGGACGGTATTTGGCCAAAAGTAATACAGCAGACGGATCTAAAAGTTATTCAACAACACTATACTCAAGAAATATTACCTTTTGTGGTGTTATTAAATACGCAGGAAAGTTCAATTTTCATAAGAGATTGGCAACCTGTTGTAATGGCACCGGAAAAACACTTGGCCTATGCCGTACAGTGGTTTTTACTGGCACTTGCTGCGTTGGTAATATTTGTTATCGCCCAAAGAAATAAGTTAAAAAGGAACAAAAGTGAGTACCACTAAAAACAATAAATTAATGATGTTGCTTCTGGCTTCAATTTTTATACTTCCTGTATTACTGGCTAAACTTGCTTTAGATAATGATTGGTTTAATCAAGCTGCAACAAACAAGGGGGAGCTACTTTCACCTATTGTTGATATGAGTTTATTGCAAACCACCGAACAGGTGCCTAAGTGGAAATTACTCTATGTTTTACCAGAAGTGTGTTCTGTTAAATGTGAGAACGCTTTATATAGTATTGCTCAAGTTCGCAGCGCGTTAGGTAAGGAAAGCGATCGTGCTGAAGTGGTTGTTATTACCCATGAGAAAAGTAATATTGCCCAGCTTGCGCAGCTTAAAGAAAAACAAAACATTCGCTTTTTAAATACCAACATAAAAAGTCTGCAACAAATGTTTAAAGAAACGAGTACAGATGCTATTTTTATTGCTGATACTTTGGGTAACATTATTTTACGTTTCCCATTACAAATTGATGAAAAGCAAGCAATATTAGATAGTCGTGATATTTTGTCGGATATGCGCAAGTTACTTAAACTTTCGCGTATCGGTTAGAGGATGCTGAAATGATGAAGAAGTTATTGCTGGTAAGTATTCTATTAGCTTTGGTGGTAATTGTACTTGGTGCATACGCTCGCCTCACTGATGCCGGATTAGGTTGTCCTGACTGGCCTGGTTGTTATGGTCATCTTAGTTTCTCTAAGACCACAGAAAATATAGAAATTGCCCAGCAAGCATTTCCTGAGCGCCCCTTTGAAGAGCACAAAGCTTGGAATGAAATGATTCACCGTTATTTTGCCAGCGCTTTGGGTTTTTTGATACTGGTGATTTTTATTAATAGTCTATTCAGCAAAGCTTATAACAAGCCTGTAAAGCTGCCTCTGTTTCTGTTGTGTTTAGTCTGTTTCCAAGGTGCTCTAGGTATGTGGACGGTGACACTGAATTTATTGCCTGCGGTGGTGATGGGGCACTTATTAGGTGGATTCACTGTATTATCTTGTCTATTTTTATTGTACTTAAGGTTGATCCCTTATCGAATTCTTGGCGGTGACGCTGTTCTGCGTCAATTTGGAAAATATACAATTTTAGGGATAGTTATTTTAACGGGGCAAATAGCTTTAGGTGGCTGGACGTCAGCTAATTATGCTGCACTAGCTTGCACTGAATTACCCATTTGTGAAGGTAATTGGTACGAGCGTTTAGATTTTACTGGTGCTTTTAGTATTCCAGAAGCAGAAAATTATGAGTTTGGTGTCCATGGCTATGCTGAACGTATGACTATGCATATTGTGCATAGAATAGGCGCGTTAATTACCTTTTTGTACTTATGTTGGTTAGGGATTAGGTTGTATGCTGCAGCACACTCAAGCTTAATTAAAAAGTTATCCATTCTAATGATATTAGTTTTGGGTGTTCAAATTGCTTTAGGTTTAAGCAATGTAGTTTACAGTTTACCTATTGCTGTTGCTGTGATGCATAATGCTGTAGCCGCGTGTTTGATGTTGGTGTTAGTAACCATTAGTTACACGTTGTATCGCAAAACTTAGGAGAATAAGGTGAGTAAGGTCGTAGCCGAAGGACAACCAAACAATCAATTTAATTTATGGGCTACTTGCCAAGATTATTATGAACTAACCAAACCAAAAGTCGTGTTGTTATTGTTATTAACCGCATTGGTTGGCATGTGTTTAGCCAGTGATAGTTGGATCAGTTGGCAAATTCTTGCTGCTGGATTAATAGGGATCGGTTTTTTGTCGTCTGCCGCCGCAGTGGTTAATCATGTTGTGGATAGAAAGATAGATGGCAAAATGGGTCGTACTGCAAATCGTCCAGTAGCTAAAGGTAAAGTGACTCCACAAAAAGCCCTGTTTTTTGCGGCTGTATTAACTATTGTTGGATATATGATCCTCGAATTGTGGGTTAATCGTTTAACTGCGGTGTTAACCCTTGCTGGGTTGTTTGGATATGCTGTGGTGTACACTATGTATTTAAAACGAGCGACACCACAAAATATTGTTATTGGTGGTTTAGCGGGTGCCATTCCTCCCCTGCTTGGATGGACTGCAGTGACGGGAGAAATTCACCCACATGCATTGTTATTGGTACTGATTGTGTTTATCTGGACACCACCACATTTTTGGGCTCTGGCAATTCATCGCGAAAAAGATTATGCCAGAGCACAAGTGCCTATGTTGCCTGTGACCCACGGTATCGAATTTACTAAAACGTCTATCTTGTTGTATACTGTTCTACTCTGTGTGGTGTGTTTACTGCCTTATTTAGTGGGTATGTCAGGCCTTATATATCTGATTGGTTCCACTTTATTAAATGCGGGTTTTTTATATTACGCATGGAAATTGAAATATACCTCCACCGAACAAACCGCTATGCAGACCTTTAAATTTTCTATCATTCATCTAATGATACTGTTTGTTGTGCTTTTGGTTGATCATTATATGTGGTTTTAGGTATGAGTAGACTAAAAGTAGGCCTGATTGCTTTTTTTGCACTTGTCATAGGAGTTGTAGTGGCATTAAACATTGCACCGCTGAGCGCAAACAATAAAACTCAGTATGTGAGTTTATACCCTCAGGCAAGAGCGTTATCTGACTTTCAGTTAGTAGATCAGAATAATCAATCCTTTACATCTGCAGAGTTAATAGGGCACTGGAGTCTGGTTTTTGTTGGTTATACATATTGCCCTGATATTTGTCCGACTACCTTGGCAGAGTTAAAAAATGTTTATCCAGAATTACAAAAAATATCCACAGATTTTCCTATTCAAGTCGTTTTGTTGTCTGTTGATCCGAAGCGCGATACTCCTGAACGATTAAACGACTATATTAATTTTTTCCATTCTGACTTTATTGCTGTTAGTGGAGAACATTCTCAATTATTTCCTCTAGTAAGAGCTATGGGCATGATGTATTCCATGTCCGAAAGCACGGATAACCCTAACTATTTAGTCGATCACAGTTCATCTATAGTGGTAGTGAATCCAAAGGCACAAGTGATAGGCCGTTTTAAGCCTGAATTTGTTGTAGGCAAGTTACCTATTAGTGAAGGACAAAAGATACTAGCTGATATGCCGGTTATTATGTCCCAATAAACTGCGCTAATGCTCAGCAGTTAGGCTAATCAAGACGATGCTAATTTATTGTTCCACGCCAGTTGCCATAGGTGCGACTTATAATATTAATACTGAATTGTCGCTGTTATTTTCTGGTTTTGAGTTTGTTATCTTCAGATGGACAGTACGGTTTTGACAATCACTGGGTTGCAGAAATCGACAATCAAGTTGTCGGTTGTTTATACACATAGCATAGTGATTTGCCAGATTCTTACCACCAAGCTACCTTAATCAAGTTAACCAATTTCTAAGGTGTTGCTCATGCATTATCTGTAGTAGAGGCAAGCCAAGCTTTGCAAGACTGTATCCCAAGACTTAAAAATTATGAGTTGTGTATCGGATACTTTGCCGTGTTAGCAAAGTATCAAAGGCAAGGTTTAGCTACTAATTTGCTAAGGTTTGCACAGCAAAAAGCTTTAACCCTTTGGTAAGTCAAATTATACCTAGACGTTGAAAATACTAATTTACAAGCAATAGACTTTTATTTCGGGCGGGGGGGTAAATGTGAAAGCGAATCAGGTATTAGCCAAAGAATGCAAACATTAAGTATTGGTTCGCATCTTCATTTCAGCAAAAAATTAATCTAACCACTTCCCTTCAATTGTTGGCATAAAAAAGGGTTGTGAAAACCAATAATATCTATTCGTTTCACTTATGCTGGGTGCAGTGCAATTTACTCTGTGTCTGCCGGGTTGAGTGATTGGGTTTATATCCACAGAAACCGTATTCCCTTTTAAAAACATGTTTAAATTCTGACCATTTTGAAAGCAGTTTATTTGTTGTGGTAATAAGTCATCAGTTTTGACATTAAAAGAAAGACTTTCAGTGTCAGAATATAATTCGACCTTAGGATCGTAAGAGGAAACATTGTCCACTGGCATCGCCAAACTATTTAATTTGACCTTCAAGCTTTGAATATTGCTGTATATCCCTGCAGACGGGTAACGTGGTAAGGCCGAAAAGTCACTGTAGGAAGCAATAGCACCGCTATGTTGAGCAAAACCAATGTAGCCACTAGCTTTGAGTCGATTTTTTAGTTTTAAATCAAATTCTCCATAAGGGTAAGCAAAATATTTTAAGCTGTAACCCAGATTGTTTTTAAGTATCGTTTCAGCTGTTTCTATTTCTAGTAAGCTTCGCCGCAACCAACTTTCTTCAGACTCACTTTTATTTTTCGTCAACATATGGGAGTGTTGACTACCATGGTTAGCGAAGCTCGCGCCCTCATTAGCCATTATTTTAACTTGTTGCCAATCAAGTTGATAACTCACCTTACCAATCAAAGGCGGGTTAATAAAAATGGTGTAGGGGAATGAAAATTCTTTCAGAATAGGGTGAGCATTGTTGTAAATATTTTTATAACCGTCATCAAATGTGATCACCACTGCTTTGTCGGACAACGGTTGCTTGTTCTGCAGCGTTTCAATTACCTCTTTTAGGGGTAATACCTGATGATGTTCAGCTAAATATTGCATGTGCTCACGAAAGGTTTCGGGTGATACTGATGTGACCCCGGGAGTACTGTGACTTACGTGGTGATATAAAAGGATAACTGCATTGTCTTTCGCCCAAGTGTTTATGCTCAGTAGCGCACATGTTAATATCATCAGCAAAGTATCCGAAGTTCTTCTCATATTTTTCCTTCATAACTGAAACTAAAATGACTAATAATAATATTTTATCAAACTTCTTTCAGATTAGTCTGCACCAAAAAATTATTGTTATGGCAATACCTATGATCTTAAGTAATGTCACGACTCCTATAATGGGACTGGTTGACACAGCTGTTTTGGGCCATATGCAGGAAATATATTTTCTTGCTGGGGCGTCTGTAGCCGCATTGATTATCACTCAACTGTATTGGTTATGTGGCTTTTTAAGAATGACCAGCACAGGTCTTAGTGCTCAGGCAAAAGGTAGTCGAGATATTAACCAGCTTCATCAAAGCTTATTTCAGGGGATATTGATTGGCTTTTTATTAGGGTGCTTGTTGTTGTTACTACAAGATGGCATTTTGGCTTTGGGTTTATATTTCGCCAATGCTACACCAGTTGTTGAAGGGGTTATCTCTGAATATTTTTACACCCGTATTTGGGGGGCGCCTGCTGCAATAGTTAATCTTGCTTTAGTCGGTTGGTTGATAGGCCAACAAAAAGCCAAACAGGTGTTACTTATTCAGGTGTTCGCAAACTTATTGAATTTGGTGCTTAATCTTTGGTTTGTGTTTGGTTTAGGGCTGGAGGTGTTAGGTGTAGCACTGGCTAGCGTTGTCGCTGAATATTCCATCTCAATCATAAGTATAATTGTGGCATTGAAATTGGTTGGTAAGCCAATAATACAAAAAAAGTGGTTCTCAGGAACATATTTACATTCTCTGCTATCCCTTAACGGTAACACGTTTTTTCGAAACCTTATCTTACAAGCATGCATCGCTTTTCTTATTTTTAGAGGGGTAGGATTTGGCTCTATTTCAGCAGCAATCAACGCTATTCTGATGCAGTTTTTTTCCTTAATTGCCCTTGGATTAGACGGTGTTGCTTATGCAGCAGAAGCATTGGTGGGTGAACAAAAAGGACAAAAAAATGCTGATGGCATCATACATGTCACCTTACATGGATTGGTGTGGTCCACCATAGTTGCAATCATTTATTCGTCGATTTTTATTGTATGGGGAACTGAGATCACCTCTGTAATAACGGATCAACCGATCCTTCAATTAGAAATGCAAGACTACTTAGCCTTTGTGTATTGTTTGCCTATCATCGCCCACTGGTGTTTCTTTTTTGATGGGGTTTTTGTGGGTTTGACTCGGTCACAAGCCATGCGAAATAGTATGTTGTTATGTGGGTTGGTAATTTACTTTCCTGCTTTTTGTGTGTTTTTATCTTACGCAAACAAAGGTCTATGGATGGCAATGTTACTCTTTTTATTGTTTCGAGGTATAAGCTTGGGAGGATACTTTATTTATCTTTGTCGAAAGGGGAAGGTGGCGGTTTAAAGCTAACTATCATACGGTGAACCAGAATGCCTAGATAGCCCCTAATGGAATATAAGCTACCTACTACCAATAACACTAGACCTGGGTTTTGAATAACAGGCGCGACTTTTGCGCCTATTAATACTGCTATTACCCCTAAGCAAAAGATGCCTAAACCACGTTTGAAAAAAATCCAGCTTTTACTTGGGTCATTGGCTAAACGCTGCGACCAGTTAATGTTTATATCCTTGCTGAGCTAGTATTGGGTTTCAAGCCTAGTAGTAAGAGTGTTCGCCTGCTTTATGTTCGGTGGCATCTTTTACTGCTATTAATTCACCAGGAAATTGTTCAAGCATTTGTTTTTCTACACCTTCTTTCAAGGTGAGATCCACTTGTGAGCAACCGTTACAACCACCACCGAATCGTAATACGGCTTCTTTTTCTTCTGTGATTTCAACTAATGTCACGTTACCACCGTGGCTAGCAAGTTGCGGATTGATTTCTGCTTCAATCATGTAACTCACTCGTTCAGCTAAAGGTGCGTCACTATCTACTTTGCGTGCTTTGGCGTTTGGCGCTTTGAGGGTGAGTTGTGAGCCCATTTGGTCAGTGACAAAATCAATTTCAGCTTCTTGCAGGAAAGGCACACTTTCTAGATCTACGACTGCATCAAAACCATTAAATTCTAGCACAGTGTCTGATTCTTCTATCGCATCTGGTGGACAATAAGACACCCCACATTCTGCACTGGGTGTGCCGGGGCTAACCACAAACACTCTGATATTGGTATCAGTCTCTTGGTTTGCGAGCAGCTTGCAGAAATGTGCTTGCGCTGTTTCTGAAATGTTAATCATGGGCTATCTACCTCTAAAATATTTCTATAAACATAATAACAAAATTACTTGAGTGAAACACTCAAGTAATCATCTTTCCTTATGTTAATTTTGACTAAAACGTGCGAACATTTTTCTAAATTTTGACTTATTGGACTAATTTTATGTGTTTACTATTTAGAAATTTTGCTTTTGTGTTGTTTTTCATCAGTCCGCAAGCTTTAGCTATTGAAGATATTACTTATTTACCAACAGGTACTCAATATAAAGCAGACATTACTACACCCAGTCAAGCATTAGGGGCGTCGGTAGGTGAATGGCACGTGCGTCATGATCAGATAGCTAACTATATGCAGGTGTTGGCTTCTCAGTCAGACCGCGTTAGCTTAGTCGAAACGGGTCGTACTCACGAAAACCGTCCACTTTATCTATTGGCTTTTAGTTCTCCTGAAAATCAACAGAATTTAGCTGCAATCCAAACTAAACATATTCGAAACTTAGGTCAATCTACAGATAAAAACGACCCATTAGTTATTTGGATGGGCTACAGCGTTCATGGCGACGAACCGTCAGGTTCGAATGCTGCCCTTTTAATTGCTTATTATCTCGCTGCAGGTCAGGATGAACTGATAGATGAGTTACTGAACGACAATATTGTTTTACTCGATCCAAGTATAAATCCTGACGGCCTGTCTCGATTTGCTCAGTGGGCAAATATGCATAAAGGTAAAAACCTGGTGTCTGACCCCAATCACCGTGAACATCAGCAAGCTTGGCCTTCAGGTCGAACAAACCATTACTGGTTTGACTTAAATCGAGATTGGTTGTTATTGACTCATCCGGAATCTCGAGCGCGAATTAAACAGTTTCATCAATGGCGCCCTCATGTGTTAACTGACTTTCATGAAATGGGAACCAACAGTACTTACTTCTTCCAACCAGGTATTTCGTCTAGGAAAAACCCATGGACTCCACTAAAAAATGTTGAACTGACTGCGGCCCTTGGGGGCTTTCATGCAACTGCGTTAGATAAAATAAAGCAGTTATATTTTACTCAAGAAAGTTATGATGATTTTTATTATGGTAAAGGTTCAACTTATCCTGATGCACATGGCAGTATAGGCATTTTGTTTGAACAGGCCAGTAGCAGAGGGCACCTGCAAGATTCTGTGCATGGCCCGTTGAAGTTTACTGACACCATTCAAAACCAAGTGACCACTTCTATTTCAACCTTTGTTGGTGCTTTAGCCAATAAACAAGGCCTGTTGAAGTATCAAATTGATTTTGCCAAACAGACCAAAGATTTATCCAAAGAGGATGATCTAGCCGGTTATATTTTGAATGAGAAGGCTGACGGATCTCGTTTCTCAAAGATGTTAGAGATTTTGTCAGCGCACCAAATTCAATATTTCCCATTAAGCAAAGATGTAAAAGTTGACGGACAAATATTTGATTCACTAAACAGTATGTTTGTACCCCTGAATCAACCTCAATATCGGTTGATAAAGTCGCTATTTTCAACTCGTAAATCATTTGACGACAACACCTTTTACGATGTGTCGAATTGGAACCTGCCTCTTGCATTTAACATCCAGTATAAAGCGGTTAAGAGAGCACCAAAGCTGGATAAAGCTCAGGTTAATAACTCCAAAACTGTTACTCCAGCTTTATTGCCTGACGCTTACGCCTATGCTTTTTCTTGGCAAGACTACCAAGCACCAAGACTTTTACAGCGCTTATTAGCCAAAAAAGTAAAAATGAAATTGGCAGGTGAAGCCTTTTTTGCACAAACTTCTCAAGGTGGTAAGAGCTTTTCTGCAGGTGCAGTAATTATACCGATATCTCTAGAACAGCCTGAAAATATAGTCAGTATTATTGCTAGCGAAAATATGGGGTTAGATATTCCTATTCATTCAGTGACGTCAGGATTAACTCGTCAAGGTATTGATTTAGGTAGTCGTAAAATGTTTAACATTGCTTTGCCTAAAACGATATTAGTGGGCGGGCGCGGTACCTCACAATATGAAGCTGGAGAGGTCTGGCATTACTTAGACCAACATCTTGATATGCCTATTTCAGTTACAGATTTAGTACAACTCGGCAAGTTACCTTTGGACAACTACACCCATATGATTTGGGTACAAGGTAATTACAAAGACGTGCCTGAAAAAACGGTCAGAAAAATCGAAGCATGGTTAAGCTCTGGGGGCATTTTAATCGGACAAAAATCTGCAGCAAAATGGTTTTCTGATAAGAGCTGGCTTCAGGCAAGTTTTAAAGCAACAAAGATATTAAGTTGGCATTTGAAACAACAGGTTTAACCTATAAAGATCAAGAAGCACTTAAAGCCAAGCAAAGAATAGCTGGCGCTGTATTTGAAACGCGATTAGATGTTAGTCATCCATTAGCCTTTGGTTTTGGTTCTACTCAATTACCCATGTTTCGTAATAGCGCCTTAATAATGAACCGACCAGATAAACCATTTGTTACCGTCGCCAGCTATGTTAAATCACCATTGATGGCTGGTTATACTACTGATGAGTTGCAGACACTTATTGGTGGCAGCGCGGCAATTGTGTCCCACAATTTTGGTAAAGGTAAAGTTATAGGTTTTGCAACTAACGTCAATTTTAGAGGCGTTTGGTATGGCACCAGTCGCCTTATGAGTAATGCAATATTTATGGCTGGCTTCATTGATGCACCTTTTAATTAATGCACTAGCGTAAGGCAAATACTCCAGACATCAATTTTCAGATTAGGATTGTGCTTACGTAAACAAAGGTAAGCACAGTTCATTGTAGTCCCAGTGGTGATGACATCATCAAAAAGTGCTACATGATTAAGGCTTTTTAATCGTAACTTAGAGACCTCATCAACTTCAAAAGCATTGTGGAGGTTTTTACGTCTTTGGGCTGCTGACAAATCAGTTTGGGCCTGTGTTGATTTGCATCTGCTAATAATTGACGTATCCATATCCAGCTGACTCAACTTACAAATATGTTTAGCCAACTCTATACTTTGATTAAATTTTCGATTTAGATAACGATTTTTGTGTAACGGCATTGGAATAATCAGTTGCGGTAAATTAGGTATAGAGTTTAAACAGTGCTTCACAAAAATGGTCGCTAGTGCATGGGCATTGGGCACATTTTTTGAGAATTTTAGTCCAGTTAATAACTTAGATATCGGCCACTGATAGTCAGCAAGAGCCATTACACTAGGAAAATCTACCTTTGCTAACCCTAAGCTTACTTTTGGTGAGTACATCAAATTGTGTTGGTATCGTTGTAGATCAAATAGTATAAGGTCATCAATGCAATATTGGCATATTGATGTGCTAGTTGATTGCTTACAGATTAAACAACGTTGAACTATAGTGATTTTCATCTATTCGTCATCCTTGTACGTAATGTCAATAATCATTATCCCAAGCGAAGTGTAGAATAAATATTACTGAATTTAAAAGTATCGACCACTGGTGAGGGTAAGCATTTTTTTGCATGATTGGAATGTAAACAGTGGAGTTTGGCAATCTTTAGACGGGTTAGTTGTGCAAAAAATTTTTAAATTGTATCCCAATAAACTCAGCCAATTGACACTAATTTGTCTGACTCCGAAGTTTTCTAAATTTGCCTACTGGTCAGTGATTGGTCCCAAGGTGCTTGTTTGTTTTACCCAATAAATAGAGCAGGTCTTTTCTAAAACACGGGAACGATTTTTAGCTATTGAGGCCATGGAGAGTGAGAATACTAGACTAGATACAAAAACAATCAAAGGTGTGGTGTAACAACATCTTTTGTCTTCATTAGTCGTTTAATCTCAGGCTTGAGCCTTTTGCAAGGCATTGATTTGAATATAGAATTTAAGTTTCTGCTATTGCCCTATCATCTGCTTTTAGGTTGTTTAGATACGTTACTACTCGAGGTTGCTTCTCCGATTTTTCAACAACTTAATGTCACAGTGAGGTAGAGGTCATTTCTGATGCCATTCATGTTCCCTTTATTTTAAACACAGAGTATTTTGCAAAACGCTTAGTAAAAGGCACTTGTTTAGTTACGAAATCAAGGTAAAGCTTTAAAAAAACCTAAAAATAGTTAATAATTGAACATGGTTGGTTGAGTTGTAGGGAGTCGTAAGATTAATATTAGTAACAATATAAATTCTGCCATTGTCAGTGGCAACCTAGGTATTCAACGTGCATCCAAAGGGATTACACAAAATATATCGAATTTGGCCAGCGTTTCTGCTTTTTCTGTGCCATCCGGCGACCCACAAGAGTTTTTAGCAAACGCTACGTTTAAGCAGTTAAGCTCAATCAATCAGATGCTTCCAGAAACTAGCGATGGGGTAACATCTAATCTAGTAGGCTGTCTATTAATCTGACCAATGCACAAGCTTCTGCAAAAGTAGTACATACAGCTAGCGACACTGTTGGCACTATTTTGGATATCCTGGTTTAGTTTAGGTAACAGATACTATGAATATTCTTCCACCCGTTCCCACTCCAACAGTATTTAACGTCGGCACCGTTAATACTGAGGCTATGCGCAGAGATAATACTCAGCGTGAGGCGGTGCCAAAATTAGTAGCTAATGAAAAGTCAGCCGCTGAAACAAGTGTGGCTTCTGAAGCTGATAAGGTTAAAACCCCTGGGCAAGCTCCGCCAGCACTGACATATGAAAAGCCCATTCCTCAAACAGGTCAGCAACTTGATGCGCAAAATGATACCGCTAAAGACAATGGACAAGATGCGAGCGCTGGCAAAGAAAATGCTGAGGAACAACAGCAAGAAAAACAGCAGCAAGTCAAACAGCAAGTTACAGAACTGAAACAACGAGATTCTGAAGTAAGGGCACATGAGCAAGCACACGCTTCTATAGGGGGCAATATGCGACACAACCTGAATATGAAATAGGGCCTGATGGCAGGAGATATGCGGTAAGTGGTGAAGTATCAATAGATATATCTAAAGCTTCCACACCTGAAGAGACCGTTCGTAAGGCACAGCGAATTAAAGCTGCAGCTTTAGCCCCGGCAGAGCACAGCGCACAGGATTTAAGAGTTGCAACTGAAGCCACTCAAATTGCCCTTGAAGCGCGTTCTGAAATAGCCAGTGCAAAAATTGAAAAAGCGCAAGCGTCATATAATCAAGCTATTCCAGATTCTCAGAAAAATGAAGAACAACAAGAAAAATCAATTATTGGAGAGATCCCCTCACTTGATGAAATTGTTGATGCTTTAAATGTGGGAATGCCATCTCGTTCATTGAATAACTCTCAGTCAGAGGTTGATAAGCAACGTGTCATTGTTCCTGAGTTTGATTTGGATGCTAGTCAATTTCTTGCACACAGAGAGTTAGAGATTACTCACAGAGTGTCAGTAATAGAACACTTTTATCAAACAGTGAGCACTCCCCGTTCTGAAGGGGTTCAGCAATCAGCTTAATGCTGTAGTGAAAAGTACGTTATACCATAATGAAGCAAGCCCTCTAGAAAGGGCTTGCTAGTTTTTAGGGATAGGGAAAGTTGTTATTTTTTTGCTTTAGCAAAAGCATCAGCAAAAGCATTACCCATCATTTGATTCGACTGTTTAGTTTGAGTTTGATGCTGATTGGTTTGAGCCGCTCGGTTGTGGGATTTTTTTTCTGTATTATATTTTTGTCCTGATGGTTTTGCTGCTTGATTGGGCGTATCGCCCATGCGCATAGTGAAGGACACCCGTTTTCTTTCAACATCCACTTCCATTACTTTCACCTTGACAATATCACCTGTTTTTACAATATCTCTAGGGTCAGAAATGAATTTGTCAGTCATCGCGCTGATATGCACCAGTCCATCCAAATGCACACCCACATCGACAAAAGCTCCGAAGTTTGCAACGTTGCTCACAACACCTTCTAAAACCATACCAACTTTTAGGTCTTTCAAAGATTGCACACCCTCTTTAAAGTTAGCTGTTTTAAATTCTGGACGAGGATCACGACCAGGTTTATCAAGCTCGCTAATAATGTCTGTCACTGTTGGTAAACCAAACAGCTCAGTAACAAAGTTTTCAGGTCTGAGTTTCTTCAACACTTCAGTATTACCAACGATGTCGTTCATTGCAATGCACGCATGTTCGACAATCGAGCTAACCACAGGGTAGGCTTCTGGGTGCACAGCTGAGGCATCAAGAGGGTTTTCTCCACCCATAATTCGTAAAAATCCGGCTGCTTGTTCATAGGATTTTGGTCCTAGGCGTTCAACATCAAGCAAGGCTTTACGATGCTTAAATGCCCCATACTGGTCACGATATTTGACGATATTATTGGCTAAGGTTCTATTTAGGCCTGACACATGACTCAGCAAAGCACCTGATGCTGTATTGATATCCACACCGACCGCATTCACACAGTCTTCAATCACTGTGCTCAGTGATTTTCCTAAGCTACTCTGACTTACATCATGTTGATATTGGCCTACACCTATGGCTTTGGGTTCAATTTTGACTAATTCTGCTAGTGGATCTTGTAATCGTCTTGCGATAGAAACTGCGCCACGTAGTGAAACATCCATATTAGGTAACTCATTTGATGCAAGTTCTGAAGCAGAATAAACAGAGGCCCCTGCTTCACTGACAATAATTTTTCTCACTGGTAAGTCTGGATTTGCTTTCATCATTTCGGCTGTCAGTTTATCAGTTTCTCTTGAACCGGTGCCATTACCAATACTGATAAGTTGTACCTTGTGTTGCTTACACAAAGTAGCAAGTGTGCGTAGCGATTTATCCCACTGATTCTGTGGTACATGAGGAAAAATGGTAGATGTAGTTAATACTTTCCCAGTTGAGTCTACAATTGCTATTTTCACGCCTGTCCGTAAGCCTGGATCTAATCCCATAGTGATTTTAGGACCAGCTGGTGCAGCCATTAACACATCGTTTAGATTCTTGGCAAATACGCTAATGGCGTCTTGTTCCGCTTTTTCACGAACCGCACCAAATAATTCGTTCTCCATATGTGGGAGTATTTTGACTCTCCATGTCCATTGAACCACTGAGGTGAGCCAAGTGTCTGCTGGTCTGTTGGCGAACTTAATATTGAAATGTTCAGTGATTATTTGTTCACAATATGAGCTCTTATCTGCTTCATCCTTCTCTGGATCAGCATCTAGACTAACGTGCAGAATTTTTTCGTTTCTGCCTCTAAACATTGCTAGTGCTCTATGGGAAGGGACTTTTTTCAACAGTTCAGTATGTGAAAAGTAATCTTTGTATTTACTGCCTTCTGATTCTTTACTCGTGATGACGAGGCTTTTTATATGAGCATTTTTGTATAAATGCTGACGCACTTTTTGCAATAGTTTTGCATCTTCTGCAAACCGCTCCATTAAAATATACTTTGCGCCATCTAAAGCTGATTTAGTGTTGGGTACATCACCATCTTCTGTTACAAATGTTATAGCTTCAGACTCAGGTGTGAGCTGCGGGCTATTAAATAAAGCATTGGCTAAAGGCTCAAGCCCTAACTCAATGGCAATTTGACCTTTGGTACGACGTTTAGGTTTGAAAGGCAGGTATATATCTTCTAATTCAGTTTTGTTTTCTGCATCCTGCAAACCCACCTTTAATTGAGGAGTCATTTTCTGTTGCTCTTCAATCGACTTGATAATAACTTTTCGCCTGTCTTCTAAATCGCGTAGATAAGTTAAGCGTTGCTCCAATTTTCTTAAAGCTATATCGTCCAGACCATTGGTGACTTCTTTCCGATAACGAGCAATAAAAGGAACAGTTGAACCTTCATCTAGCAATTTTACCGCAGCCTGTACTTGTTGCGCCTGTACTTGTAACTCATGCGCAATCTTTTTTACTATCATCATCGAAGACCTTGTTTGTCATTCACTTACATCTAGGCACTTTATAGGGGTGCGAGAAAGAAATTACCAGCGATAGATGAATAAAAGTGGCAATATTTGGTGAATCATAAATTTAACTCGTCACTAAAATGAAAAAAGACAGAAAAACCAGATGCTCCATGCAATATATGTGATTTTCATATAATTAATTTTGATCATCTTCTAGAGCTACTTCCTCTAATTTTTTAGCAATATCGTCATTCATCATATCTATGTTTCTGGCAACTTCATCTGGCGCTTCAAAGTTTGTGACATGAAACATAGCAATCACTGTTGTGGTTGAATTAACCGGACACTTCAATAAAGGATTATAATCCTGTTAATTGAGGTGAATATGACTAAACGAACAAATAAACATTATCCCGCAGAATTTAAACAAGAAGCGGTCGCTCT